>Ga0222676_1000036_pt1 | contig 64889 bp, 65 predicted proteins | sample AntAcemetagen870_FD_179815 | JGI IMG/M metagenome (GOLD analysis project Ga0222676, IMG submission 179815) | Saline water microbial communities from Ace Lake, Antarctica - #870 | ecosystem: Environmental > Aquatic > Non-marine Saline and Alkaline > Saline | place: Antarctica: Ace Lake...
GTGTAATCAATTGGTCGCAGGTTCGAGTCCTGCCGCCGGAGCATAGAAAATCCTAAGTCACGCATCAGCGTGGCTTTTGTATTTTAATGCTCCGGCGGAGCAAGTTGGACTGATACTGATGTTACCGGTATTGGCTTAAACATTCTGTCGTCCAGCAGGTAGTTTTAAAATTAAAAAAGGAGGAATGCTGGTAAGCATCCTCCAAGGAAGTAATTTTATTTATATCTCCTTATCTCAGTTAACCAGCCCATTTTTAAAGCTTGCTCCGCGTTAATTTCGATGCCTTGTGTATTACCACCCAAAGCTTTATTCCATTTTTCAGCGGAATCTTTATTGCCGGTGGAAATTAATACAGCGCGAGTAGTGTTTCTTAATATATTACGATGGTTGGCTACTCGTACATTATTGTCTTCCGATCCCATGTTCCAAGTGGCACTATGTATCATAAAGGTAGTTCCAGGACTGCCGATTCTAGTGTCTGCAGCTAGCCATACTATGTTAGATGCAGATCGCACCGCACCTGCTGTAATGAAACTAACTTCTCTATAGATACCAGATGTTCTCATCAGATCAAAAAACATTTGCGAGTTCTCTAACGAACCACCTATTCCATGCACATAAACTTCTGGTTTTCCGCCTGATTGAACACAGGTTGATAGTTGTTTAAATATCTGGAGCAAATCCTCCGTTTTGACATTTTCTATTCTAAAAAATTTTGTCTCACATTCATTTTCGTCATGCGCGTAAACGTTCGATGAAGTGGAAAAGAGAACAAATAGCAAGATCGCAAAAGTTTTCATAATGAACCTCTCTGAGTTTTTTGTACTGCAAACTTTGTTTTATCACAGTTATGATAACCTTGCTATTGCTTTTTTTATTTTCTATTTCTGAGTTTAAATTCCAATTCATTATGAGTAATAGGGTCCTGACCCTATTCCCCCTATTCCCCCCAACTGCGAGCTAAGCAAGATGGCCTTATTCTTTTAGGTTATTTTTGTTTCAAGGTTAATAGTTCCTGAACCCATTTATTGGAGTAAAGTTAAATCAGACTTTTTTAACACAAAGCTAGTTGACCCTATTTGATACTAGACAAATTCGAACGTTTGTATAGTTAGTAGCAAGACTAATAATTACTCAAAATATACTCTCTGGTAATAGGACCGAAATATCCAGCGTAGGGTACAATTCCAACCGATTTCTGAAATTCCCCAAGAGCGTTTTTGGTGTAGTTTCCAAAATATCCGGTAGCACTGACTCTTGTCAATTCCGCGGCAGAGGGACCAGTGTTTTTTTCAATTAAGAAGTTTTGTAATTCTGTGACGTCATCACCCTCATCCCTTAGATCTAAATCTCGCGTGACGTTAAATATTTTTGGTGTAGATTCATCCGAGTCATCTTTTGCTTCTTCGTGGTCTTCAGTATTTTCTGTATCAAGATTAGTTTTATTTCCTCCGTTAAAACTTAAATACAAAGTAATTAGTCTTTTTATTTTATTTTTATTTGGTTTCTTGTCGTCCAATTCATCCACCAATTCTTCAATAATTAATGCTTGAGCTTTAGCAAATTTCTTTTGTTCAGTGTATCTCTCTATTCTTTTGTACAAACCAAGACGGCTCCCACCTGAGTTGCCGACAACTCCAACCACGTCACTAACGGTTACGCTCAAGTCAAAGGTAGTATTACCGATCGCATTAGTTACCGTAACAACATATGTAGTGATTCCTGTAGCAACTGTTGGTGTTCCACTTATTACTCCAGTCGATGTACTTAAAGCAAGTCCTGTAGGCAGAGCGGGAGAAACTCCATAACTTACAACTGTTCCGTTTACAGTTGGTGAAAGAGGTGTGATCGCTGTATTTACTGTGTAGCCATTAGGAGTCGTGTAGGAGAGAGACATATTACTTGTAAAGCTCCATGTTGTGGTATCAGAGATTCCGGCGTAACTATTCCCAGTCGCATCATCAAAAGCACTAGCGTCTATTTGGACATAGTATTCAATACCACCTACTAGATCACTTGCAGGATTAATGGTTATCTCGGTAGTACCTGACCCTGTTACAAGTCCACTCGTCACATCAATGGTTGCGAATATAGAATCATCACTTGTTTCGTAAATAACAATATTTCCTGTCTCAACATCAACCGCTTCTGTGAACGTAATGAGTAAACTCGAATTAAGCGTAACTCCAGTAGCGTTATCTAGTGGCGACAGACTAGAAACTGTTGGAGGTATATCAATATCTTGAAAACGCAAGAATGGATATCCGTCGTTTGCACCAGAACTAATACCCCAGATTGTAGAAAAGTTCCAACCAATATAGGTTGCCTGATCTTTCATTTGTAGGGTTGTCTTCTCTGTACCAAGAGCACCACTACCGGTCGCATCGGCACTTGAAACCTCTCCATCCCAATAACTATTAGTTGCGGGAAAGCTACCGTTACTAGTTCCGAAACCATAATCACCAGCAGGCGTATTAGAACGAGTATAAGAATTAGAGATACGTTGTTCACTATAACCAATAAATCCACCCACAGAAGAGTTTCCTGTTACATTCCCTGTTGAATATGAGTTACTCACATCAGCACCTGCACCAGATTGAACTCCAATAAGTCCTCCAACCTGGTTTGATGTGCCCGTAGCATTACCAGTCGCAAATGATTGTGTAATAGTACTGCCAGAGTTTTGACCTACCAGACCACCAACCCGAAGAGTCCCACTCATGTTAGCCGAAGAATAAGACTGATGAATAGTTGATCCGTTCTCATTGGATCCAACCAGTCCTCCTATTTTCCATCCAGCAGCCACCACCGTACCTGTTGTGTAACTATTTTGTATAGTTCCACCATTATTGACTGCCACTAATCCAGCAACAAAAGCATTTGAACTTATATTTGACGAATTAATGTCAACATTCGTAAAACCCACATCTTGAATGGTTCCACCATTGCGAGCAAAAGGAGCCTCATACCCAGCAGAACCGCTAATGGTAACTCCATCTACAGTGAAATCTTGACCATCAAATGTTCCTGTAAAAGGAGCGACACTACTTCCAATAATATTAAAGTTGGCGACACCTGAACAATCAATGTCTTGTGTCAACTGGTAGTCTTCAGCAAGGTCGTCATCAATACTTTGCAATTCTGCACAACTAGATATGTCAGTTAACGCAAAAACTGCGTTTGGTGTAAAAAAAACTAATGTAGCTATAAAAAGAATGAGATTAGATCTAAAAGCTGAGGGGTTTCTTATGGAAGAAAAAGCCATGATAAATTTAATTAATTGTTACAATAATATCACATTTACCTTATAAATAAACTGGCTTTAAATTTAAAATTATGCTCAGAGAAACACACTAAATTATCGGTGTGCGACTACTATATTCAATACAGGTTCGAACACCTTCCATAAAGAGAAGCAAAGAATAAATCCCCTCATGGATATTTTCTATGCTCCCGTTACTACGGAGGTCTTACTACGGAGGTCCGACCTCCGCAGAAACTACGGAGGTCCGACCTCCGCAGAAATGCCAAGTAACTCCGGTAATGGGGACAGTTATAGTGTCAAGGGTTACCCTTGACACTAGAGTTTTATAGGGGATAGAGACAGAAATAATGGAGTCCTGACTCCATTTGACACACCTATGGTTACAATTTACAAATAAGTTTGAACCACGTTCATCTAGCCGATCCGACTAAAAAGTCCTAAAATGCGGATTATTTATAACCCGCGACACCATTTGAACTTTTTGTTACAATGTACTCATAATGAATGAGAATATAAATGTAAAAAATAGATCAATTGATGATGTGATGACTGGAGAGTTTCAAGACTTTATTCTTGAAGAAGGTTTTGTAGGTGAAGAAATAAAACAAGCGTATTTAGTATTATTAGGTGTATCCGACCTAGACGAATCTGCCGGGGATAGGGTGCAACAGATCTATGAAAAAATGAAAGAGATGATCGAACAAAAGTATCCGATGAATAGATTTATTGAATTTGCTGAAATCTCCATTACAGCGGTAGATGATTTCAAACAAAGCGTGGCGGAACTAAATGTTACTGACAAGGAAAAAGCTACTCTAAATTCTATTGTAGATAATAATAGGGCCGGAGAAATTGAAGTTATTCTAGATGGTAAGACGTATTTTACAATCACGGTAAAGGAAAATGGTTCTAAAGAAAGATTAGCTCTGGAGCTAAATCTTCAATTGTGTTCAAAAATCCTAGATGTATCAGATCAGGAAGTATCTATATGGTTTGAAGAAGGAACTGAGTAGTGGTTCTAACATTCTCCCAATCAGCGAATAATAAAAACAACCTCATCAAGTGAAGAGGTTGTTTTAGTTTCTTTGTTTGTTCTGTTATTCTGTTGGTGGCAGTAGAACTGAGTCGATTACGTGTACTACACCGTTACTGGTTTCAATATTGGCGATGACCACATTAGCTCCGCCGTTGATAGATACTCCGGCAGCGCCTACGTTAATAGTAATTGATTCTCCGTTTACGGTCCTAACTACCATTCCATCGGTTAAATCACTAGACATAACTTTGCCTGGTACTACGTGATAGGTAAGGATTCCCTGTAGGTCCGCAATGTTTTCTGGTAATAGGAGAGTGTCTACTGTCCCGGCTGGCAAAGCGGCAAAAGCTTCGTTTACTGGGGCAAACACTGTAAACGGTCCTTCACTCTGAAGGGTCTCTACTAATTCTCCAGCAACGACTGCAGCTACTAGAGTGCTAAGTGCTGGGGTAGCGATGGCTGTTTCAACAATGTCGTCAGACGGTTCTTCTACTGCCATGTCATCCTCCATCACCATATCCGATACGATAACGTCTGTCTCATTCATTTGATCTTCAGCGGGCCCAGATTGTAAGATTAAAAATCCACCAATGACCACTACTGCTACCACTCCTCCAATTATAATTTTCTGCATATGCAAAGTTATTGATTAAAATAAGTTACAGTAAAAACCCAAGCCTTTACCTCTATCATTTATACGTAAGAGCAAAATATTTATTTCACTCAGAAAAATGAGACAATAAATTATCCGCCTTTAGTGATCATTTTTGAGTCGTCGTGAGGGAGGTGAGTTTTCTTTTAAACATTCAAGTTTTGAAGTTAGTATGTTCTAACTACCCTAAGACACTGCTCATTCCCAACTCCCTTTGTGTTATCTGTCATCGTACAGTTCAGAACTTGTCCAAGAGAGGGAGTTAGATTAGGGCTCTTTTTTGGTAGGACAGTTTTTTCCTCTGGAGACGACAAATAACTAGTTAAGGCTTTGGTATACTTTGTTATATGAAAAAAATATTTATTTCTATTTCCCTGTTGGTAGTTATTTTAATTGTTATTTTGGTAACCATAAGTAAAGACACAGAAACACCAATAATAGATCACCCGATGATTGGTCAGGTATTTTTGGCTGGGGATTTTGTTTTTTACATGGAAGACTGTAATAATTTCCACAGTTGTGGTGATACACCCAGGTCAAATGAGATAAACCGGTCGCTAGTCTGTGGTGCGCTAAACTCTACAGTAACCCCTATATACAACAATTCATACCAAATATTAAAAGAGACCACTTTTGAACTCATCGAGCTTTTAGAAATTGAATCACACGGACTCAATTCTCTTATTGGAGGTAGTGGTTATGTGATGGCCGTTTTGAAGGATAATGACGGTTTGCTATCTACCAGACTTTTTTCTCTCCCAACTCAGCTCTATCAGCCATACGGGTATGCAAATAACACTATTTGTAATGGTCAAGACGGGTAACTCATTAAATTTTCTTCACCAGGGTTTTGGTTTTTTTGGATCATCTTTGTTGTATTTTTTAACCAGATTTGCCCATTGTTTTATTCCTTAGCTGTACTTCTTTGAGCTCGGACCGTTTTTTATTTATTCTTTAGTTCAGTTACTCTCCAAATCAGCTTTCAAATATTTTAACCGAATCTTGTCTTATTCGATCATACTCTCAGACATAACCAAAAAAAAGACCTGTGTGTACAGGCTCCACAACACTGTATTGCTAAAGTTTGATATCTGTGGCATTGTTTTGGAATGAATAATTTTAAAGATGGGGGATTTAATAAAAGAGGAAAAGACTTTGGTGGAAAACCAAAGTATCAAGGAGATCGAAAAGACAACAATCGACTAGGAGGAAGTAAGTTCAGTGGTCAAAGGTCTGGCGGTAAAACTTCTGAAACATTTAAGGCAGAGTGTTCAAAGTGTCAAAAATCGTGTACCTTACCATTTCGACCCAACGGCGAAAAACCAGTATTTTGCAGTGACTGTTTTGCCAAGAAAAATTTTGACAGCGATCGGGGAGACAGTCGAAGAGATAACGACAGAGGTAAGCGAAGTGAGTATTCAAGCTCCGCTCGAGACCAGCACTCTTCACAAAACGCTCGTCCACAGACTCAACCGAATAAAGATATCATTGAAATTAAACGACAGCTGTCGACAATCGAATCGCGTTTAAATCGTATTCTCGATATAATTAACCCACCAGCTCCACAAGGTAAGTCTATAGAACGTATTGAGGTGGAGATGGTTACTGCGCCAGAAAAGAAAATAGTAAGTAAAATTGAACTGAAGAACTCCGTAAAACAAGCGGTGACCAAAAAAGCTCCAGCCAAAGCCGCGAAAAAGGAGGTGACTAAAAAAGCAGTCAAGAAAGTCGTAAAAAAGGGAGTAAAGAAAGCGTCAAAAAAAGCGGTAAAAACAAAAAAGTAATTTTCTAAAAACCGTTTAAAGTATACCTTTTCTGGGAGTTTTAGGCCAAAACAAGGAAAACAGATTGACAAATAAACAAAAGGTTGTATCATGTACGTTCAAATCGATTGTATTAACAAATAGGTTTTTGCACTCTCAAAAGGTTTGAGATTATTATCTGTTTAAAACACAATTATGGACACTGGAATTATTGCAAGCCTACGAAATGGCTTCGGATTTATTACACGAGAAGGACAAGACAAAGATCTTTTCTTCCACGTTAACGAGTTAGTTGATGTAGCGTTTGATGATCTACGAGAAGGGGACAAGGTTCAATTCGAAGTAGGTGAAGGTCCAAAGGGACCAAACGCTGTAAAGGTTAGTCTTGTAAAATAAGATTTAGCTAGTTAATTCAATTAAGTTAATCAAAACAAAAGGCGCCAGTAGGCGCTTTTTTGTTTTGTCCCAATACGTTGAATTAATACTGATAATTTCTAGTAATAAATTACGCAACTACTACCTATGAATGGTCTCCATTTTGCATGCGTAGTATAATATGGGAGAAGGTTAATAATAACCACGATAAATCGACCAAAAAAATCATGCCAACACTATATTTCATGCCCAGTTGTCCTTTTTGTCAACGAGTCTTACAGATAGCCGAGAATTTAAAAATTGAATTAGATTTGAAAGATATTTCTGAAGATAGCTCTACTAAAGAAGAACTAACTAAACTTGGAGGTAAATCTCAAGTGCCGTTCCTTGTCGACACAGAAAAAGATACATCTATGTATGAGTCAAACGACATAATAGAGTACCTGCGAGAAAACTACGCAAATTCTGGTTCAGCCGAAGCTCCCAAAAAACCAAAAATTCACGTTGGTGGTTCGGTTTGCGAGTCGTGTGAAGGTTAATAGATAAATTTTTGTATATGACATTTCCAACTATCAATTATAAATTTAACCACCTAGAAGAAGCATCGTCCCTGACAGATTTGGTTGAACACAAACTCTCTTCAATTGAGAAATATCTCCATGGAGAAGAGCTAGTAATATGCGACGTAGAATTTAATAAAGTAGCCGAACAACAAAATGGAGAAATACATCGAGTAGAAGTAAATCTAATGGTCGAAGGTACTCTTTATAGAGCGGAAGCTACTGAAGAAAGCTTTGAGAAAGCAATTGATGAAGTTCGAGCAGAAATTGATAAAGAGATGCGTAGAGCCAAAAATAAGCAAATCACCAAAGACAAGCAAGCTGGTAGGGAAGCTAAGGAGATGATGTTAGATGCAGAAGTTGACGTTTAAACTTTAACAAAGCTGGCCAGGCGATGCCTGGTCGGTTTTGTTTTTTAAGGAGCTAGCCTAAAGCGCTTAAATAATCTTTGAAATCAATTTCTTTCTTGCCTTCAGGAATAACTCTCAGTAGTTGTAGTGAACCGCCGTCAGTAAGTCGGGCGTCTTTGATTTTTACGCGCTTATCATTGTGGATGAAAAAGGCGTCACCCACGCCAGCAAAAGCGTAAATTGTATGAAGTACTTTGGTCGCTTCTCTTCCCATTGGTAGTTTGTACGGATTGATACTAAGTTCGCTGTTTGCTTTATCGAGTTTATTGCAATAGGTTGCCATCTCATGCTCTTGCTCTTGAGGAGAAAGTTCGTCGTGCATCCAAGCCTGAATAACATCTGCCAACAAGGCTCCGCCCAGGTCTGCTAGTGCTTTATCTAACTTTGGTCCGGTCATCGGCCAGTTTTCGGCACTAATTTCCATCGGTAGCTGTTCCAAAATTGGCCCGTGGTCCATTTCTTTATCGAGTAATATGACCGTTACTCCTACTTCTTCAGGTAAGTTTTGTATAATCGCGGTTCTTATCGGGCTAGCTCCGCGCAGTCTAGGGAGTAGAGAAGGGTGCATATTAAGAGCTCCCTTGTCGGGCAATTCTAGTAGCCAGTCGGGTAAAATAAATTTGTATGCCACTACCACAAATAAGTCCCATTTTTCACTAGATAATTTAGTCTTCGCCACTTCGTCTTGGTAGTTGGTTGGTTGAAATACTTCGATTCCCTCATTTTCAGCCCATAGCTTTACTGGTGGTTGGGTAATTTTTTTACCGCGACCACTTGGTCGGTCTGGGTTACAAACAATTAAGTCTGGAATAAGGTTAGACTGTTTAAGCTCGTTGAGCACAGGTACGGCCAATGGTTCTCCTCCAAAAAAGACAAATTTCATAGCTTAATTATAACTCTTCTCCGAGCGGCTCTTCGCCCTTATGCCAAACCTTTTCTGCACGGTCTACGAAAAGTATTCCATCCAAGTGATCCGTTTCGTGTTGAAGTATTTGAGCTAATAGACCCCCGGCGCCACGGGTAAATTTTTTGCCGCTTTCATCGGTAGCCTCCATGGTGACATTTTTATGTCGAGTAACTATGCCGTAGGTGTCTGTTACGGAAAGACAGCCTTCTCCCACCTCATGGGTTTTTTTAGAGAGTTTGGTTAGACGGGGATTTATGGCGATGATAGTTGGCAATGCGTCTTCTCGTTCCTTGTTTTGATCCTCAACCAGAAAAATCCTTTTAGACACACCAATCTGCGGAGCAGCGATTGCTACCGCAGCGTAACCATCTACATCATAAGTTTTTATAGCTTCGCGCAAACCTTTTACAATTTTAGTTACAGCGCCACTAGAAAAATCCTCAACTGAGACTTCTTCAGCGATGGTGTGAAGGGCGGGATGATTTTCGGGAACTAGCTTAGCCATATTTATAATCTGTACTATAACCTAAGTTTACAAAAAGGGAAGAGCTCCTACACAATCCGTTCGGGATCGATTTCGATTTTAACGTAAGGCGGTAGACTTTTTAACTTTTTTAAAGTGTCGGCGTATAAGGAGGTATTAGTGTGTTCTAGTCTGATTAATCCGTGTCGTTCTACTTTGTCGTCCGTTCCGGTAGGGCTGTTGTAATACTGAACTTCAAGCTCAGACAAAGCGCTAGCTATTGTTTTTTCCATCTCCATCACCGACGAGGAGCTGCCTACCCAGGTTAATAGTACAAAGGTGGAGTAGGGAGGATACTTAAGCATTTTACGAAGATTTATTTCGTCATCATAAAATCTTTCAACCGCACCCCTTGTTGCGTGGATTAAAAGATTATCCGTTGCTGTGCGTGACTGGATCAAAACTTCCTTCTTGGTACATTCGCGTAATCTTAGGATTAAACGAAATAAGTATTCATCAGCTCTCCAGGTGGGGATAGTTCGGGCAGCGTCTAATGAAATGATTGCACTCACGTCTACTCCTTCATTAAGGTAAGGAAGAGCGATTTGGGTTCCGATCAAAACACCAGACCGCTTATTAAAAAATTCCTCAGCTATTTTAGCTGCTTGCTTAGGGGTAGTAACGGTCGTGCTGTCCATTATTGTTACATCTGAGTCGGGCATTTTATATTTCCACTCGTCGTAGACTGATTGAATACCGATACCTCTTTCTCGAAGGCGCCAAGAGCCGCAGTTTTCACAAACGTCCGAAGCTCTTACCCGCTTGCCCGAGGTGCTAGACACAAACCACCTTAACTCCTCGTCGTTCTTTTTTGTCCGTATAAGCGAGTAAGGAGTACCTGAGTCGGGGCAACGAAATATGTGGCCACAGTCTATACAGGCTATGACCGGAGCCAGCCCTCGACGGGCAGCGTAGAAAAAAACGTGCCCGCGTGCTTCCAAAGCTCTTTCAGCACTAGTTACTAACTCTTTAGAAAAAAGTTGGAAAGGTAAATCAGGTTTAGGTTTGTCTTTTTGGGTAATGAGAGTAAGGGGAGCATCAAACACAATTCGCTTAGTTTCTTCACCATAGGTAAAGTAGTCTTCTTCTCGCCGCCGGACCTCGTCTTCGGTGCGAGGTACAGTGTCTCCAAGTAAAATGGACCGTCCAGACACTTGTGCGTAAGTTATAAGAGCAGTGCGGTGGTCTAAGTATGGACGTTGTCGCATAACATAGTTTCCGCTAGCAGATTGTTCAACTACTATCGCTACCAAATCAGCGCGCTCTAAATAAGCGTGTGCTGGCGTGGTAATAATCAACTTGGCCACAGTAGTGTCAGCCAACTTAGCGTAGGCGGTATTTCGTTGTTTTTTTGTTTGACTAGGCGAAAACAACACCACTCTTTCTTTGATCCCTTGCTGTAGCTTGTTTACAGCATGCACCGTGTCTGCCGCTGTAGGTACCACAATCATAATCGAGCCGCGATGAGCAAAAGTCGTTCGAATAAAACTCTGGTACGCCACGTATCGGTCTTCTGTTTTTGCGGTTAGTAATTGCGGAGTATATTCTTCGTTGTGCGTAACTAGATCTGATTTAAGGTACAGTCTTGAACCGCTTTTTATATCGGTAGGCAGTAATTGAAACAATAATGCTCCAACCGAAGAAGGGTAGACCTTCGTTAAGTTTTCGGCAGTCTTTCTGATAGTTTCCGGTAGTACTATTGGGTCGAGTTGCTTAGGTAGTTTTCTAAGAGAAAAAGTGGCAGCTTTCAGGGCAGTTTTAGTAGAACTAACCGGTCTAGTTTCAGTCACGATAGCGTTTTGTTTTTTACCTCTAATTGGTACTTCCAAAAAACTTCCAATTGGGTATTCTACGCTTGAGAAATAAGACAAGGATTCAAGTTTTGTGCCGCGGATTAAGGGAGTGACTTGAATAACAAACATAAGTAACTACAGTATAACAAAGCCGGTGGCTGGGCAGGATTGCCAAGCCACCGGCTTTGTGGCTGGTCTAGAACTCGTCTAGGTAGGCGATCGAAGCACCCAAGCTAGAAAGTCGCTCAACTAGCTTTTCGTAGCCACGGTTAATACTATAAATATTTCGGAGCACTGATGTTCCAGATGCACCGAGCATCCCGATTAGTAGAATAGTGGCTGGTCGGAGAGCCGGCGGGCAAATAAGTTCAGCCGCGCGCAATTTACTAGGACCATTGATAAAAATCCGGTGCGGGTCTGCTAGTACAGTATCGGCGCCAAGCTTATCTAGCTCAGTAAAGTAAATTGCGCGCTTCTCGTACACCCAGTCGTGGATCAGTGTCTGACCATCAGCTTGAGTGGCGATTACTGCAAAGAAAGGGAGGTTGTCTATGTTTAACCCTGGGTAAACCGAAGGGTGGATTTTTTCGTGTAGAGCAACTAGTTTTGACGGCTTGGTTGTAATATCAACCAGCTTAGTTACTCCGTTGTGGCTAAAATACGGTTTAGACTTTTTGTATTTAAAGCCCATTTTTTCTAACTTTAAAAGCTCAAGTTCTAGGAATTCAATCGGGCAACGAGTAATAGTGATTGAAGAGTTGGTAACAACCGCAGTAGCCAAGAAGAACATACTGTCAGTTGGGTCTTCCGCTAATGTGTATTCGATATTTTGTTCAATGTTATCGATACCAGTGATAGTTAGAGTTGTGGTACCAACACCGTCAATCTTTATTCCAAATAATTTTAGGAATGTGCACACTTCCTGCACCATATAGTTTGCCGAAGCGTATTTTATAGTAGTAGTTTTAGAGCTTCCAGCAGCTGCAAAAATAGCGTTTTCTGTCACTGTGTCACCAGACTCATATAGAATAACTTCCTCAGGACTTTCCTTGTCTATACTTATCTCAAACGCCTTGTCGGTAGTTTTTATTTTTACACCAAAGTTCTCTAAGACAAACAAGTGCGGTTTTACGGTACGGCTTCCTAGCTTGCAACCTCCAGACTGCGGTATAGAGAAGGTTTTTAATCGGTGCATTAGCGGTCCGATAAACATCACAATGCTCCGGGTTTTTTCCGCTGCTACGCGATCAATTTTATTAAGTTCAAATTTCTTCGGGGGAGTGATAACAATCGTTGTACCATTCCAGTCGACCTTTACGCCAATGCTCTCGAGGACTTCAATGATGCGATGTACTTCCTCAATCCGAGGCATTTTGTGTAGAGTGGTTGTGCCTCTATTTAATAATGAAGCGCAAAGGAGAGCCACCGCTCCATTTTTAGAAGTATTTGTTTCGATGGTGCCAGATAATTTTTTACCGCCTTCAATTTGCACATTGAGAGTGCCAGGAGACAAGGTGATTAAATTTTTGCCAAGGGCTTTACTGATCTTCTTTAGCATATCGGCGCTAATGTTTTGACGACCGGATTCCATCCGGGCTACGGCGCTTTGGGTGGTATTAATTTTTTTGGCCAAATCGGTTTGTGTCATGCCGATGGTTTCTCGTAAGTCAGCTATATTATCTCCAATGTGATTTTTCATCTAACAAGTATAGCATATATGCTATAGACCTAAGCGAGATGTTGTTAAAATAAAAAAACTGCCAGACGTACATCCTTGTACGTCTGGCAGTTTCTTGTCTATACTAGTAGACAAAGGTGTTAACTTTGAAGCCTGCGAGCTCCGCGACCCCCCTTTTTCTGTAAAGCTAACATTGCCAGTCCTGGCAACACTAGACCCAATGTCGCCGGTACAGAAATGCCAGTCGGCATACTAGCAGATGTCGCGGGTACTTTGGCGACATCAACATGCGTGTTGGTCACACTTACCAAGTCGGGGTTTGAAACACTCCAGCCAGCTCGGTCTCCCGGTTGGAAACTCCCACTGGTTATTAGCCCAGCCTGAACTTGACCTGAAAGGGTGAAGTAAGCGAAGGCCGTTAAGCTCAATAATGATCCCTTCATTTTTTCTTTCTCATTTGTTTTTGAAAGATCAATTACAGATGTAAAATCTAGAGACTCTGTTGTGTGACTCAAGTTAGACAAAGTAATTCCCGGGGCGATTGTAATACAAATTCACATACTGTCAACTCTTATTGTGTAAAATTTTAAAACCAGTACTATTGCCATACATGTTTGGTAATTTTACTCCAAAAATTGGGATCGACTTAGGTACAACCAGTATTTTGGTATTTGTACCGGGTCAGGGGATTGTTCTCAATGAGCCATCAGTGGTAGCTATATCCGATGACAACAAAGTATTGGCGGTCGGAACTGAAGCAAAGCTCATGATTGGTCGTACTCCAGAAAATATCCGGGCTTATCGTCCAATGAAAGACGGAGTTATCGCCGACTACCGAGTAACTGAAGCCATGCTTCGTTACTTCCTTCGAAAGTCTATGAGTAAGTACCATTTACTTCGTCCCGATGTGATGGTTTCTGTTCCTGCTGGAGTTACTTCGACCGAACGAAGAGCCGTGGTTGAAGCGACTATGAAAGCTGGGGCAAGGAATGCTTATGTGGTTAAAGAACCTATCCTAGCCGCCATCGGTGCTGGCGTACCTATTTATGAACCACAAGGCCACATGATTGTAGATATCGGCGGAGGCACTATCGACGCAGCGGTTATCTCACTTGGTGGTATTGTTGCTTCCAACTCAGTGAAATGTGCCGGTAACCGAATAGACGCTGCGATTATTGATTATGTAAAAAAGAGCCGCAACTTAGCTATTGGTGAGAAGACAGCTGAAGAGATTAAGATTACCGTCGGCTCAGCTTTGCCCCTTGAAGAAGAGTTGACTATGGAGATTAAGGGGCGAGACATGCTGTCTGGTCTACCTCGAACCACGGAGATAAAAAGTAACGAAGTAGTAAGAGCGATTAGTAAAGAGCTTCGTGAAATGATTAAAGCCATCCGTGACGTTTTTCAAAATACACCACCAGAGCTGTCAGCCGATATTATCGATGGGGGAGTGATTATGACCGGCGGAACTTCTCAGCTCCGAAATTTCCCAGAACTCATCCGTAGACGAACCGGAGTAAAAGCCGCCGTTGCTGACCAAGCATTATTTTGTGTAGTAAAAGGAACCGGTATAGCTCTGGAGCACTTGGATGTATATAAGAGGGCAGTTTTATCAAAAAAATAATAAAGTAAACCAACCTAACTAGAGTAAGGTCGGTTTATTTTATTAGGGGATTAGACCTAAAATACTTTTAAATGTGCGTTACTATTAGGCTATATGCAGGAAGGGGTTCCAAATAAGTTCTCAACACCAGAGGAAGAAATTGCGTTTCTTCGTCAGCGGATTGCTGTACGTGAACGCGACCTGTTATCTCGTACCCAAGAAGTAGATAACTCAGACGTAGAAACTGTCGGTCGCGAAGAAATGAAAGACTACAACAGCTTTACTCCAAAGACGATCCTTCATCCTGAGTATGAACTAACAAGAGAAGACTTAGCTCAATCAGTAGAGTCAATTTCTACTTCTTATGATCCAGTTGAAGAATTAGTCCAGCTAGCCATTGAGAAAGGAATACGTAACACCTTGACGGTGCTGGAAAAAACCGACAACGCTTACATTGTCGACGAAGTCCATCGCCGATTAATAGAACATATCAAAAATGGAGTAGAAATATCCGACTTGAAAGAGGGTGTGCCGCCTTGGCACGTGCTTCATATGTCACTCTATGAAGTAACTCTACCGGCTCCGCATAAAGCCGATGGTTCAGAACTCACGCTTGAGGAATTATCGAGAACCATGGAGCAACTTTTTGCTGGTTTACGCACGATTGGTTCTGCTCAAGGTGGCAATCACTTCGTGATAGAAATTGCCGTTGCCAACAAGAGTGACGACATTATTTTTTACGTAGCGGTACCAAACGAGTTTAAGATATTGTTTGAAAAACAAACAATCTCCTTGTTCCCGGAGGCAGTGTTATCCGAACAAGTGCATGACTACAATATTTATGTAGATAAAGGGCACACGTTGGTGGCAGATGTAGTTTTGAAAAAGCACCCGATTTATTCGCTTAAAACCCATGAAGATTTTTCGACTGACCCGCTTCAAGTTATTCTCAACGCCTTTTCCAAGATTGAAAAAGAGGGAGGTGGCGCCGCAATTCAGTTTGTGATCAGACATCCCAAAAAAGATTATTACAAACAGTACCGAGACATAATCAAAGATGTAGAAAAAGGTATAAAACCCGGCGAAGCGATTTCCAATAGCACAATTACCGGTGGGATAATTTCGACCGTCGGTAGTCTTTTTACTACGCCCAAAAAACCAGGAGAAGAGCAACCAAAAGAAGTAGACACAAAGGTAGTTGAACTATTTCAAAACAAAATCTCCACTCAACTCCTGGAGGTAAACATTAGGATTGTTGTCTCGAGTAATGAGTTGCGTAAGGCTGAGCAAATACTTTCCGAATTAGAGTCAACCTTCTATCAATTTAACACCACTGACGCTAACCAGGTTGTGTTCAAGTTACAAAAAGGCAATCAGTTGCGTCAGGCACAAAAAGCTTTCTCATTTAGACAATTTTCACCAAAGACAGCCCTTCCGTTGTCACTCACCGAGCTATCAACCATTATTCATTTTCCAGGCGGTGGCACTATTTCTTCGCCGCAGTTTAAACAGTCGCACAGCAAGACTGCCGCTGCACCAACCAGTATGCCAAGTGAAGGGACTTTATTAGGTACTAATAAGCACCGTGGAGTAGAGAAGGACATATTTGTCACTGAGGTGGATAGAATGCGCCACTTTTATGTTATCGGACAAACCGGTACAGGAAAGTCTGTTTTCTTAAAAAACCTGATCAATCAAGATATTCAGGCTGGGCACGGGGTTTGTATGATCGACCCACACGGTACCGACATCGAAGATGTACTTGGTGCGGTGCCTCCCGAACGAGAAAAAGATATTATCTACTTCGACCCGTCTCGTCTCGACCGAGTAATTGGGCTAAACATGTTGGAGTTTGATCAAACCAAGCCAGAACAAAAGACCTTTGTGGTCAATGAGTTGCTGTCTATTTTTCAGAAGCTCTATGGAGCTAACCCAGAGTCGATGGGACCAATGTTTGAGCAGTACTTCCGTAACGCCACTATGTTGGTGATGGAAGACCCAGACAGCGGCAACACACTGATGGATATTAGTCGGGTTATGGCTGATGCAGAATACCGCAAACACAAACTCGACCGGGCCACCAATCAGGTAACAATCCAGTTCTGGCGAGAGATTGCCGGTAAGGCCGGCGGCGAAGCTTCACTCGAAAACGTCGTGCCCTATATTGTGTCCAAGATCGACCCACTAACCGCCAACGATTATATTCGTCCGATTATTGGTCAACAAAAATCCGCCTTCAACTTTCGCCAGGTAATGGACGAACGAAAGATTCTTCTGGTCAATTTGTCTAAAGGTAGATTGGGTGAAATCAACTCCAATCTTATCGGAATGATCTTTGTCGGAAAGATACTTATGGCCGCGCTGTCTCGAGTAGACGACCCGACTATGAGTTTTCCACCATTTTTCCTCCATATCGATGAGTTCCAAAACGTTTCTACTCCAGCTATTGCTTCTATCCTTTCAGAAGCGAGAAAATATAAACTGGGTTTGGCGGTGGCTCACCAATTTGTCGCCCAGCTTGATCCGGTTATCAAAGATGCTGTGTTTGGAAACGTCGGCTCCATGGCCGCGTTTAGGGTCGGTCCTGAGGACGCTCAGTTTTTAGAGCAGCAATATTCACCAATCTTTACCGCTAGTGATTTAATGAATATCCCTAATCAAAATGCCTACATGAGAGTTTTAGCCAACGGTACCCCAACTCCACCGTTTAGTGTTGCAGTCGCTGCACCGTCTGAGACTGACCACAGTCGAGTAAAATCTCTTATTCAACAAAGTTACGAGCGATACGGTACACCACGCGAGGAGATCGAAGAAGACATCAGGCTGCGTTTCCAAAAGCCAGCTCCACCCGTAACCCCGGCTCCGCCGTTTGGCTAAAATAATCTGCTTATAACTTATGTCTTCATTATCTAACTATTCAAATATCCTCACAGAAAATAAACCGAGCGAGCAAAAATTTCGTGATTTAGATTTGTCTGTGGCTGAAGACTTGAATACTTTTTTAATTAGTGCTGAAGGAGTTGTGGCAGACGCCGGGCACTTTTCTAATGCGGCCGAGACAGAACATTATCATCGCTTAAACGCTGAAGGGATTAAAGGTGAAGAGGTATTTAAAGTTTTGGTTAACAAGTTGTCTTTAATACGAGCCTTGGCCAAGGAATTGCAAAATGTTTATATTGCAAATGATAGAGAAATCCCCGACCACAAAGTGGAAGAGATTCAGTCTACCTACAACGAACTAATAACTTTGAGAAACTACATCTCACAAACTTACCTAAGTGAAGACAAACCAGAGACGCCTGAGGTGTTTGAGCTCGCACCTGAACCAGCTGCAATTCGAGTCACTGAAGTTTCTTTAAATACCGAAGAAGACGACTATTTGCCAAGTAGGTTTACTAAGCGAAAAACAATGGAGATTGAGTCAGAGAATGAAGAAGCAAGTCTTCCGCTATACGTGGCAGAAGAAACAGAAAAAGCGATCGTCTCAAGACTAGGACGACCTTCCATAAACTCTAGGTCCAGCAGTCTTGTGGTGGGTGATGATTTAAACTACTCAGAGAATTCAGTTGTGGCTGTTACTGAGGCTCGCGACCCAATTAACCGCGCTATAATTAATCTTAGCCCGCTCGTCCCGCCGCACGAAATTGTTTTGACTGTTGATTCAGTGCTCAAAAAACTTCTAAGAAATAGAGAATATCAGTCGTTTATTACAGAACGTTACCCTTCAGAAAGAGATTTTGCTAAAGTTATAAATAATAAAGTTGCTCAAATTGAAGCCAGGACAACTGATTCTTTCGAACGATGGTTGGGAGAGAAATCGTCAAGTGCATTTCGCTATTTAGAAAATAAAACTATCGATGAAATATCGGAGCTGATGTCTAGAAAAGACGTCCGATCGATATTGACCAAACGTAATGTAAAATACGAAACATTTCTAACCTGGATAGATCTAATAACCGAAATGCAAGGCTTAATGCAAATAAATGAAGACATTACTTTGTTAGAATTGTTTGCTCGAGGTTTAATCGAGTCAGAAATGCAAGACCTACGGCATAAATAATTTGTCGCCACTAGATAAATTTCTAATGCACAGTTGGCAAGTGCTTCTGTCACAAGTTTAATCCAAAAGAGTGTTATCATGTTACTTATATGACGAACGATGGTTCTTTGGGGGGCAGTGCAAATCTGTCTGTGTTTGATCTTCAATCTCAACAAGGGGTAACTAATCTCTTGTCTTCGGTGCGTGTGGCCAAAATCGCTCCAGCAGAGAAAAACGAACTTAGAGATCTTATTTTTCAATTCATGAACGGAGGAAAAGACCAGACCGTACGTATCTCCTTAGAACAGGGAATTAAAAAATACAGCATCACTCCAATAGCTAGTATAGCCAAAAATCCTGCTTTACCTCCTTTGGTCAGGCATCCTTTTGGAACCTCAAGACCTTCACCAACTTTTACTCCAGCTAAGGTGTCAACGGTTGCCGCTGAGTCTAAATCAACACCACCGACCCCACACTTATCTGAGTCGGTGTCTATTCCAGAAACCAAATTTACGGAAGGAGAAAAAATACCCTCACCCGTTACACCACAACCAATACCTTCTCCAACTACAACCCCGGTACCGACCATTCCAACTCCAACTCCAACTCCAACACCTTTGCCGTCACCAACTCCAAACGCTGTGCCTGCGCCAATGCCGGCAACTGTCGATCCGGCTGAAGAGACCTCCCCTGAGGGCAACCAAAACCTAAAAAGAATCAAGGAAATAAAATATTTTGTAAACAAAAAAATCGGTAACCCGGTTAATTTAGTAGATATCAATAATGAGGTAGGACGCGAATACATGAGCGCTATGTTAGACGCCATGAAAAAGATAAATTCAGGTAGTTCGGCCGCCTCTGCTATGGACAGACTCGAACAAGCCTATTTAAGTGTGCAAGAAACTTTGGCTAATGAAGAGAGTGGGGCAGTAAATGTTTCAGAAGCAACAGTGGACAATGTTGAGTCAACACCAATACAAACCGCAGCTCCAGTACCAACGCCGCCAGCACCAGATCATACGCCAACTCAAGATGCATCACCCACCCTAGAACCTTTACCACTCAAGGTTAATTTACAAGTGAAAGGAGCTCCAGCACCCGCTGCTGCTTCAGTCTCTAGATCTTTACCCGAAGTAAGTAGAACCCCAGCTCCATCGGCAGCCACAACTCCTGAGTCTGAACCAGCATACATTCTGACTCCCGATCCAACCCAAGTCGTCGGGTATGACCAAATGAAAACTCCTTCACCTGAACCGGTCCCAAAAACTCCGTCAACTCCACCTCCTGTCCAAAATCTTGAACCAGCACCCACCCTTAAAGAAGTCTCAAACAAAGCTCATTCGCTGGCAGACAGCGAAGTCAAACTTCATAAACCAGAAGACTTGCTATCATCTTCATCATTAGAAGACTCTTCGGTAGCCGGCGACCCACTTTTTACAAAAGAAGTAGATGAGGGTCTGCAACAACTTCTTCTGGAGTGGAGTCTATTTAAGAAGAGTGGAATGTTCGGTATGGGAGCAAAAGGTATCGACCATCCTTTATATAAAAGTGTCCAAAACCTACAAGTTCCATTGTTACTAGCGGGTAGATTTGAGGGTGCAACCCAAGAAATCAAACAAAGTATTACTGATTACATGAACGGCTGGCGTTACGAGCGGGGAATTATCTACGAGCAAGGTGAAAATTTTGAACATTATCTAAGAAGAGTCATCCGACACATTATTGATTTGCAAAATAGAAAAGAATCTCCATAATAAGCCTCATGGTCACCAATCATCATGCAGAATTAGTGACAGACTACGAGGTCGAAGGATCGTTAATTGACTTTATACCTCCAACTTCAGAAGTCACCGACAGATATATTGAAAAATTTGGCATCGACGATGCACGTGAATTAGTCCGACTAGCGCACAACCGGCCAGTAGAGTTTGAAGAAGTCACTTTAATAGTGAGAACAAGCTTCATTACTCACGAAGCACAAAATGCATTATTAAAGATTTTAGAAGAGCCACCAGTTTCTACTAAATTTGTATTTGTATTGCCTCCAGACTTTGTCTTGCTACCAACTTTACTTTCTAGGTTTAATCTGCGGTCACCAGTGAAGGTAAAATCGGTTTTAAAGAACGAAACTTTTAAGATCTTCTTGCAAGAAGACTACAAAGGACGGTTAATAGCTATTGAAAAGTCAACAAAATCTAAAGACACAGTTTGGCAACGTTCAATTAAAAACGGACTGATCGAATACTTGACCACCACAAAGAAAAAAATGGATTCATTATCTAACCTTGAATATGTATCTAGAACTTTGTTGACCCGCGGCGCTTCAAACAAAATGTTGCTCGAACACGCGGCGCTGATGCTAAAACCTCGTTTATAAGGCTTTAAAATGATACACTGGGTGTATATATGGAATTAAATGATTATGGATACTGAATTAAAACAAAAATTAAGTGAAACTAAAGAGTGGTTACAAAAAGAATACGCCGGAATTAGAACCGGGCAAGCTAGCCCAGCGTTGCTAGACAATGTAAAAGTTAATAGCTACGGCTCAAAAGTCCCTTTAAACCAAGTGGGAACCGTTGGGGTTGAAGACGCTCGTACCCTTCGTGTGTCTGTTTGGGATGTGTCTCAGGTGAGTGATATAGAGCAATCAATCCGCGACGCAGAGTTAGGAGTTTCTTTAGTGACAGACTCATCTGGTTTACGAGTAATTTTCCCCGAACTCACCTCAGACAGACGTGGACAACTGTTGAAACTAGCCAAAGCCAAGTTTGAATACTCACGCATCGCCGTACGGTCGGTGAGAGATGAAGCTATGAAGCAAATTGAAAAAACCGAGAAAGAAGGCGATATAAGTAAAGATGAAATGTTTGCCGAAAAAGATGCCGTAAAAAAAAGTGTAGATACAATTAATAGCGAACTCGAATCCTTGTTTAACAGTAAGGAAAGAGAATTACAAAAATAATCTATGTCGATTCTAATTTTTCTTTTAGTTTTATTTATATTGGTTTTAGTGCACGAGTGGGGACATTTTATTGTGGCCAAAAAAACCGGCATGCGAGTAGATGAATTTGGTATTGGTTTTCCGCCGAAGCTGTTTGGTTTCAAGAAGGGAGAGACAGAATACACATTTAATGCTCTTCCGATCGGTGGTTTTGTAAAAATCTGGGGGGAAAACCTGGAAGACAAAGTCGAAGGTCAAGCAGCTCAAGATAATTCTAGAGCCTTTAGTTCTAGGCCTAGGTGGGCTCAAGCTCTAGTTTTGATTGCCGGAGTTACGATGAACATTTTGTTTGCTTGGTTTTTATTCAGTCTAACCTACATGATCGGCGTGCATACTGCTGTCGACGAAACCATAGCCAGCCCGACTGCCCAGCTTTACATCACTAACACTCTGGCCGAAAGCCCAGCGAGCGCCATCCCAGCTGGTTCTTTTGTAACCAGTATCAACTACGGAGACCAAAAGATTCTCTCACCAACCCCAACTGAGTTCAGTGAAATTATTTCTTCAGCTGCAGCAAACCCCGTGACAATTTACTATAGCTTTGGGAAACAAGACCAAACTGTAGAAGTAACCCCGGTTCAAGGTTTGATTGAGGGCGATGCAGAACGCTTTGCTGTCGGTGCTTCACTTACAATGGTGGATGTGATCAAGCAGCCTTTCTTCTCGGCAATTTCAAATGGCTTCTTTGCCACCACTAACGGACTAAAAGCAATTACCCTTGGTCTAGGTTCACTGATTGGACAAGCTTTTGTTGGCAACGCAGACTTCTCTAACATTGCCGGACCAGTTGGAATAGTGGGTATGGTTGGCGACGCGGCTGCTTTTGGTATCACCACCTTACTTACCTTCACCGCTATTATTTCCCTTAACTTAGCCGTAATTAACCTGCTCCCATTCCCAGCTCTAGACGGAGGACGGTTAGTATTCGTAGCTATCGAATCTGTCACCAAGAAGAGTATCCCTGCAGTTTGGGCCGGGCGGGTTAACTTAGTTGGGTTTGCGATACTTATGCTGCTGATGATAGCCGTAACCTACAACGACATCCTGAGGCTTTTATAGTCATCGTCTACTGCGTTGCTGTTCGGTAAAATATCATTCACCGTATATTCATACGACTCATAATATTTTTCTCTCGCGCCTTGTACCCAATAACTCTAAAAGCCTCAGGCCAGATTATTGTAAAATCACGCAATCTACTTTGTCAGCCAGCGAGAAATAATTTTCAACGTACATTAAGTACGCCTCAAATTATTTTTTGGTCCGACCTAAAATCTAAGGAGGTGGAAACCGACTATAAATTTGGAAGTGCTCTTGTGGTGCTCCGCGAATATCACGCAATTTAACAAAAGTCTTCAAACTGCACCTTTTATTACATTTGAAATCCCGGAGGTCCTTCCTCCGGAGATGAAAATTTCCCCTCACCCGCTTCGCATCTAAAGCAATTATAAAAGAATATCTACGATGGCCCTGCCTTCGTACCCCTTTTGAGAGAGTGTCTTTACAAAAATCTAGGTTAGATTTAAATCTAATGATAAGATAAAACCCATGCGACAAACAAAACTTTTCACCAAAACCCAGAAGGATGCTCCGAGCGACGAGCAGGCACTTAATGCTCAGTTACTTATTCGAGCTGGATATATTCATAAAGAAATGGCCGGAGTTTACCAGCTTCTTCCTTTAGGTCTTCGTGTGGTAGAAAAGATTAAGCAAATCGTTCGTGAAGAGATGAACGAGGTTGGCAGTCAGGAAATGTTGGCAACAAACCTGCAGCGAAAGGATTTGTGGGAAAGAACCAGCCGTTGGGATGATAGTGTAGTGAATGTCTGGTTCAAGAGCGAGCTCAAGGCTGGTGGAGAGATTGGTTTTGGCTGGAGTCATGAGGAACCGCTAGCAAATATGATGATTAATCACATCTCTAGCTACAAAGATCTGCCTTCAATTATCTATCAATTCCAGAATAAACTTCGTAACGAAACACGTGCCAAGAGCGGTATTATGCGTGGGCGTGAATTCGTTATGAAGGACAGCTACTCATTCGCAGCTACTGAAGAACAACATAATGAAATCTACGAAGCTAAAAAGGTCGCTTATACCAAAGTTTTTGATCGAATCGGCTTAGGTGAGGATACCTTTATTACTTTTGCCGCCGGAGGAGCTTTTACTGAGTTTAGTCACGAATTCCAGACAGTTTGCGAAGCGGGTGAAGATATTACTTATATCAATCGCGAGAAAGGAATTGCTATCAATGAAGAAATCCTTGCCCAAACCGACTTGAAAGAATTAGGGGTTACTGAGGAAGAATTAGAGAAGGTTAAGACTGCAGAGGTAGGAAATATCTTCAACTTCGGTCGAGAAAAAGCTAAAGACGTTGGACTGTATTTCAAAGATGAAAATGGAGACAAGATTCCGGTTTGGATGGGTTCTTATGGTATTGGAATCACTCGTGTGATGGGAGTAGTGGTTGAGAAATTTGCTGATGACAAAGGGATTGTTTGGCCAGCTAGTATTTCTCCGTACAAAGTTCATTTGGTCGGGCTAAATCTCGAAGACGATTCTGTACGAGATTGGGTAGAGGGTATTTATACGGCATTACAAAAGATAGGGGTAGAAGTCTTGTTCGACGACCGAGACGCCCGCCCAGGAGAAAAATTCGCTGATAGCGATCTACTAGGAATGCCGTATCGGGTGTTGGCTAGTAGAAAAGGCAAAGAGGCTGGAGTTTTCGAAGTTATCACTAGATCAACCGGAGAAGTTAGAAGTCTAACCGAAGAAGAACTATTTGCTGACTTTAGGTAGATAAAGTTTACAAAAAACAACTCGGTTTTTCCTCACTGTTTTTTGTTTGTGCATTGTGTTACTTTAAAATAATCTTCATTAAATAATTCAGGAGTTGAATATGTCAACTTATTCTAAAAATGCAAGATTAATTTTAAGAATAGAAAAAGCTTAGTCTAGGTATGATAGACTCAGGCCCCTTCAGAAGTCTTTAAAGAAAATCCATTGATAATGCCCAAGCTGAGTGAAAAGGGTTCCTCATGTTGCTTGATTGGCCCAGGATATACTATCTGGACTGTACCGTTCGGTATTGATCCTGATTAGCTTTGAAGCCAGTGTCATCCATGGCGACCCACTCTCTGTGAGTGAGTTTTTAATATTTGATATAAAGTTTAGATAGAGTTCCAATTTTTGTACGAAGGTTAAATACGTAGTACAATAACTGAAATGAACGTTTTTACGCGAAAACTCAACGCGCTACTTGCCGCTGTATCGACCGATATTGCGATTGATTTAGGTACGGCCAACACTTTGGTTTATGTAAAAGGTAAGGGAATTGTGCTTAACGAACCAACTATCGTAGCGATCAATAAAAAAACCGGTCAGTTGGTGGCCGTTGGAAGCGAGGCTAAAACTATGCAGGGAAGGACCCCTAATCATATCGATGTAATTCGCCCCCTAGTAGATGGTGTTATCTCAGATTTCGAAGTGGCGGAAGAGATGTTGGCTTATCTTGTAAACAAAGTACGAAAAGACATGCGTTCTTTTATTGCTCCACGCATGCTTATCGGTGTCCCTTCTGGAATCACCAACGTAGAAATGCGAGCGGCCCAAGATGCGGCCCGGAACGCAGGTGCACGAGATGTATTTTTAATCGAAGAGCCAGTTGCTGCCGCTATTGGTGCCAAGTTGCCAATCCAAAAGGCAGTTGGAAGTATGATTATAGACATTGGTGGCGGAACTACCGACATAGCGGTTATTTCTCTTAGCGGCCTGGTGGTATCTAAAAACCTGCGTATTGCTGGAGATCATCTCAACGCTTCTATCGTTTCATACATTAGAGACCAATTTAAGGTTTATGTCGGTGAAAAAACTGCAGAAGACGCCAAAATAGCTTTAGCTTCTATTGCACATTCAGATTCAGGTAAGGAGTTGGTGGCCAGAGGAAGAGACGTGGTAACCGGACTTCCTAGGGAGGTCGTCATTACCGACACCGACGTTCGTGACGCTGTCGCCGGCCAAGTAGATTCAATAGTTGAGGCGGTAAGAAATGTTTTGGAGATCACTCCACCTGAAGTATTGGCAGACATAATGCAACGCGGTATTCATGTGTCTGGTGGGGGCGCGCTGATTCCTGGGTTGGCTCTACTTTTAGAGGACGCGCTTCAGGTGCCTGTGATTATCGTCCCAGACCCTCTACGAGCCGTAATCCGTGGTGCCGGGATAGTGATAGAGAATTTAGATGATTACAAAGAATTATTAATAGATCATGAAGGTTCGATCGCGGAACAATTCTAAAAACAAACGACTCTATCGAGTCGTTATTTTCTCTCTATTCTTTATTGGAGTCGGTTTTTTGGTACCCAAAGCCATTTCCAGTATTGCTGCTTTTGTGATGTATCCTGTTCACGCTACTAACGTTTGGTTAGACGAATCTTCAAGCTTGGTCCCTACCTTCATGCGTGACCGCGAATCATTCAAAAATGAAATTGAACAACTAAAAACTGACTTAATAATTTCTGAACACACCGATTTGAGTCGTAAACGGTTGGTTGAGGAGAATAACCAGCTACGTCAGTTGCTGGGTATAAATGAAGGGGGAAGAACAGCCGCCGCTGTTATTGCTAGGCCAAACCAGCTTCCTTACGACCTATTGCAAATAGATCGGGGTTCAAACCATGGAATAGAGGTTGGGGCACCTGTGTTTATTGGTAAAGACATTGTGGCAGGGCTGATCGTGCACACCGCTCCTGAATACTCTTTTGCTCAGTTGGTTTCAACTCCCGGTTTTGAAGCTACCGCTTTTATTTACGGACCTAACGTAGTTGTGACTATGGAAGGAATGGGCGGCGGGGTGGCGAGAGTGCGTGTGCCACAAGGAATTCCTCTCTCGATTGGAGATTTGGTGTACCTGCCCAGTGTAGAACCGGGTGTATTTGGTCGTGTTTCTTTTGTCGAAAACCGACCAACTCAACCAGAACAATACGGTTATATTTCACCCGACATTGCTGTGTCTAGCTTGTACCGAGTATCGGTCGGAAAGTTGTCACAAATATCTCGCTCAGCCGTAGAAATAGATGAACGCATATTAGAATTGATGAGTAAGAAGCTGCTAGTAGAATCAGTAACAGTTGGAACTACTAGTACTTCTACTTTGTTAGAGATAGATTCATGAAACCGATAATTTCAATAACTTTATTCATATTAATTACTTTCTCTATACTGCAAGGTTGGTTGATTGCAGCGGGGGTAGCAGTAGTATTATTTAGCTTGAGACACAGCGCTTTAATGCTTATACCGTTAGCTATCATGATCGATGGATATTTTGGTAACTTCTATGCGGTCCCTTTCCTTAGTCTGGCAGCGGTTTGGTGGTATCTAGTGGCTGATTACTTTAGGCCGAAGGTAGTTAATTTGCGGTCAATAAACAAGTAGTATGAGTAAACTCCAAGACCGTTACAGGAATAATGTTGAAGTTGAAGAAGTTCTGCTAGATGCTTCAAACATTCCTCAGTTTGACCGTGGTCGACTCGAAGGCAAACGAGAGCTACCTATCACAAAAAGAAACGTCTACACACTTGGAGCTTTGTTTTTTGTAATCGTGGCAGCTTTTACCGTTCAGGTTTTTTCTCTGCAAATTATCCACGGTGGTGAATACTCGGCCATCGCTGACAATAATATTATCGACAAGGCGATTATTATCGCTGAACGCGGGGTGGTTTACGACATTCGGGGAGAAATGATCGCTTGGAATGAAGTAGATGAGTCAGGAGAATACGATTTTCCGATTAGAGCCTACACGGACCGCTCTGGATTAGGACAGGTTTTAGGCTATGTAAGTTATCCTAAAAAGGACTCAAAAGGTTTTTATTTTCGAACCGACTATCTTGGTAGAAGTGGTGTGGAGTTAGCTTTCGACCAAACTTTAAAAGGAAAAAACGGGAGTAGAATTATTGAAGTTGATGCACTTAACGACATAATTTCCGAATTCGCAATTAATGCACCGAGCGAAGGAAGTCACGTTTCGTTGTCGATCGACGCTGAGCTTTCAGAAGCTATGTACGACATTATAGCTACTTCAAGCGAACAAGCTGGTTTCAGAAGTGGAGCCGCAGCTATAATGAATGTACACACTGGTGAAATTTTGGCTTTGACTAGTTTCCCATCTTTTGACCCAGAGGTAATGGCCGATGGTGACGATGTAGATTTAATTAATGAATACAACAACGACGACCGGCTACCTTTTCTTAACAAAGCCGTGGGCGGAGCTTATACGCCTGGTTCAATAGTGAAGCCGTTTGTGGCTTACGGCGCTTTAAAAGAAGGGGTGATCTCTCAGAGTACCGAGATTTATAGTAACGGACAAATAACCATCCCAAATCCCTATACCCCCAGTAATCCATCGGTCTTCCGAGACTGGCGTTCACAAGGTAATATGACAATTCGCGAAGCGATTGCGTTTTCTTCAAACGTATATTTTTACATCATCGGTGGCGGTTTGCCCGAGATTGCTATTCCTCAGGCTGGGCTAAGCCAACCTTTCCAGGGATTAGGTATAACCAAAATGGCGTCCTATTACCGACTGTTCGGACTAGGTGAGCTAACCGGAATAAATATCGCTGAAGAACAGGCCGGCGTGGTCCCAGACCCGGCTTGGAAGCAAGAAGTGTTCAATGATGATTGGCGACTAGGAGACACCTACTTCACTTCTATCGGCCAATTTGGTTTTCTTACCACTCCAGTACAAATGCTAAGAGCTTACGCAGCTCTGGCCAATGGTGGTATTTTGGTTTCGCCACACGTGATAGCCGGAAAGCAAGGTGATACTCGTGACATAGACTTAGATCCAGAAATTCTACAAATTGTTCACGAAGGCATGCGAAAGACTGTCAACTTCGACGGCGGTACCGCTCGGGCGTTCGACCGCCAAGATGTCGCCATAGCGGCTAAATCAGGGACAGCCGAAGTTGGAGCCGGTAATGCCTACGTAAACTCCTGGGCGGCCGGTTTTTGGCCCTATGAGGAGCCAGAATACGCCTTCATACTGATGATGGACAGGGCTCCAAGAAGCAATGCTCTAGGAGCCACCAGAATCATGGGCGACGTCGTGGAGTGGATGAGTATAAATCGTCCTGAATATTTAGGTATTAAAGTTGAGGAGGCAGATTCGCCGAATAACACGGAAGGCTAAATTATCGATTTGATTTTTTGTGAGCCCCAAGGACGCCAGTCGGTCTAACCCAAAATATAATGATAATCTTCTCTCTGGTTCAGTGGGTATTTATAATTTAGATTATAACTAGTACGTAGAAATAAAAGGTTTTTTTGTAGACTCATTCAATCAAGCTTTACGAATTTTTACTGTCCACATTGACCTCAGCATATGCATGAGTATAATGAGGGAAATTTTTACATTATGAATGATACACAAGCCTTTCTAACCGCCGAGAAGTTCGATGAACTAAAGAAGGAGTTAGATAAATTAAAAACCGTCCGCCGAAAAGAAATTGCTGAATCTCTTGAGTACGCTCGAAGTCTCGGTGACTTGTCAGAAAACGCTGAATATCAAGAAGCTCGAGATATGCAAGCGGCTATCGAAGAAAGAATTAGTTACCTAGAAAAAACCATCAAGGAAGCCAAGATTGTCTCAAACGACAAGCACGGCGACGTAGTTGGACTCGGTTCAATCGTAACTATTCAAAAAGAAAAAGACAAAGACAAAAAAGAATACACCATCGTAGGTTCAGACGAAGCCAATATCCACGACCGAAAACTTTCATACCTTTCACCACTAGGAGAAGCTCTAATGGGGAAGAAGAAAGGAGGTGAATTTGAATTCGAAACCCCAGTAGGAAAACAAAAGTACAAAGTCCTAAAGGTGGAGTAGTCAAAAAAGGCAGAAAAAGCCCGATCACATTGTGATTGGGCTTTTCTTTTTGTTCAAGTCACGTTACGATAACCTCTATGTTTTGGGCAGATAAAATAGCTGATGAAGTAGAACGTCGATATAAGGGCAACATAGAGTCGGGAGAGCCTATTATTGTGCGTGATGAAAAAACTGCATCAGGTAAGGTCCATGTGGGTTCACTTCGCAGTGCAGCTTTGCATGCTATCGTTGTAGATATTCTTAGAACACGCGGCCACAAGGTAGAATTCTACTTTGAGATAAATGATTTCGATCCGATGGACGGTATTCCGAGTTATTTAGATGAGTCAATTTATAAGAAATACATGGGTCACCCACTCAGAAATATTCCTTCACCAGTGGAAGGTTATGAAAATTTTGCTGAACTGTATGGTCAAGAATACGTCGAGGTTGTGGACAAAATTGGTTTTGGCGCCACCGTTTACAGAGCTTCAGAACTCTACTTTACTGGCAAAATGAATGATTCGATTAGGGCTGTTTTAGACAAAAAAGAAATTGTTCAAAAAATCTACAAGGAAGTTTCTGGGAGCGAGAAACAGTCTGATTGGTATCCGCTTAATGTAATTTGTGAAGAGTGTGGTAATTTGAGCGCTACGAGAATAATAGATTGGGATGGAGAAACTGTGGAGTATACTTGCTCGTCGGACACTATTGAATGGGCAGAAGGTTGTGGGCATACAGGAAGGATTTCACCATTTAATGGGAACGCGTCTTTACCTTGGAAGCCGGAATGGGCCGCAAAGTTTGTTGCCAAGAACGTTAACTTCGAAGGAGCAGGAAAAGACCATTATACTAAAGGTGGCGCAAGACAAGTGGCTGAAGCCATTTCTAGAGAAGTATTTGAACATGAACCACCTTACGGTGTATTTAATGAATTTTTTCTTATTGGGGGAAAGAAAATGTCATCTTCAAAGGGGAATGCTGCCACAGCAAAAGACATGATAGAGCTACTGCCACCACATATTTTGCGTCTACTCTTACTCAAAACTCCTATTAATCGCCAGATTGATTTCGATCCAGAAGGAGATGCTGTTCCGGTCTTGTTTGATGTTTACGATAGACTGGCCCAAAAAACCTGGAGCGATATTGAGGATGATGATTCCCAGGTGTTCAAATTTTCACATTTACCAGAGGAAAGAAACAATATTAAAGAAAGATTTTTACCAAGGTTCTCGCAAATTGCGTTTTTGGTTCAAATGCCACACATGGATGTCTATGACGAAGTTGAAAAAATGAAAGATTCTCCGCTTACAGACGCCGACAAGACTGAAATCAAATTACGTTCTGAATATGCTAAGGTTTGGTTAAATAAGTATGCTGATAGTAAATTCATTTTTGAACTGCAAAAAGAACTCCCAAAGTCGTCTGAAAAATTATCAGATGTTCAAACCAAGGCATTGGGTCTCCTGGCAGATAAAATCGACTCAGTTTTAAGTATTGATGGTGATACTTTGCACACATTAATTCATGAGGTAAAAGAAGAGTCAAAACTGACACCGCAAGAGTTTTTTGGAGCTATTTACACAGTATTCCTAGGAAAAGAAAGTGGTCCTAAAATTGGCTGGTTCCTTAGTTCTTTAGATAAAGAATTTGCTTCTAGTCGGTTAAGGCTAATTAAGTAAATGAAGGTTTTGAAATCATAAGATTTATGGCAACCAATATCTTTGGCTATGGAAGTTTGTTAAACACCGAGAGTCGTAGAAGGGTGTTTACTGAACTTAGTATGAATGAAGATGTTGTGTTGTCTGGTTATCAAAGAATCCTAAATGCTGGCCATGAGGATTTTGATTATCTAGCCATGAACCTCACTCTAAATGAATCCATGTCCGTAAAGGGTCACGTATTTTCAGTTTCTGAAGCAGATATGCCAGCTCTACTAGAGAGAGAAATCGGCTACGACTTGGTAGACATTTCAGACCAGGTCTCGGTGCAGCTATCAGAACCAGTTTTTGCTTTTATAATGCATAAAACAGTCAACGAAGGTAAGGAAATCTGCGAAAAATATTTAGGGACCTGTCTAAGAGGAGTGCCAGCTCACGAACACGACCAGTGGATAAAAGAAACAATCATCCTTAAAAATAAATAAAATAATTTTAATAGTATTAAAGCCACTGAAGCCATAGTTTCAGTGGCTTTTTGTTGGTGGGTCATCTGTGTATAAAGTGGTTGTTGGTGGGGCGAAGTGGTATACAATGTACGAGTGGTGGGAGATAGTGGTATACTAGTGAAAACTAGCAGACCGGAGCTGGCCGGCAATTCGCCACAAGATCTTCACATTATTGTGGAGGATTGCCAGGCTAGCTCACAAACTATCAAGATATGTTAATTGGCGAATACAAGCACACATTGGATCCTAAGAAACGTCTGTCCATGCCTAGCAAATGGCGGAAGGAACTTGGGAAAAAGCTTGTCGTCACACGAGGTCTTGATAATTGTCTATTTGTATATCCCTTGAAAGAGTGGAAGAAGATCACTGAAAAAATTGGTCAACTCCCGCTCGGTCAGGCGGATACAAGAAGTTTCAATCGATTCTTCTTATCAGGAGCAGTAGAGGTGGAGGTAGATTCAGTTGGACGTATTCTCGTACCAGACTACTTGAAAGATTTTGGACAGTTAGACAGCAAAGTTGTCTTAGCTGGAATCTATAATCGAGTCGAGATTTGGGATGAGACACGATGGGAGACCTATAAGCGCGGTATCGAAAAGCAGGCCGATGCGTTGGCCGAAAAGCTTGGAGAAATTGGCGTCCTATAATCTAAAACCACAGAAGAAGTGACCACAGCAATAAATACCCTCCGTATGCAACACACAACCGTATTACTGCACGAAGCAGTTGATGGGTTACAGCTGTCACCAAACGACACAGTAGTAGACGCTACGTTCGGAAGCGGTGGACACGCCAAAGAGATTGCGCAAAAGTTAAGCAAAAAAGGTTGTTACATCGGTATCGATGCAGACGAGTCAGCACTAGATCAAGGAAAACTTGGAAAGGTGTCTCCACAGATTCATCTGGTTCACAACAACTTCAGTCAAATTACGAATATACTTAGTTCTTTACATATAGAAAATGTAGATGCCATTTTGGCTGACTTGGGATGGCGGATGGAACAGTTTGCCGACGGTGAGAAAGGCTTCTCATTTATGCACGACGGGCCACTTCATATGACTTTTGGTAAACCACAAGACTACACCTTCACAGCTGAAGACATCGTAAATGATTGGGAAGAACATGTAATCGCTGATGTGTTGTATGGCTACGCAGAGGAACGCTTTGCTAGACGTATCGCCAAAGCAATTGTCGAGGCTCGAAAAAAAGAACGAATCACTACTACAACTAGATTGGTTGAAATAGTGGAATGGGCCTTACCCAAAGAAGCCAAAAGAGGGCGTACGAATCCGGCTACAAAAACCTTTCAAGCTTTAAGAATAGCCGTAAACGATGAATTGACCGTACTGGAGTCATTTATCAAAGACGCTTTTATGGTCTTAAAGCCCGGCGGTAGACTGGCTCTCATTTCCTTCCACAGTATTGAAGATCGAATTGTTAAGCACTCATTTAGAGAGTTTAAAGAAGCAAAACTAGCCACTTTAGTTACCAAAAAGCCAATTGTTCCCAGTAGAGAAGAATTAGTAGAGAACCCAAGAGCCAGAAGTGCAAAATTACGAATTTTAGTCAAAACGTAGAGCATTATGAATAAAAGTCGCGCAAAAATTAAACCCTCCAGAGTCACACTCACCATTGTGGGACTTCTGTTAAGTATGATAGTTCTGTACTTATACTTTTTAAACATGTCAGTGGTACAAGTAGTAATGAGAACCGAGCATGTTCAAAAGCAAAACGCCTTAAACGCCGAAATTGCTACTTTAGAGTCGGCGTTTATTGAATCTCAACACATAATTTCTTCAAGAATTGCTTTGCTCGACAATTACACTACCGATACTGCTAAAATCTTTGTCTCTCGGGAACAGGCCAGCTTGGTACTCGGAAGTAACTAACTTCTATGAAACGACCGCAAATACTATTTCGCGTCAGACTCTTGTCTGTGGTAATAGTTTTGATCGCAGTGCTTTTAGTGGCTCGTCTGTATCAGATTCAAGTTATTAAGTCTGAGTATTATCAGGCTAAGGCAGAGAGCCAATACGTTCACACTAAGTCAGATTTATATTCTCGAGGTTCAATTTTGTTTACTTCAAGAGATGGTTCCACTCTGTCGGCAGCCGCCATTCAGTCTGGTTACATATTAGCCGCTAATACTGGTCAAATTACTAACTCAATACCTGAGTTTTGTAATACTTTATCTAAATATTTAGACGATGGGGCTGAAAAATGTGTCCAAAGAGTTTCTACACCCGGACGAACCTACATTGAGCTGGCAGAAAAGTTGAGCACTTCTCAGTCTAGAGAAGTACAGGAACTCAACTTGAATGGAGCGTCGCTATATAAAAACCAGTGGCGTTATTACCCTGGTCAGTCGCTAGCAGCTCGCTCAATTGGGTTTATTGGCTTTGCTGACGATGGAACAGAACTTCGAGGGAAGTATGGGCTTGAAAGGCAGTATGACGACGTCTTATTTGAAAAACGCCAAGTTATGTCGGTTAACTTTTTTGCTGAGCTTTTTAGTAACCTAGGTCAGTTAGTGTACCGTAAAGAAACCGAATCAACCGGAGACGTGGTTACTTCTCTTGAACCTTCAGTGTCTAGAATGCTTGATTCTATCTTGCTTGAGACTAACAAAGAGTTCGACAGTAAACTAACCGGAGCTATTATTATGAGGCCAGACAATGGACAAATTGTTGCCATGAATGCTGTCCCTGGTTTTGACTTAAACGACAGAAAAGGAGCTACTATCGACCAGTTTCAAAATCCATTAGTAGAAAATGTTTATGAGTTTGGGTCTACTATCAAAGCGCTCACCGTTGCAGCCGGATTAGACTCTGGAGCCATCACCGCGCGAAGTACTTATTACGACGCAGGTTTCTTAGTGTTAAACGGCTTTACGATCAGAAACTACGATGGCCGTGGACGCGGAACAGTGCCGGTGCAAGAAATATTGAATCAGTCTTTAAACACGGGTGTCTCGTGGATTGTGTCAGAAATGGGAAAAGAAAATTTTAGAGATTACTTTTTAGATTTTAAACTTGGTAGCGAAACTGGTATCGACTTACCTAATGAAGCTTTTGGTTTGGTAGACAATCTGCACGCAGCGGGGGATGTCCAATACGCGACTGCTTCATTTGGGCAAGGAATCGCTATGACCCCAATCGCTGCCACCCGAGCCTTGGCTGCGCTAGGAAATGGCGGAAAGCTAGTTACGCCGCACCTTGCCACAAGAATCGAGTATGACTCAGGGACCACAAAAGAAATCATGTATCCCGAAGGCAGACGGGTCTTAAAAGAAGAGACTAGCGAAGAAATTTCGAGGATACTCTCAGTCGTTGTTGATGATGCTTTGCAGGGAGGAACAGCTGCTTTACCTCACCACTCAATTGCTGCAAAAACTGGTACGGCCCAAATAGCTGACCCAGAAAATGGTGGATATTATGAAGATAAGTTCCTCCACTCGTTTTTTGGCTACTTTCCAGCCTATGATCCAGAATTTATTATTTTCATGTATACTGTAGAACCACAGGGTGTGAAATATGCTTCTGAGACATTAACAGCACCGTTTATGGAGATTACCAAGTTTCTAATCAACTATTACTCAATTCCACCAGACCGCTAGTTATGAAACAATTACTTAAATCAATTGTCGTTAAGATTCTTACTGCCGAGGCCATAGTTTTACTTCGTAGACACAACCCTAAAATAGTAGCAATTACCGGAAGTGTAGGTAAAACTTCAACGAAAGATGCAATTTACGCAGCAGTAAAAAACAGCACCTTCGCTCGTAAAAGTGACAAAAGCTTCAACTCTGAGATAGGTATACCGCTTACGATTCTTGGTTTACCAAGTGCCTGGAACAACCCACTAATGTGGCTGAATAATATTGTAGAAGGTTTTATAACTGCTTTTTTTTCACGCAGTTACCCAGAAGTTTTAATTCTAGAGGCGGGTATAGATAGACCCGGAGATATGGAAAGCTTAACTCGCTGGTTAAAGCCCGACGTTGTTGTGCTCACTAGACTTCCGGCGGTACCAGCTCACGTAGAATATTTCAAAACTCCAGAATTGGTCATAGAAGAAAAAATGAAATTAGCTCTAGCTCTAAAAACAGACGGAGTGTTAATTTACAATAACGATGACACTATAATCACAAAGCAACTGCCTCAAGTAAGACAAAAGCAAGTTGGCTTCGGACGCTACCTAGAAACAGACTTTACGGCCCGAAGCGATAGGGTTGTCTACAAAGACGACCAACCAATTGGCGTAGAATTTTCTCTCTTACACATGGGAGCGGAGCATAAAGTAAAAATAGCTAATACCGTTGGTACCCAACACATGTATTCTTGCATTGCAGCACTGGCTGTCGCAGACGAGCTGTCTGTGCCAATTGGGGTAGCGGTGGAATCACTTCAATCTTTAGCTACTCCACCAGGTAGAATGCGAATTATTACCGGCTTAAAGGGCTCGGTGTTAATTGACGATACTTACAACTCCTCTCCGATAGCTGTTGAACAAGCTCTTCAAGCACTCAAAGAACTTAATTACACTAAACGTAAAATAGCCGTGTTGGGCGACATGCTCGAATTAGGTAAGTTTTCTTCCGAAGAACACAAGCGTATCGGTGTAATAGTAGCTAAGTCAGCAGATATTTTGCTTACAGTTGGGGTTAGAGCCAAGCAGATAGCAGATGGTGCATTATCAGCTGGAATGAGCGAAAAAAATATTTTTCAATATGAAGAGGTTGGTCGCGCCGGCCGAGAACTCCAAACTTTATTAAGTCCAGGAGACGCAGTTTTAATCAAAGCCTCACAAGGCATTAGGGCAGAAAAAATTGTTGAAGAAGTGATGGCCGAGCCGTTGCGGATAGAGGAGCTTTTGGTGCGACAAGATCAGGAGTGGAGGAGCAGAAAATAACTTCCCTTTACATAGAAAATATGGTATAATAAAAAACTAACCCCATGAACTATGATTAAATCACAATTTTTAACTAAAAATGTGTTACTGGTCGCTATTTTTACAATCCTAGTGTTTTCTCCGATGACAGGAGAAGCTGCTACGTCTGTATCAACCGTACCGTTTGACACGCTATCTATTAGCGAAAAAATCACTTACTTATCGGCTCTAGTCGCACAAGTGCAAACTGATTTAAACAGAGCTAATTACAACGATTATTACCGATACAACAACTTCAACAATAATTCCTACAATGTCAACGACTATAGATACAACTATAGTTTCAACAATGAACCATATCGATACAACAATAATGACTACCGATATAGTTATAGCGATGTAGTCGTTATGCCGGGCAATCGAACATCAAATTCAAACTCGAATGATGTCGACGTAGAAACCACCAGCGCTACCAATATAGAAGACGATGAAGCAGACTTACGGGGCCGTCTCGATTTAGAAGGGGAGCGCTCAGCCGAGGTTTGGTTTGAGTATGGAGAAGATGATGACGACTTAGATGAGAGAACTAACAAAAAAACCATCTCAGACTCCAGAGGAGACGTGCAGACTTTTATTATCAACATTGATGACTTAGATGACAACCAGCGTTACTACTTTCAGGCTGTAGCCGAAGACAGAAGTGGAGACAAAACCTACGGAGATATCCGTTCGTTTACTACCGACAGAAACAATTCAAGTAATAATCGCGGAGATTTTGAGCTTTCGGTAAGTGATACCAGAATCGAAGATGGTGACGAAGTTGAAGTTGACTGGGAAGTACCTAGTCGAGATAGAAGTTCAAACAATTGGATTGGCTTATATGAGCGAGGGGATTCAAACACTCGTTATATAAATCGGAGACAACTCGACAGTGATACTAACGGAACTGAATACTTCGTAATCAGAGATGAAGGGAGCTACGAATTCCGACTATTTTTAGACGACAGCTATGATGATGAAATAACCAGCCAGAGAATCGAGGTATACTAAGCAAATAAAGAAAGACCGGCTCACGCCGGTCTTTCTCTATCTGATGACTACGTTAAACTTGAAGTATGTTAGATATAAACACGGTTGCACCAGCCTTTACTTTGCTTGACGAAGCAGGCACAAAAAGAAGCTTAGAAGACTACAAAGGAAGTTGGGTTGTTTTGTACTTTTATCCCAAAGATGATACTCCGGGCTGTACCAAGGAGGCTTGTGGCATTGCCGAGGTCTATGATGAATTTGCCAAACTAGGAGCCGTTGTTCTTGGGGCGAGCAAGGACTCTCCTTCGTCACACGCTAAATTCAAAGAAAAGTACCACCTCCCGTTCACACTCTTGTCGGACGAATCGACTGAAATGATTAAAAGCTACGAAGTTTGGGAAGAGAAATCTATGTTCGGCAAAAAATACATGGGTATACTTCGAATAACCTACATAATCAATCCGACAGGGGAGATTGTCAAAACATATCCAAACGTAACTCCAGCAGATCACGCCTTAAAGTTATTGGCAGACTTAAAAACTCTAACCACTTAATAATTACTCAGACGTAAACTATTGAGCTAGCGGCTTTCTCTAAGCGGTTCATAATCGCTACTCCCATTTCTTCGGCTTTATAGCCCTGTATCAAAATTCTTTTTGCTTGCGGAATGTCTGCGGTCCGAAGGGTGTGAAAGAGAAGAGGGGCCGCCTCATAAGTGTTGGTTGGGAGACGGTAATTGTTAGGTAACGAGGCAAAGTCACCGCTGTGCCACAAGACCACCACAGAGTCTTGGCCTCTTTCTTTAACGTATTCATAAATGGCCTTGGCGGTGTTTTGAGGGCTGCCAACAAAAAGAGTAATCGGAACCTCAGGGGCGTAGTGACGGTACTTCATACCAGGAGCTCGTTTGATGGAGTCTAGCGAAATAGTTTCAGTCTTGGGCACAATTTTACGTAACTCTTCAATCGTTACGGAACCTGGTCTAAGTACGGTCGGGACCAAAGTCGTACAGTCAAGTACGGTTGATTCAAGGCCGTATTCAATTTCTCCACTATCAATAATTAAAGGAATTTTGCCTTGTAGATCATCAATCACATGTGTAGCTCTAGTGGGACTAACTTTACCAGACAAGTTTGCTGAAGGAGCAGCTATCGGTGTTCCAGCCGCTTTAATTAAAGCTAGTGCTACCGGGTGTTTAGGAAAACGAACAACCACGGTATCAAACCCTGCTGTGGTCTCACTCGGGAGTAGTTTGTTTTTCGGTAAAACCAAGCTAAGTGGTCCAGGCCAAAAAGCGTTCATGAAAAGTTTGGCTACTTTAGGCACATGACTCGTAACCTCTTTAAGCTGTTTAAGGTCAGAGACGTGAACGATCAATGGATTATCTGTTGGTCTATTTTTTACTTTAAAAATTTTTCTAACCGCTTTAGGGTTCATGGCATCAGCTCCAAGTCCGTACACAGTCTCAGTTGGGAAAGCTACCAACTTACCGTCTCTAATCAATTTACCAGCCTCCTCTATCAGGTCTGTTTGTTTTGATAAATCATTGATTATTACAATTTTTGTCCACATAGGTTAAGTTTGCCAATTATTGCCCACAAAAACAAGGTTTGTGGCTAATAAAATACAATTGTTCCCATTATTTGTGTATAGGTAGACTAGTTTCCTAAAATAATTAGGTAGTATAGTAGTATGTCTTCAAATAATGCAAAAAGATTAGCAATGTTAGGTTTGTCAATCACATTGATTATAGTTGCTTTTGTGTACTACTGGATAACTACCACAACCAACAACCCTTTGCCGGGCGATAATTTCATCGATCAATTTCCATCAAGCGTAGAAGATTCAATAAATCCAAATATCAACAACCTAAATCTTGACTTGATAACTAGAGATAGCCTAGAACTTGAACCAGAACCTGAACCCGAAACAGACTCGGTTCCCCCGGAGTTTGATTTTTCATTTGCACCAACTCCGGCTGCTTCAAATGAGTGGAGAGATGAGATCACCGAGTTTAACTCGGGCTCTTTCTTGGTTAATAATAGCTCAGACGAAATCAATCAGATCGTCCAACAAAACAACGGGGGAGGTCAGGTGTATAATCAAGAAGCTCAAGATATAAGTTTTGCTAAAGCCGTTTCGGATTATGAGAGCGCAAACCAAGCGATAGCAGATGGTCTTGCTCAAGAGAGAAAAAGAATAACCGATGTGCTAGCTAGGCAAACTACAGAAATTTTAGACCAACAAGGTGCCACCTCTCCAGCCGTTAATACTTTGTCATCAGTTTCTTCAGCACTTCTTAGTAGTAAAAATTGTGGAGTTGTACCGTCTAATGACTTTGACACAGATTTTGAATTTGTCACCAGTCAAATTAAAAATTCAACCTACAGCTGCATGGGGGAGGCTATCGTTCAAGGCTGCCAATCAGTTACGGTAGAAAATGAAAGTGGTTTTGAGTACATTACCCAAATAGAAGGTATTGGTTGCTCTTATGGAATAGCTTTTAAACAAGTTCCGGCGTCCGTAGACTTTGTCTATTTCTGCCCATTTGATCTAAACGAAGATGTTCTGACGTACGCCAAAGATCTAGACGTATCCACCGATGATACAAGTATAGTAGAAGCATTACTAAAAGCGCTCCGAAATAAAACTACTGACGGATTAATCACCGATACAAACTTGTTAACTGGTGTTGAGGCAGACAATGGTCAAGGATTTGTTAATCTGTCTACCCGGCTAGAAAAAGAAACCTACGCGCTAATCGCCTTAAAGGTTGAACCAGATGCCACACAGTGCCAGAGGTTTGCTCGGTAGTCACTAAATGCGTTCAATCAACATCGCGTTGGTTGACCCCTCTTTACCAAAAGGAATACCTGCTCCAAGAATAAAAGTGTCACCCGAATTAGCTAATGAATTTTTGGTTATGTATTTTCTAGCTATTTTTCTAGCGCTGTTTAGGCCTTTTACTTTCTTAATCAATACTGGCTCACAACCAAACACCAATAATATTTTATTAAAAGTCGCTTGGTTAGGGGTAAGTACAATTATTGGCGCCTTAGGTCGGTGTCGAGCAATCATTCGTCCAGTGTGACCTCCTTCGCTTAGAGCTACTATTACTTTCGCTCCGGTAACCCTAGCACTTGAAGCAATAGAACGGCTGACAGTGTCGCAAACAGTTACAGAGGGGAAGGTCCACTTACTTAGGTGCTCAATTGTGTAGTCGTCGTTTTCAACCTCTCTTGCGATAGACGCCATGGTCAAAATAGCTTTGTCTGGATGTTCACCAACTGCCGTTTCGTCGGACAACATCAAAGCGTCTGTGCCGTCTAGGATAGCGTTTGCGATGTCTGCCGCTTCGGCTCGGGTTGGGGTAGTAGACACTCGCATCGAGTCGAGCATTTGAGTGGCCGTAATCACCGGCTTCCCAGCATGATTAGAGGCTTTAATAATTTTCTTCTGCAACAAAGGTACTTTCTCAAGAGGGGTTTCAATTGCCAAGTCTCCCCGGGCGACCATAATAACGTCGGCTTCCTCTACAATCGAGTCTAGATTGTTTATAGCTGCTTTAGTTTCAATCTTGGCTACTATCGCAGCTTGTGACTTGTCTCCAATCAGTTTTCTCAGTTTTTTAATATCATCCCCATGCCGAACAAAAGACAAGGTAATAAAGTCTACATTTTGCTCTAATCCAAATTTTAAATCTTTCCGATCTTTAGCAGTAATAGAAGGTATAGAAAGTTCACCGTCAGGAATATTCACCCCACGCCGACCCTTTATGGTACCTCCTGTTAAAACCTCGGTATGAACTTCAGTTTTAGTCACCTTGGTGACCAGTAGTTTTTGTTTACCGTCGTTCAAATAAATTTTCATCCCGGCAGTAACTTCTTGGGGTAGTTTTGGGTAGTTTACAAAAACTTTTTCTACGTTACCAACTCCTGCTTTTGTAGTTAAGGTGAAGCTTCTTCCGTTAATCAGGGCTACGTCTTCAGTATCAAAATCACCAATTCTGATCTTAGGTCCAGACAAATCTTGCAAAATTGCAATTGGACGACCAGCTTTCTTAGCTGCCGCCCGGGCATTTTTTATCGAAGCCGCATGTGCAGTATGGTCGCCATGACTCATGTTTATTCTTGCTACCGTCAGCCCGGCGTCTATCATGTCTTTAATCATCGAAAGGTCACAGGAATTAGGTCCCAACGTCCCCACAATCTTAGTCTTTAACTTAAACATCTTTTGGTTAATTAGTTAGCGGTACGATTAATTTATCATTATAACACCAAACCTTATGGTTCATTATTAGTTTTGCCAAAGAGTAACAGCGAAAAGAGATAATACTTTTGCTTCGTATTTGGTTTTTTTGGTAGCAAATGGTATAAAAAACCTAGTAATTCTCTAAATTTATAAATTTTGGAAGGTTGAGATCATGAAGAGAAAAACTAGATTCGACGTCGATACTTTATTTAATGCTCTATATGAAAAGGATAAACGACCTAACAGCTTGAAGGATTCGTCGGAGAACCAAATTATTAGGGAAATCATTGTTCTGTTACGTTCTTCAGAGTTGACCAAAGAAAGTAAACGGTCGGTATTTCGTAGACTTTCCGAAGTAGTTTTTTCTGACGAATTCAACTCACTAGGACGCCGTAGGGTACTTAAATACCTACTACGAGAAAAAGTTCAAAAAAGACTGGATAAAAAAATAGTAAAGAAAATAAGAAAATTCTGCAAAGAATTCAGAAATGTAGACTGGGTCAAAGGGTTGTTATAACGACACTTAACCCGGCCTCTCAAAATAAACCCAACAAAGTGTTGGGTTTTTTAAATACTATTTTTACACTGAGACAGCTAGCTAAACAAATAAAAGTAGGTGCCTAAGCGATGTATAGTCGACAATCTTTTTTTTGAAACATCAGCAAAAAAAGAATTACGTAATTAAATCCGGATTTAATTACGTAATTCTTTAATTAGCTTCTATCTCTGCGGAGACAGAACCTCCAGAGTTATCTGAGGGGTAAGGGAAGACCGAAAAAATACATAGAGCTCTTTTATTTACTTGGCTGATAAATTTCCGAGATGAAATCAACAACGCTGGCTTATTCGGTATTATCAAAAAATATTATTAAGGCGGAAGGTTGATAACTCTCCGCTCTTTTGTATTAGGCTCAGAGTGCAAACTGAACCAATCCCTAAGTAAACCTATATTATTAATATAATTAACGATTTATTCCAACTCCCCATAATGGTACACTTCAGTAATGAAAACTGGAGAAACAATTTTAAGACTTAGTAATGTCAGTAAGACTTTTTTTACCTCACGAGGAGAACTATCGATACTTGAGCAAGTTTGGTGCGACATTAAAAAAGGCGAAAAAGTAGCTATTATCGGACCTTCAGGTTCGGGTAAATCCACTTTACTTTCTCTTATTGGGTTACTAGATACACCGACCAGCGGAACGGTAGAGATAGCTGGTATAAAGGCAGAATCACTATCTGAACCAGAACAAGCAAAGTTTAGAAATGAGAAGATTGGTTTTATTTTTCAATCATTTGAATTGATTTCGCCTTTTACGGTCGAAGAAAACATCATTGCTCCCCTTGAAATCGGTAAAAAACCCGTGTCTAAAGATGAAGTGTCTCAGCTAGTAGCAACCCTAGGTCTCTCAGAAAGAACCAACGCCATGCCTAATACTCTGTCCGGAGGGGAGAAGCAGAGGGTTGCAATTGGTCGGGCGCTTATGGGTAATCCGACTATAATTTTAGCCGACGAACCAACTGGAAGCCTCGACAGAGATACCGGCGAAAAAGTACTATCACTACTAATTACTGCAGTTGAAGAAACAAACACCACATTATTAATCATCACTCACGATGAAAGTATCGCCAACCGGATGGACCGGGTATTTGAAGTAAGAGATAAAGCTTTGCATGAGCGGATTTAAAATTATTTTTAGATACAGCTTTCGCATTGCTAAGCGCGAGTGGCGACGTTTCTTTTTGCCACTAACCTCACTTATCGTCACTAGCGTAGTGTTGTTGCTTATCTTACTGTTAACCTCTTCCAGTACAATGCTCTTAGCTGATCAGGCTAGAGAATTACAGGGTGGAGATGTAGTTCTCGAAAGTAATACTCCAATTGACGGCAAAGCAATTTTAGATGACGCTGGAATCGAACCCGAGTCGGTTTCTGAGAAACTGACTTTTTCCGGTACCTTACAAAGTGAAAGTGCGACGGCCCCTTTTTCTGTAAATGTTATTGATAACGGGTATCCCTTATACGGCAAAATAGTCCTAAAAGATAGTTTGTATGGTGGCTTGAACAAAGGCGAGCTGCTTATTGATACGACTGGACTTGAGCGCCTAGGTGTCAGCGTCGGAGACAGGGTATCGTTTGGTGATGTTGACCTAACCGTGGCCGAGGTAGTGGTGGTAGAGCCAACATCTTTATTTGGTGGCTTTAGTTTTCTGCCTAAGGCGTTTATCACCCAAGAAAGTTTTGCAGAGGCAAACGTTAATCCTCAGTTTCTTAGAGCCGAGTACTCCTACTCAGCAAAAATAGCTACCCTAACCGCAAATGAGATGGATTTACTAAGAGCCTTTGAAGACACCTCTTCGGGGATTGATGTAGATATTGCTGGGCAAGATCAGATGGGTTTACAATTTGGTCTCAAGACTGTTTCCGACTTTTTAATTATCGCAGTCTTGATAACGGCCGTTTTAGCGGCTGTAAATGTTTATGCCAGCGTTCTGTATCTGGTCACCGTCGAGAGAAAGAGTCTCGCCGTGTTGCTCTCACTGGGTATCACTAAAAACAAATTGGTCTACATCCTGGGCGCGGCGCTGGGGTACGTAGTACTTTTGGCAAATATTATTGGGCTAACTGTTGGTACGGCAGTATTCAAGATACTTCAGAGCTTCATCGCCACTAAATACTTTGTCTCATTACCAACCCCGAGCATTTTTATATATTGTTTAGTAAGTGGGACACTAGTCTTTCTTATTGCTTTAATGTCGTTTGTTCCTGCCGTCCGTAAGAGTCTTGAGTTAAACCCCAAGCAGATTCTTCTTGGCGGTGTCGCTGTCACGGAAACATCACGTTCTTATCGGTCACTACTGGTTATTACTGTCTCAACCTTGATACCGCTGGTAGCCTTGGCTAGTTTTTTGTTGCAGAGCTTTTATCAGGGCCTTCTGGTAATCGGCGCCATCGCTTTGGTCTATATAATTGTGGCTACGGTGTACTCCTTTATTATTATAAGACTGTACAAAGCGCGCTCCCGGATGTCTTTTTTTGTTAGAAGCTTGGTGAGTCAAAAATATGCTGACGGATTGTTTGGAGTGATTTCTTTCACTTCACTTTTTGTCGCTCTCACAGCCTTGAGTATTTTGATGCTCATCCAGGTATCGCTGGAGAGATTTTTGGTCAATGATCTGGGCGATACTGTCCCTTCGACATACGTGCTTGATGTCCAACCCTCCCAAAAAGACGATCTTTTGAGTAGTTTTTCAGAATTAGAGCTTTTTTCAAACGTCCGCGCGCGGATCATCGCTATCGACGAAGTACGTATTCAAGATGAGTTAGAAGCTGGCAATCCAGAAGTTTCAAGAGAATTCGGTAGGGAATTTAGTCTAACCGCCAGAACCACCTTGCTATCAAGTGAGGCAATCACTAACGGAGTTGATTTGGTAGGCATGCCTGGCGAAATATCAGTTGATGAAGATTTTGCCAAACAAGCCAACATAACCTTAGGGTCGACTATTATTTTTTCAATTCAAGGTTTCGAAGTATCGGGCACAGTAACTAGTCTACGCAGTACCGATTCTCGTTCTGGCATACCGTTTTTCTACTTTGTGATGTCGCCAGAAGACATCGGTATGTTCCCAAGTGTATATTTTGGTTATGCTTACTACCAACCAGAGACACAAGTCCAGCTTGGTCGCTTCTTGGCAGAAACAATGCCCAACGTATCGTTAATTGAAACCCAATCATTTGGTACGTTGCTTCTGCAGTTGTTAAGTACTTTATTAGTGTTAGTACTGATAGTAACCGTTCCACCACTACTGATTGCGACGTTGCTTATTGCCATGTTGGTAGTTTCTTCGTATTCGACCCGACGTAGGGAAGGAGCTAGATTTCGCGCGCTTGGCCTTAGTCGAAAACAAAGTTTTTGGCAGTATCTAATCGAAACAATCTCGCTAACCATCATCGCCTCATTTTTTGCCTATGGTCTGGGCGTGTTGGGTGCGCTTTTATTAAGCATAAACTTTTTACGGTTAGATTCAGTCGTGCTATTTGATGCCGGCCTGGTATCAGGACTCGGCCTAATTATTGTATTTATATTATCCATAACCTTATACTTGTACAAAACTGATAAAATGCCCCTACGTGAATTACTAACTTATGAATAAAATATCCTTAAAACTAATTTTACCGTTGGTTGTTATTATTGGTCTAGGTTGGTTCCTTACAAACAACAAACAAGAAACGTCGGTCACTCCAGCCGTTTCTCCGTCTGAGTTCGCTGATACAGCCACCAAAATCATCGCCTTTGGTGATAGCCTAACGGCTGGTTTTGGACTGTCGCTAAGCGACGCCTACCCGGCCCAGTTAGAACGAGCCTTAAAAGATCTTGAGTACGATGTGTCGGTTGTAAATTCTGGTGTGAGTGGAGAGACAACCCGGGGCAACCTAGAGCGAGCAAATTTCATAAAGTCACAGATACCCGATATCGTCATCCTGGGAATTGGTGGCAACGATGCTTTACGGTCTTTACCCTTAGACCAGACCAGAGAAAATATCCTCGCTACTATCGATATTTTAAAAGAAGTAAGCAACCCACCACAGATTATTTTATTGCAAATGCAAGCACCCATAAATTCTGGTCAAACCTACAAACAAGGTTTCGATTCTATATACAAAGAAATTGAAGCAACCAAAAAAGTAGTCTTGGTGCCATTCCTCACCGAAGAAATTTTCTTCGATCCAGCCAACAAATTACCTGACGGCATACACTACAACGCGATCGGTTACCAAAAAGTAATCGACCAACATTTGCTCTCAGCAATAGTGACATTACTAAACGCTAGTCAATAGGCTGATAGAAGCTTTAAAGAGGCAAAAGACGTTTTGAATAGACAGCTAAAAAAGGTATCAATATGAATAAATTCTATAAAGAGATTGAGACACTTTATGAGCTCAATAAGTTCACAAAATCTGAGAAGGAAACTGTAAGGTACCCCAAATCTAAGACACCTTTTCTAAGTCTTTCAATAATGATACCTCATGTTGTTCTTTAAACAACCGAGGCGGTAGTTTTAGTGCGGAGTGTATACGTTTCCGGTTATGGTAATACATGTATTGACATTGTCATTACAAAAGTATATACTCTATTTATGAGTTCAAAAGATACTATACAAATTAGAATTGATTCTAAAACAAAAGAAGCTGCCCGCAAGACTTTAGATGGCATCGGTTTAGATATGTCTAGTGCCGTGAAGTTATTTTTAACCAATGTGGTGAACAGAAATGGGATACCGTTAGATTTGCGCACAGAAAATGGCTTTACTCTGGCACAAGAACAGGCCCTTCTTCTAGAGACAGAAGAAGCAAAAAAATCTGCGAAGCGATTTGCTTCAGTTGACTCCCTAATGAACGATCTGGTTCATTAGTCTATGAAATACGAGATAGTAAAAACTCGTCGTTTTAAGACAGCTTTTAAGCGTGTTAAACAACTAAAAGGTTTTAAACAAAAAGTATTTGTAGAAGTAATAGAAGCCTTAGCGAATGGTAAAAAACTAGCCAAGGAACGCAAAGATCACAAGCTGACTGGTAATTTAAAATATTTTCGAGAGTGTCATTTGACGCCAGATATTCTCTTGTTGTATCAGATTGATAATGATATTTTAGTACTCACGCTGGTTAGTATTGGTAATCATGCTCAGTTATTTAAATAAAAGTTTGAACACCCTTTACCCAGTACAGCATGCTACGTAGCATACAAAAGTAATGGAAAAACACGTTCGTAAAGTCACTCGGGTGGGGAAGCGCAGTCTGTAAGTAGTGATACCAGCTGACATTGCAAGAGGGCTGGGTATTCGCGAGCGCCAAAAGCTCGTCGTGCGCCGCTCAGGCCAAAAGATAATCATTGAAGACAGGAAAGAGTAAGTTGCACAAAAATGGGGGCTGACCCCATTTATCAAACATTTTAAGAGAGTTGCTTCTCAATAAAGACAAGTACTTCAATGGACTTGTCCAAAAAGTTCCTAATTCTAGTAATAGTTATATTATTACTTCCTCCATGAGCAATCTCTACGGAGGCCGGGCCTACGTAGAGATTTATCGACCAAGCCACACGTCTGATGCGTCGTCAGTTGTTCCTGCCGCAAACTCCTCGTACTCGGAGATTATTTTCTTGCAGCCAATCTTTTTCACTAATGCGACAGCGCGAGCATATCCCGGCGGTAGATTGTCACGACTAAAGTCAATCGGCTCAGTTTGCCAAATATCTTGATACGTCTGATATAACATGGCATACAAAAGAATATGGTTTTGTGTGACCGGTTCTTCAGTTGCGTATTTTGCTCCTACTGACTTCCAGTAGGGATTATTGTCTGTCACAAGAAAGATATGTAGTAGCTCATGTATCATTAAGTCAATTAATTTTTTATCTGACCACTGTTCCTTGTTTCGATTCCAGATTGGAATCATAAACGGGGCTGATTTTGGAGAAAGACCACGTCCAAAAATAAAACACTCAAGATTACGCTCAGGTACTCGTTTGGTAATCTTGGCGAGTTTATCAAGTACCTGATGCTGATCATTCGTTTCTTGCCAGATAGTTTTACAGCGCTTCATTACATCTCTAATTTCGTCTTGAGTGGGATAGTTCTGACCTCGTTCCTCAAAACTTCTACGTAGCTCATTATCGAGCGGGTAGGCGTAGATGAATGTAAGTTTTTTATTTTCCATAATTTATTTGTTAGTAACACATTTTTCTCAAAAATATCGTAGTTTTTTGTCATCTCCAAACAAAACAAATAGAAGTGATACTTTTAATTTAAAGGTTGACTTTTTTGACTTAAATAAATCATATCATATACAAAGACTGTACTGGTTGAGCCAGGCAAGGAGCGCAAAGCTTACTAAACACTAGTCAGCGCAATACGTGGTCTTTCCTCCGGGTAAATGAGTAAATGGGGAGGCGTCCGTTATTTAAGTGATGTGTGTGGTGTAGTTTATAAATACTGTGATCCCACGGGGAGTATCGGTCATTACATGACCAGTATACCTTCTGGATACTTTAGTCGTCCGAAGGACTTTAAACTACCTCAAAAGCTTTTCGATTCCCCCGTAAACCTGCTCCCAGCAGGTTTACTCGTGGGATCAGAAATAAAAACAACACACCTAGAGTGTGTTTTTATACTTGTGATCCCACGGGGAATCGAAGCTTACAGCTTCAGTACACCTTTTGGCCAGATTGGTTCGCTGCGCTCCTAATCTGACTCAAAAGCTCTTCGATTCCCCCGTAAACCTGCTCCCAGCAGGTTTACTCGTGGGATCACTTAAGAAAAAATGCACCTGAGGCGCTATTTTTTCTGCAAGTGATCCCACGGGGAATCGAACCCCGATTACAAGAATGAGAATCTTGTGTCCTAGCCGTTAGACGATGGGACCAATTTCATTGGTTGAAATTGGCTTTATTTATAACAAAAATATGGTTGGTAGGGAAGTCTTGCTGGTTGAATTAAAAACTAATCTCCGGGTTGAGATTAGTTGATTGTGCGCATGGTGCCTTTGATGTCGAATCTCGGGTTTACCTTTTTGCCGGGATTAAAGATATCGTCGGGGTCGAAGATGTGTTCGGCTTGTTCAAACAGGTCTAGCATTTTCTTGGAGAACATTTTGTTTAGGTGGGGAGTACGGATGATGCCGTCGTTGTGCTCGCCACAGATGTTGCCATGGAATTTTACAGCTGTTTCGAAGAATTTCTCAGCCATTTTTTCTACCAGAGCCGGAGTGGTTTTGTTGGTAAAGTCTAGGAGAGGATAGAAGTGGAAGTGTCCATTACCACCGTGGCCGTGAACGGCAGCGGTTATATTAAACTCTTTTAGTAAGCGTTTGACTTGAATAAAGAATTTAGACAAGTTTTCTGGCGGTACCGTCATGTCTTCTAGAAAGGCAGCTGGTCGTTTGGTAGGATCTTGGAATTTAGACAGCGTATAGCTTGCTCTGCGAATTTGCCAGTACATGTCTGCTTCTATTGGGTTGGTGACAACTCTAGCCCTTACTTTACCGATGCTTATTTTCTTAGCTATCTCGGTGGCGGGAGTTTTGTCGGTGGTTTCTTCATCGAGAGTTACAAGCACAATAAATTCTGGAGTTTTGCGCTTGAATCGAACGTGGTAGGTGGCGTACATCGAAAGCATGCTTCGGTAGTAATTTGCTCCAGGAATTTTGTCTTTGAAAAAGCCGGGGTTTTGCAAAGCTAGGTCAAAAGTTAGTGAGTCGAACACCTCAATGTTGATTGGGTTGTATTTTAATGTTTCTACAATACAAGAGGCTGCGTCTTCCAGGTTGAAGATTGGAATCATCACTAGGGTGGTTTTTTTAGGGATAGGAATAGCTCTAAGAGTGATATTGGTGATTATTCCGACGGTACCTTGGCTACCAGTGATAAGTCTGGTTAAGTCAAAAGACCCTTCGCCTTTTTTGAACTTGGCTACTCCTTGAGGCATTACATTCCACAACGCATAACCAGCGCTATTCTTTTTTGTTTCGGGCTTATTTTTTTTAATTTCTTTTTCGTCTTTTTCAATTAAATTAAAAACTTCTTCAGCAATCCGGGCGTGTTCGTGTTTTTGTTTAATAAGTGACTTAAATTCTCGCAAAGTAAGAGCCTTAATGGTGTAGGTGTGTCCGTCGTGAAATACTACGTCTAAGGATTCTACCCATTCTGCACAATGGCCGTACCGTAGTGAGTCTGGACCAGCGGCATTATTGGCAATAGAGCCACCAATACTGCAAATATCTTTTGAGGCTGGGTAGGGGGGGAGGTAGGAATCGTGTTCTTTTAGCTTTTTTTCTAGGTTTCGCCACATTACGCCCGGCTCGCAAGTGATGGTGATTTTGTCTTTCTTTATCGTAACGTCGCCGATTTTGTTGAGGTGGGCGCAAACATCAATCACTATTGAGTCGGTCAGCGAACCACCTCCCAGTCCAGTACCAGCCGCCCTTGGGGTGAGTGAAAGGGAAGAGAAACGCTTGTTTTCTTTGGAGATTACTTTGGTCGCTATTTCTACGTCACGTCGATTTTTTGGTTGAATTACTACTTGCGGGCGGACAGAGAAAATACTCTCATCGTAGCTGTAAGCTTCGAGTAATTCTTTCTTGCTGGAAATTCCGCCCCGGAAACCGGCCTCGCGAAACATCTTTTCAATCAGTAAGTGACCGAGGGGGTTACGCTTAATGGTGGCAGTCGGTTGAATCTTGCTAGCGGTCTTTCTGATGTGCGCAGTAGTTTTTCTAGTAGTATTATTCGAGACAGTCTTTTTAGTAGACGCCCTTTTTTTAGCTGGGCGCTTGGTTACCTTTTTTTTAACCGTCACAGAAGAACGTGGCATTAGTTACATTATACACGGCAGAATTTTCACCTGGCAATGTTTTTCACAGGTATAAAAAACCCGACACAATTGTTGCATCGGGTTACTAAGGGCCATGAGTTTTAGTGATAAACACGATCTTTTTTTTCAAAAATTTCGGCTATCTCTTCCATCAGGTTTATTATTGGAATTGCGGAAAATGTCCAGTCTTCGAAAATTAAATAACCAATTGTGACATCGGGGTCGAACAATAATTCTTTTGTGTCCATATCTATAATCTCTTTCTCTAGCACCTCTTGTAGAATAGACTCTCTAATTTTGGATATAGTCTCTGCGTTAGAGTCTACAATGCAAATTCTCGCGTATAAATTGATGTATTCCTCAGAGTCTGGGTCTGAGTTAGCGAGTAGAGAGGTGATCTGCTCCAGTGCCCGGATTAGTACTACTTCGTAATAATAAGCATTGGTTGTTATTGTGGGCATAGGATACCTCGGACCATTCTCTTCAGAATATTCGTCAAAAAACAAGTTATTTGTTTCTGATTTGGTGTGTTTGGAGTACAAATTTTCCAGAATACTTATAAGATCAAGTAATTCCATGTCATTTCCCCTTATGTGCAAGTCAAACCTAACAATATAGACTATTTCACAAAGGTCAATCAATTTAGCACTATGGTATCCTTAACCGATATGACACAAGACAGAGCGCTGGATATTCTGAAAACGGGAGCAAATGTATTTCTCACTGGTGAACCAGGAGCAGGGAAGACTTTTGTAATAAATAAATACGTGGCTTGGCTTGAGGCGGCGGGTTTACATGTGGCGGTGACCGCCTCAACAGGGATTGCCGCCACTCACATTGGCGGAATGACGATTCACTCATGGAGTGGGGTAGGGATTAAGGATTTTCTCTCGCCGCAAGACCTAGATGCTATTTCTGGACGAGAACGGATCGTTAAGCGTGCTAAAGCAGCGCACGTTTTGGTGATCGACGAAATTTCTATGCTCGACGGTAAGGTTTTAGACATGGTAGACCAGATTTTGCGAACCGTTCGCCAAAAAGAGGAGGCTTTTGGGGGATTGCAAGTCGTTTGTATCGGCGACTTCTTCCAGCTTCCGCCAGTCACTCGCCGGGGAGACATGATGCGTTACGCCTTTGAAAGCAATGCCTGGCTCAATCTGAAACCACTAGTTTGCTATATTACCGAACAATACCGACAAGAAGATGAAATGTTACTCGGGCTTCTTGGTTCTATCCGTCGTAACGAAATTGAAGAAGAACACTACACTCTCCTCAACGAACAAAAAGAAATCACTTACGAAAATATCGAACCAACCAGACTCTACACCCACAACGAAGACGTAGACGCCGTCAATTCACAAAAGCTAGCCGAACTACCCGGAATGGCTCACAAATTCAAGATGGAAGGAAAGGGAAGGAAACCACTCTTGGAAGGTTTGGTAAAAAACTGTCTCTCGCCAGAAATGTTAATCCTCAAAGAAGATGCGATGGTGATGTGTACCAAAAACAACTTTGAGGCTGGGTATGTAAACGGAACCCTCGGGAGAGTGATTCGGTTTGATGAACAATATCCGGTAATTGAAACCACCGACGGCCGAGAAATTTTGATGAAGACTACTACTTGGGAATTAGCCGAAGACGGCAAGATACTCGCTTCAATTGAACAGCTACCACTTCGTCTAGCTTGGGCGATTACTGTCCACAAGAGTCAGGGGATGTCGCTTGATGCAGCCGAGATAGATTTATCTAAAGCATTTGTCTACGGGCAGGGTTATGTAGCACTGTCTCGGGTACGTTCTTTGGAAGGATTGAAAGTTTTAGGTATGCACCCAAACGCCCTACAAGTCGACCCTAAGGTGATCATGCAAGATACCAAGTTTCACAAAGAAGCTGAAGACGTAGAAGACGCTTTTATTGCCATGGAAGACAAAGAAGTGGCCGAAATGCACGAGCGGTTTGTGGTGGCTCACGGTGGCAAAGTGCCCAGCGACGACGAAGTTGGGGTGGTGCGAGTTGGGGCCAAGCGAGTACAAGCAGAGAGTACTTACGTTGTCACCAAAGCCTTGTTGCTAGAAGGAAGAAGTGTCAAAGATATTGCCGATGTCCGGGCGGTGACAGAAACAACCATCTGGACGCATATCGAGAAGTTGGTAGAAGATAAAGAGATTACTGTCGAAGAAATTAAACACCTCGCACCAACCGATATAGACTGGAATGTAGCTAAGCAAACCCTAAACGCTGCCATGGACAAACACGGCACCGAAAAACTAAAACCAATCTACGAAGCCGCTAATGAGGAATACGATTACACACTAGTCCGTCTAGCCAGAATGCAGTACCTACTTGAAGAGGGAGAGATGGTGTTTTAAAAAAAGGAGCTGTGATGCTCCTTGGAGGGGTGTCGTTTGGTTTTTAAACCAGCACCGGACTGAGTTTTTCTAGATTAAGGTAGGCGTTAAAACCAAGTATGTTTCTTCGGTACACAATCGGTATTAGAGCTCCTTCTTCCACTAGGTTCCAGACTGACAGATCGAAGTAAATGTCGGTTTCACTTGATGATTTAAGCCTTACTCTTAATCGGAAAAGGTTTTGTCTGCTTCCTTTTTGACTACCGTAAAGAATTTCTTTTTCGCTGGAATATTTTTTAATTACGGTACAGGTTATCTCCTGGAGAAGTTTGTATCGAGGGTTTGATTTAGGCTTCTTATTAATCACTGATCTCAAAAAGTGACAAGACTTCGCTGTGTTTTCATGGCGCTTCTCTCAGATCATTATTTGTTTAGTATAAAACCGTATAATTTAATTATTGTCAATCGGTGGTATTTACTCATGGTAAACTCTAGCTATTATGTGGCGTTGGCGAAAGAAAAAAACTAGGCGACTCCGTGGAAGCACGGTTACTAAGCACTATTTAGAAAATAAGGAAACAGCTCGCAAGCTGGTGCTTGCTCGTCTGCAATATTTTAGCCAACACTACGGTCTTGAGTGGAAGAGAGTCGCTATTCGCAATCAGCGTCGTTGTTGGGGTAGTTGTTCTTCGCTGAAAAATTTAAATTTTAATTATAAAATCCAATTTCTACCGCCACACTTAAGGGACTACATTATCGTGCACGAAATGTGCCACCTGACCCACCTGAACCATCAGCTAGATTTTTGGAACTTGGTAGGAGAGGTCATTCCCGACTATGCTCGTTGTGTAGCTGAGTTACAAGCCATCGACAAAAGTGGCCACTCAATCGAAAACTTACTCAAGATACAAGCGGGTTATCTTTCTGGTACGATAAAGCGGGCAAAGCCGGCATCAGAGATGGATACAAATTTTCCCCTATCATGCGAAGCTTGCGGAAGTAGTGTGATATGTATCTGTAGTAACGGTATAAGTTAGTTACATATTTTGAAATATTTTTGCCTTTCGGCAGTATCAATATGTAAAGTAAACATTACATTATAATAAACAATATGAATTTTTTTAGCAGTATATTTCTATCTATAGCATCGTTTTTTGGCTTCAGTCAGCCTGAGGTTCAACCAGAACCGGTACCAATGGTAGAAGAAGCCTCTGAACAATCGAGAAACCTATCTTTATCAGGAGAAGATGGTGAAGCTCAAGCTACAGAAAGCCAAGCAAATAATCTAAGTCAAGGGAGTGAAGTGTCTGATTCGACTTCCAAAGCTCCAGCCACCCTAAATATTCAGACGATGATTGTGGCAGGGGGATGCTTTTGGTGTGTTGAAGCTGACCTAGAAAAAGTCCCGGGTGTAATCGGAGTCGTATCTGGTTATTCTGGTGGAAACGCAGATAAGCCAACCTATCAAAATTACGGCAGTGGCGGACATCGGGAAGTGGTAGAGGTGACCTACAATGCGAACCAGGTATCGTTTGAAGACATCTTGATCGTAACCATGAAAACAACCGACCCGACTGATGACAATGGTACTTTTGGTGACAGGGGAGACAAGTATTCGTCCGCCTTTTACTACGAAAATAGTCAACAGAAAAAAATCATCGAAGACCTGATCAGGGAAGTAGACGAAAATGGGCCCTACGACAAACCTCTGGCAATAGACGTAGAGACTAAAGCCACTTTCTGGCCAGCGGAAGATTACCATCAAGACTACTACAAAGGAACGTTAACCAAACTGAGATATCAATTTTATCGAACCGCCTCAGGCCGGAGTGCATTTATTGAAAAATATTGGGGAGTAAACGACCATAGTCCAGAGTTGTCTTGGAGAAACGAACCATCTACTAGCAATAATCAAACTTATATGTGGAGCAATTATGTAAAGCCGAGTGAGGAGGAGCTAAAGAGTCAACTAGATGAACAGGCTTTCAAGGTTACTCAAAAAGAAGGTACTGAACGAGCTGGCACCAGCCCCCTAGACAAAATTTGGGAAGACGGAATTTATGTCGATATTCTTTCGGGAGAACCGTTGTATTCTTCAAAAGATAAATTCGACTCAGGGACGGGCTGGCCGTCGTTTGTTCGTCCAATTACCCCCAACGCTTTGACTGAACACGAAGACAAAAAGTTTTTTACTACCAGAACCGAAACACGCTCAGCGATTGCTGATAATCATATTGGGCACGTATTTAATGATGGTCCGGCAGACAGAGGCGGGCTTCGCTACTGCATGAACGGTGTAGCTTTGAATTTTGTTCCTAAGGCAGAAATGGAGGCTAAAGGGTACGGAGATTTTTTGCAGTATCTGTAGAATAAGAGTTACAAAAGTGCCGATTCTTTCGAGTCGGTACTTTTGTAACTTTGTGATAGCATAGTACCTATGAAAAAAACACTAGCACTTTTTGTTTTAGCCTTTTTCTTGTCACCAATTTCAACACTAGTTGTTATCGCAGAAGATGACGCTAGACCAGTTTTGACTGAAACCCCAACGGTAATAATGTTCGGCCGTGACGATTGTGGTTTTTGTAAAGAGCAGTCTGCTTGGCTAAATCAAGCGGGAATCGAGTACGAATATTTAAATATCATTACTGATCCGCAAGCTAAGGAATTGTATGACCAAGTAGCCAAAAAACACGAAATTTCAAGAGTAACACCAATAACCTTGGTCGGAGAGCGAGTGATAGCTGGCTTTAACGGCAAAGATACAACCGGGGTAAACATTAAAGCTGCCATAGAAGCAGCTAAATATTCAGACATAAGCTCGGTGGAAGAACATATTGCACGGGCGCCAAAGCAAGACGTTGTTTCTGCCGGAGGTTGTTCCGATCTTGAGTGCGACGCCGGAATGGGCGCTGGATTTGTGTTTGATTTGCCATTTCTCGGTATAGTCGACCTAAAATCTTTCTCACTCTTCTCGTTGTCGTTAATCTTGGGAATCATCGATGGTTTCAACCCTTGCGCTATGTGGGTCCTTATTACCTTCTTGGTTATTTTGTCTCAAGCCGGAAGCCGGAAGAAAATGATCTTATTGGCTGGGATTTTCATTGTGGCCGAGGGGGTAATGTACAACCTTATCCTTAATGTTTGGTATAAAACCTGGGACTTTGTGGCACTGGACCAGTATGTAACACCATTTGTCGGATTACTAGCTACCGGAGGTGGGGTATTTTTCCTCTGGCGGTGGTACAAAAATAAAGACGCAGCTTTGGTTTGCGATATTACCAACATAGAAACTCAGTCAAAAACGATCAACCGGTTTAAGGCGATTGTAAATCAGCCGATTACCATCGTTTCTATTTTGGCTATTCTGGTCATAGCCTTTTCGGTTAATATTATCGAGTTTGCTTGTTCAATCGGTATTCCGCAGGCTTACACTAAGATTCTTGAGCTTAACCTGCTAACTTTCATGGAAAGACAGTGGTACATTCTTGTTTACACAATCGGGTACATGGTAGACGATTTCATTGTCTTTGGTCTAGCAATTTGGGGTTACTCCAAGCTTGAGTCTCATGGCGGAAAGTACGCTCAAATGTCTCTTCTGATTGGGGGTATTCTAATGTTGCTTCTGGGCGGTATTTTGATAATTAACCCGTCAGCGCTAGTACTGTAAGGTATAATCAATTCATATGGATATCGTTCAAATAATTTGGTGGTCAGTGTATCTAATATTTGCTCTTTTTGTTTTGGTCAGGGGAGCAGACCTATTTGTTGAGGGAGCTAAGCAAGTCGGATCTTCATTTGGAATGAGTTCTTTTGCGATCGGGGTGCTTATCGTTGGGCTGGGTACTTCTTTACCGGAGTTGGCTTCTTCTTTGGCGGCCGTAATGGCGGGTACTACTGAAATTGTTATTGCCAACGCGGTGGGTTCAAACATCACAAACATCCTACTTATCGTTGGTATTTTAGCCATGATAGGAGGACCGGTGATGATTAATAAAAATCTGCTCAAAACTGAGTTGCCAATTTTCTTTATCGCTACCGTACACTTTATAGCTAGTATATTCGATGGAGTAATAGACCGAGTAGAAGCTTTGCTTTTGGTTGCAACACTATGCGCATATATTTGGTACCTATTTTCCTCAAGCAACAAAGCCAAAGAAGAAATGGAAGCAAAAGACACCAGAAATAAAATAACTCGAAAAGACATTGTCTTTGTGGTAATAGGTATCGCTGCCGTGCTGGTTGGAGCTCACTATACGGTTGAGATGGCGGTTAATATTGCGAAGGAGCTGGCCGTGCCAATTGGTCTGGTTTCCATTGGGGCAATTGCTATCGGTACTTCTTTGCCCGAGTTGTTTGTTTCCCTACGAGCTATCAAAAACAAAGAGACAGATCTCGCTATCGGAAATATATTTGGATCAAACGCATTTAACATTTTGTTGGTGGTTGGTATTCCTGGACTTATAATGCCACTTGAAGCCGGTGAAGTTGTTATGGAGTTAGGAATTTGGATATTAGTAGCTGCTTCTCTAATATTGTTTGTTAACGGTTTGGCTAGACAAATTCAAAAATGGGAAGGTATTGCCATGGTCCTTTTCTTCACCTTCTTCCTTGTTAAACTTGTTGGTTTCTTTTAGAATCATGGATTCAATTCCCGAAATTTGGCTGATCGATAAACCAAAAGGAATCACGTCGTTTGACGTGATTCGTCGTTTACGAAGGCATTATTCAGCTGCACATCATGGTGAAAAGGCACCAAAGATGGGTCACGCCGGCACCTTAGACCCACTAGCTACCGGATTGATGGTTATTGGAGTTGGTAAAGGCACCAAGCGCTTAACTGAGCTTACAAAGCTAGATAAAGAATATGTAGCTGAAATTTTAATCGGAGAAAGTCGAATCACCGGAGACATGGAAGGAGAGGTGGTTGAAGAAAGAGCTATGGTTGAAACAGTGGAGATTTTGCAAAGCAAAATCTCTGGCGCTCTGACTGATATGCAAGGAGAAATAAGTCTACCTGTCTCAGCCTACAGCGCTATCAAGGTAGATGGTGTGGCAATGTACAAGCGGGCCAGAAGGGCCGAAAAAGTGGGGGAGGTGGTAACAAACCTCCCAATCCGCACTATGCGAGTAAATAATGCTGAGCTGATTGGAATGACAGTCGGCGACGACCGAGCCGTTGCCACCATCCGGTTTCAGGTAGGGAGCGGTACCTACATCCGCTCACTAGCCGAAGAGTTGGGCCGAGGTCTAGGCTACCCAGCCACTTTGTTCAATTTGCGACGAACTAAAGTGGGGGATTTTGATATCAGAGACGCCAAGCAAATCGAAGATTTTAAATAAAAAAAGCCCCGCGCGCGTACGTGGGGACAAGGAAGCTTAAGAGCTAATGGCGTGCCTCAGTCTGATCCAGAAAGCACCCTGACGGCAGATTGCATACGTTGGTTGATTTGGGCTCCAGGCCAGGAGTCAACGCTTCCATTCTCTCGCGAAGTGTTGTTTCAACTCCCGAGTATATTAGGTGAATTGTGACCAGTCCGAGCTTCCAATCATTCTCAGTGACAATATTTTCGCCAAATTCGTTCTTCAAGTTTCTCAGATCTTTCGATTGAAAACCCGGGAACTTTTTTGATCCTACTGTCCAACTTAGTATTGTTTGTTCTGACACGTTAGCGTCTCCTTTGTTATGGCACGAACTTGTGCTGCGCTATTAAAACACAATAATAGAAAAAAGTAAATACAAAGAAACTAGTAATGAAAGAGAGTTATTTTACCTTAATCTTCTATTAAGTAAGTTTCGCAGGAAAACAACTCGGGCTGGATCCTTGCCACGCACTGCATCATTAATAACTTGACGTTGAGGTACCCCAGCTTTGATTCTAGCTCTTACTGCTGCGACTATTTCCCGGTTACTCTCAGGTGACTTTTGCGGTCTATCTGTATTGAGATGGTCATTGTTTGGTGCAAAGTTGTCTGGAAGAGTATTCTCTAAAGAAACTTGGTCAAATTCATTCTCGACTTGACTAATTAATTTATTTAAATCTTCTTCAGTTTTATCAATTTTTTCTTGCAACTCTTTAGCCTCGTCCAGGTCACCGTTACGACTTGCGGTGTAGTGGTAACCTTTAAGGGCAACTAGTTTTTCTGTAAGTTTCTCAACTGATTTTGCTTCTGCAGAAGGTTCATCATCGAAATTAAACGGAATTTGCTCTTTCATAAAATTTTAGAACAAAGATTCAACCACAGCTTTTACATCTCCTCCGTCTGCTTTGCCAGCTAATTCTTTCATTACTGCTCCGACTAGGATTCCCATTTTTGCTTTGTCTTCCACACCTAGTTCAGCCTTTTTTGTTTCAGCAATTGGACGAATCTCTTCTTGAGACATTAATGTGGGGAGGTAGCTATCTAGTACCACTAATTCTTCTTTTTCTGGTATTGCTAATTCTGGTCGATCATTTGCTTCAAATTGCACGATTGATTCTTTTCTTTGCTTAGCCATGCGCTTGATGACAGCTAAAACTTCATTATCTTTTAATTCATCTTGCGGAGTGCGACCAGTAGCTACCATTTCGTTCATGAAAGCAGTTAGCATACTGCGGACGGTCCTGAGTTTAATGGCGTCCTTTGCCATCATTGATTCTTTGAGTTGTGATTTAATTGTTGCTTGAAGTGACATATGTGGTAAGCATACTATTATTTTGCTTCATCGGCTACAGGGTTTACATAAACATGATAATACTGTTTAATGAAGGTTGGATTCTGTTTTTTAATTGGAGATATACCATGTCTAATCTTTTAGTAGGATTATCAGCGTTAGGGGTTGAGATGGATGATCCAGCTTTAGAGATCATCGGTAAGTACGAGGATAGAGAAGAGTTTGATTGCTCAAATGTATGTCTGAAATTTACTCAGGCTAGCGACTTGGGTTTGTGCGGCTATTTCCCGGCTAGCTTACTGAATTTGGCTGCAGAAAAAACTCATTTCTTCGCATGTCCAGTTTGGGAGTTGCTGGTAGTGCGCACAAGTAAGTTTAATGAAATCGAAGACAAGGGTAAGGTTTTGTTCTTTACCCGTCCTCAATTGGATGAAAACGCTGTAGCAAGATATTTACTTCTGGCCAAGGTCGGTCAAGTTCTCTCCATCGAAGCTGTAGAAATTTCTCTACACAGGATAGAAGAAAGTGATTGGATAATACATCTGGAGAATAAAGTTGATTAAGACCCCCCAATGTACCAATTCAAAAACATATAGATGACCCTAAACGCAAATTGTGTGATGGGTCTTTTCTTTGTTCTACTTTTAAGTGCTATTATATTGCCAATATGGAAATGATTTTGATTGGATTGGTGGCGATGCTTCTGCTGGGTAATGCTTTTGTAGTTTACAAACTCTTGCACCCTAAGGTGGAAGAGGAGAAAGATAGTAAAGAAGGAGTTTTGCTGATGCAACGATTGGAAGAACTATCTCGTACGGTAGATGCTAAACTAAGTGAGACCAATAAAACTATGCGCGAAGGGAGTCAGGCACAGTTTCGGGAGAGTCGGGAGTTGATTCAAGATATCAACAAAGAAATGAACGAGCAGCTACGCAATGTGGTAAAGGGAGTGAGCGAAGTAGGGGAGAGCTCAAAGCAGGTCTTCAAAGTAGCCGACCAGCTCAAAGAGCTACAAGATATTTTAAAAAACCCTAAGCAACGCGGAATCCTGGGTGAATATTACTTGGAGACAGTTTTGCAAAACGTACTTCCGCCAGACAGCTTCAAAATGCAGTACGCTTTTGAAGACGGCGACATCGTCGACGCGGTGGTGTTTGTGAAAGGGAAGGTGATCCCGGTAGACTCCAAATTTTCGCTCGACAACTATAACCGCTTAGTAGAAGCCAAAGAACCAGCCGACAAAGCGATTCACGAAAAAGCTTTTATCAACGACCTCAAGTTACGGATTAGCGAAACCGCTAAGTACATAAGACCAACCGAAAAAACCACCGACTTCGCTTTTATGTTTATCCCACATGAAGGCATTTACTACGATTTACTTTCTAATAAGGTTGGAGGAGGAGAAGACAACCTGATTCAACGAGCAGCCGGCAAGTACAAAGTAATTATCGTTTCGCCGACTTCATTTTTAGCCTACTTGCAAACAGTACTCCAAGGACTCAAGGCGATGGAGATTGAAGACAAGGCCCAAGACATTATAAAAAACGTCGAGAAGTTGAGTGGTCACATCGCTAAATATGAAGATTTCTACCAGAAACTAGGCAAAACCCTAGAGACAACTGTAAATCACTACAACGCTGGCTATAAAGAACTAAATAAAATAGATAAGGATGTGACTAGAATTACCGGTGAGACAGTGGGAATTGAGACTCTGGAACTCGATAAGCCAAAGAAATTTGATGAGTAAATATAAACCGCCTATCATTTTGTGATAGACGGGCCGGGGTCATTTGGTAGTCTCCTAACTTACCAAATACCAAAAATGTAAAATAAAAATTGAAAAACCGGCTATCAAAACTAGATTCCCTGCTTTGCGTTTGCTCCAGCCTGTAGGGCTATGGGTGTCATCGTATTCCAGCATGGTGAGTCCTTAGTTTGCAGAGTTTGTATTTTACGGGTCTGTGAGTGATTCTACGTTTGAGTTGGTTGTCCAGGTGCTGGTCTACGCCTTCCTCGATTAAGCTTGTTTTCTTTTCTCTGGCATTTTTTTGAGCCAGGTTGCTCTCGTCCGGTAATTACTAGCTTTTTAGCCATACTTTAAGTTACCTCTATTGTTTGAATTTTTGTACGGTGGTGCAACCCAGACAATATCAGACAATGTTTAAAATGCCAAGAAAAGGATTGCAAATATTAGAATTTCTTGTATACTCTTCCCACTATGGCAACAGAAACAACAAATTCAGCACCCTTTGCAGTTATCGCTACCGGCGGGAAGCAATATGTTGTGCGTCCAGGCGACACACTTTTGGTTGAGCTCCTAGCGGATCATCAAGAAGGGGAAGAGATTGAATTCGACAAGGTGCTAATGACAGACGACGGAAAGTCTTCTAAGGTTGGCACTCCTCACACTGGAACAAAAGTTAAGGCAACTTACCTGGGTGAAAAAAAGGGTAAAAAGCTTACTATCGTCCGATACAAGGCTAAAAGCAACCGAGACCGAAGAATCGGTCACCGACAACACTACGCTCAAATTCAAATCGACAAAATCTAATCTAAACAAAACCGCACGAAAGTGCGGTTTTTTTAGATGCAGAAAAGGTTTTAGGTCAGTGCTAACTAGTAGAAGAGCGGTTTTTGAGAGCGTTTTTGATAGTTTCGGCGTCGGCATATTCGAGCTCACTACCGGTCGAGAGGCCACGTCCTAGGTAGGAAATAAGGATGCTTTTTTCCTTCAGCATTTCACCGATTATCGACTCCACAAATCGCGCAGTGTTTTCTCCGTCGGGATTAATAGAAAAACCAATAATCACTTCATTCAAACCTTCCGATAGTCGAGCTTCGACAGTGGCCTTCAGAGCACCGCCTCGCAGACGCTTGTTCTCTCCAGCATTCAAGAGTGGGACAGTACCACCAAAGACGAAGTATAGTCCGTCATATACACCAGCTCGCTCGATTGCTTGAATGTCAGAATCGCGTTCGACGATGAGTAACCGATTATGGTTTCGATTGCTTGAGTGACATAGTGAACAAATCGTTTCTTTATTCGATGTAGCAAAAAAACGATGACAACTTGAGCATTCCACTACGGTACCTTTGATTTCTGAAATCAATTTAGCCAACTCTTTAGAATCATCTTCTTGCATGGTAAGCACATGAAAAGCAAAACGCTTGGCTTGGCGTGCCCCCACTCCGGGGAAAGTTTCAAATAATGCTATCAGTTTATCTAGATTGTTCATAACTAGAAGTCGTCTCCTGCGCCTGGGGCGGTTGCGTGGTGAGTGTCGAGGTTTAGGAACCTTACGTGGGCGCCGTCGAAGTATAACTCACACGAGCCAACAGCTCCGTTACGGTGTTTTTCCACCATAATCTCAGCGATGTTTGGCCGTTCTGATTCTTTGTCTCGGTTGGCTTTATCTTCACGGTGAATAAACATCACCACGTCGGCATCCTGCTCGATAGAACCAGAGTCGCGAAGGTCGGATAGACGAGGCTTGCCTCCACGTTGTTCAACGGCACGAGACAGCTGAGATAGGGCAATGACCGGGATTTCTAACTCTTTGGCAAGAATCTTGAGTGAACGGGAAATCTCGGTGATTTGTTGTACCATTGAATCGCTTCCTTTGGTGAGGGTAGGAGACATGAGCTGGAGGTAGTCTACGATTAACATATCGAGGCCGTGTTCATTCTTGAGCCGGCGAGCGGCCGAACGCATCTTTACGATGTTCATAGCTGCTTCGTCGATGATGTGGATCGGAGCCTTGTGTAGCTTTTGCATGGCTTGTTGCAACGCCTCATACTCACTGTCGTTGGAGAGTCGTCCGGTACGAAGCTTCCAAGAATCTACTCCCGACTCGGCCGCTAACATACGGTCTACCAGCTGTTGATCACTCATTTCGAGCGAAAAGATTCCCACGTGGGCGCCGTGTTGCAGGGCGGCGTTGCGAGCAATATCTAGGGCAAAGGTTGTCTTTCCCATAGATGGTCGAGCAGCCAAAATAATCAGGTCAGATTTTTGGAAGCCGGCCAAGACATTGTCTAGAGCAGTAAAACCACTTTGTACGCCCCGTTTATCTTGCGGGTTTTCGGTTAGGTGCTCGAAACGTTCCCAAGCTTCGGTCAGGGCACTCCCGATTGGGCGAAATTTTTGTGAAGAGGGAGCTTGGGTAGCTTGGAAGATTTTTTTCTCGGCTTGGTCTAAAGCTTCGTCGACCGTCTCTGGGTCAGAGTAGCCAATCTCGGCGATGTCGTCGGCGGCATGGATCAGATTGCGCAGAGTAGACTTGGCTTGCACTTGCTCGGCGTAGTACATGGCGTTGCCGGCGGCGGGGACTGTTTCGATTAGTTCCGTTACATAGGAAGCGCCGCCGACTCGTTCGAGTTGATTGTTGTCTTTTAGTTTTGTGACGATAGAAACGGTATCAATAGGATCACCTTTAGAAAAAATCTCAGAGATGGCTTTAAAAATAGCTGAGTGCTTATCAGCAAAAAAGCTTTCTGGCCAGATAGTCACTGAGATGTCGTGCATCACGTCTGGCTTGAGGATAATCGCACCAAGCAAAGCCTTTTCCGCCGGAACGTTGCTCGGCGGAGTACGGAGTGATCGATTGTGTTCGTTTGATGACATGATTAAGTATGTATAGGGTATTTCAGGTAATGTAGAGTCGTCCAGGAATCCGCCCTAGGAAAGGGCCGGATTCGGACATAAATTCACAATAGT
>Ga0222676_1000040_pt1 | contig 61884 bp, 68 predicted proteins | sample AntAcemetagen870_FD_179815 | JGI IMG/M metagenome (GOLD analysis project Ga0222676, IMG submission 179815) | Saline water microbial communities from Ace Lake, Antarctica - #870 | ecosystem: Environmental > Aquatic > Non-marine Saline and Alkaline > Saline | place: Antarctica: Ace Lake...
GCACAATAACCATTGATAATTTTCAAGGAGACGGAACCACAACAGTTTTTGGAAATGGCTCAGGTAACATGGACGATTCTACTGCGGCACAGTTAAGTTTTTCAGTAACAGATCCCACTGATATATTAGTGTTCATTGGCGGTGTATATCAAATCCCCACAGTCAACTACACTGTTGGTGGGAACACAATCACATTTGGATCTGCTCCGCCGGCAAATGACGGTGCAAGTAACGACCATATCATCACAATCATACACGGCCTTAACAAATTAGGCGAATAAAAAATAAAATTTAATTAATTGTACCGAACGGTCGCCATCCACCAGGAGTGCCGCCTTTAATGCATACCCAGCCAACCGGAAGACCCAGAGCAGGCTGTTCATTCCACACAATTGACCCTGTGGACCAGGCACCGGATTTAGGTTCTTGCTCGCCGGAAGAAAATACTCTTTCAGAAAATTTTATATTGCCGGCAACTTCTAAACTTTCAGTTGGATTTTTAACTCCCACGCCAACCTTGCCATACACATTTAAATTAACAGGCTTGCCTGTTTCTGAACCAACCACTACATCTCCGTTGGCTCTACAAGTTAATCGTGGAGTATTGTCTGTCCCTATGGAAAAAGGCACGTGTGCAGAAGTGCCTACAAACCCTGTCAATTCATGGAAGTGTGTTACTATTTCGTAACCATTTGAAAATACAGCAAAATCTGCTCCAGGGGCTGTGGTGTTGATACCTACTCTCCCGTCTGCCACATACAGAGTATTTTTTACCTGTAAATCTTTTAGTATACCTACTTCTTGCAGATAACTTTTCTTTACAGACTTACCTAAAGAATCTTTCCATATAACTTCGTTGTTGTCCACCATCACTGCTTGAGTGACATTTAATTTAGGCACCTGTGCAGAAACATATTCTAATTTGTCTGCTCGCACTGTGCCTTTGATATCTAAATCTTTTTTAATTTCCACACTGCCATTTTTAACAATGATCTGCGTTTCTGACGCAGTGTCCTTGATACCTGTACTGCTGAAATTAGTTACTGTCCCGCCGTCTATAAGATCACCAGTTAAACAATTGGTATCCAGTGCAATCTCAGATAATTTGATAGATTTTGCAGTGATCTTCCTAGTTGTGTTTAAAGGTTTAAGTGCCATATATGAATATTTAGTGTATTATCTGGCTTAGGTATGATCTGGTAAATATCAATGTAGTATTATGGCAATTAATAGAATAGGTGGAGAATTACTTGAATCCAATCTGATTCGTACATCGGATATTGCCTTCCAGACGGATTTATTATTCGTAGATGTGTCTAACGGCAGGATTGGTATTAAAACCGATTCTCCAGGCAATTATGCTCTGGATGTTAACGGTACAGCAAGATTTCAAGATTCAGTAACCATCACAGGTGATCTAACAGTAGCAGGTACAACAACCACGATAGATTCACAGAATCTATCAGTAGAAGACAATATTTTAGTGATCAATTCCAACAACTCTGCGGCCACAGATGCAGGTATAATGATCAACAGAGGCGGTGCCAGTAATCCGGCTGTGTTGTACTGGGACGAAACATTGGATGTATTTCGATTTGGAACTACCACATCTGATGGTTCTACAACAACAGATTTATCAGGTGTTACTCTAGCAAAAATACAAGCGGCAGATCCGGTAGGTGACACTGATCTAACCACCAAAGCATATGTGGACAGTGCTGTTTCATCGGGAGCATTTTCGGGTGATGGCGGGGACATACTGTTGGGCACTCCTGCCGACTCCTCATTTGGAGACGGTGCTTATTCAGCATTGGTGGGATCGAGATCTATAACAGATGCTGTGGATGATCTAAACGAGACCATGGAAAATATTCGGAACAACACCTATGTGAAGTCTGTGGATTTTTCTGCGGATGTTACCACTGGGTCAGCAGGATTAGCAGTTACTCTCACCATCTCAACAGTGGGTGGCGGTGCTACTAGATATGACATCGATTGGGGCACAGGTGAATCAGCCACCACAGCCACCACAGATACCACACCAAGTCACACCTACAGTACAAATACAAATTCTCCTTACACCATAACAGTGACAGCATACAATCACACAGCCACAGCAGGCTCAGCAGGAAGCACAGCATCAAAAACAAGAACACAGTACATTGTGATTTACACAGCAGAACCTGTGCCAAATTTCTTTATGTATGCGGCCGCGTCGGGTGGATCAGCAATCACTAAAGCAGACAACGGTGCCACTGTGTATCTCGAAAACGTAACCACCAACACCGGCAGTGCCACAGTGACCTACGAAGTAGATTGGGGAGATACCTCAACCAGTTCCGTAGCATCAGATTCGGCGGCCGGCGGTCGATCCGGTTCTAGACTTTCACACACCTACAACAACTCTGCAGACGATGACGGATCCACGGTCGGGTCAGGCACAGGTGATACTCGATATACTGTAAAATTAAAATTGTTATCTCATAACACAGCAGACCCAGCAGTGATACCTGCAACTGCGAGTAAAAACTTTGATGTGTATTCTGTACACGCTGTAGATTATTCCACAACAGATTCCACCATACGAGGAATCAACGAAGAAGGCACATCAGGATTCCCTGTTACATTCACAAACGACACAGCATCCAATCCTGGAGCACAGAGCACATTCTCAGCCAATGTGTACACTTGGAATTTTGGAGAAGGTGACAGCAACACCAACGTTAATGTAGGTTCTGGAAGTGCAGGAGACACAGACGAAGATATTTCTAATACATTTAATTTAAGTTCTGCCAATCAAACAAATGGTGTAACATCCACTTTCACAACCAGTCTAAGTCTTGCCACTGGACATTCTGGCACACCGTTCTCAAAAAATATTAATATTATTGTGGAGCCCGATGTGAGAGCGAACATAGCAGGCACGGCAGATAAAGTATCAACCGGAACAGGCAACAATCAATACACGTTGTATGATCACACAGATCTAACTGGTGCTAACAGAGCATCAGCAACATTTACCAATACCTCGCAGAATGCAGACAACTACGACTATGATTACTTCAGTGATTCAAGTTCTTTGGTGTCAATAGCAGAAGACGGATCAACTGCCGGCAGTGTTGGAACAACTCTAACAAGGAACTTTACAGGAGTGTCAGCAGGATCTTTCACAACAAGATTTCGAGCATATGGCACACCAGACACATTCTTCCAAGACGATGAAGAAACTCTTACGTGGATCATGAAAGCAGTGCCTTCGGCGCCGGCCAACCTATCTACAAAGAGTTTGACGTTAAGTGATTCAGCACAAGGATCATCTCCCAAGCTGTGTGCTTCATTTACCGACAACACCAGTTCAGCCGATACATTGTCTGCTGGTACTGCATTAAATTCTACAACTGCAAGAAGGTACACAAGTACCTCTACAATCGACACAGCAACAGTTGCAAACGCCTACAATGGTGCCGCTGGCACACTAACAGCGAGCATCAATGCATCCGCTGATGGTGCTAAAGCGTTCTCAGCAACAGCAGGAGAAAACGGAACGTTTACTTCCTTGGTTGTTAGCAATCAAAGAGATTACGACGAAGTTGATGGTGCGTATCCTCAAGATTTCTATCAAGTGTTCACAGCAAAAATAACAAAAGCACTGTCAGCATACTCGGCAGGATTGACAGCACAGAGATTAGAACATTCTGCAACAGGTAACACCAACTATGTACATGTGCTCAAAGACGATGTTACATCTGCTCCAACCACTAGTATTGGCACAGTGACTCAAAATGCGGCTGGTACATTCCAGTATGTTTCAGGTATACCTTATTACGATTCAGGCTCACCAAGTTTAACAGTAACCGGTACAACCATTGCTAACCTAACAGGACAGGCCTACGCTGATATAACTAATCCACATGAAATTGAACCAGGCACAGTGTCCGAGGGTTCTGGCTCTATTATATCCAATTTAGATTTTACATATGCAAACATAGATGGTTCGAGCACATTCTTAACAGGTGGTATACCCAACACAGACACCGGGGTGTCGTCTGCTTATACCATTGGAGCAGTCACAGTGCCTCTTACTACATCAAACATGTTCTCAGTTTCCACTATCAAAGCAAGAGCCACCAACTGTAATGGTGCAGGTTCTTATGATGCAGATGCAACAAAAATTCAAGTTTTCACACAAACACCGGGAGGTCTTAATTTAGATCAAGGTGGTATCGCAGTTAGTGACTCTTTAGGAGCCACCCACGATGACGATGCTGTGCGAATAAGCGGATTGGGTTCCGCCTCAGACACACCGGCTTTCTCAAATGCCGACTACTACACAAATAATGCATGGTCTGGTGCAGTCACAGTGGCAGGAACCCAAGAAGCAATCGTTCGACCAACGAGTACCAGTGCAGGTACCATACAACATTACACAACAGATCTGAGCTCAGGCCATCTGCCAGCTGGACCAGATCTAAACTCAGGAAGAAGTGGAGCCCAGTACTACACGTTCGCTTTCCGAAGAACTTCCACTGCAAACTTTACAGTGACTCTAACAGGAAAAGTTTCAGGACTTTTTGTTGCGTCACCGGGTACAGCGATCGATGATGCCTCTGATATCAACGGATGGTTGAATGCTTCGTTGTCATATGCAGGATCGGGTGTGCCAGGAGCTGACACAGGCAATGGCGGTAACGGATCCAACGGTTGTGCATTTACATCTGGAGATAGAATCATAGACAACACAACATATTCTGCACAATCATTCACTCTAACACTGGGATCTGAGAATGCTTCCAATGCCACAGGTAATAACATACTAATAAGAATTAAACTAGAATCAGGAGACAGTGTGACAGCACTGAGCATCGCATAATGGCAATCACAGACGCAAAAAAAGTTGATTATCTCTGGAAGAAGATAGGATATGGAGTTAGTAAAACTGACACCAATGCAAACAAGAAAGCACCCAATGAATCTATAGCATCTCCTTTACTGTTGAGAGGTGACACCACGTGGAATGCGGCAGACCAAATACCCACAATCCTGCCAGGATCATCCACCGGTGTTGTGACTGTGTACCCCACATCCAGTCCAGATGCTTGTACTGTGGACAACACCACTGGAGAGGCTAATAGAACCTGGAAGACCGGTCTCACAGACTGGATACCACCTGAATTTGGATCCACCTATCAGGTAAAAGTATATGTACACAGTTCTGGTGATGCGAGCAATGCCGCGGCATCTGGCACACAGGTAGGTGCCACAGGATCAGGCAACAACGACGAATGGTTCTTTGACTATCAATCCGGTGTGTTGCATTTTATAGGAGCCAATCTACCCAATGGTGTAAATTTCACAGGCAAGGTGGTGTACATAGCCGGAGGACGATACACAGGCTCTAAAGGATTACAAAACTTAGTGTCGAGTTTAGATCCTACAGGCAATTTCACATTTGCCGGATCTACTATCAATCAGGATGTAACCGATGCAGACTTTACTCTAGACACAGCAGGAACAGGACAGTTTGTTTTTAACTCAACCACTGCTATCAATCTACCCACAGGTAACACAGCGGCAAGGCCTTCTGCCACAGCAGGTATGTTGCGTTTCAACTCGCAGACCGGCAAGTATGAGGTGTCAGAAGATGGATCAACATATACCTCACTGCGTACTTCATCTGAAGCAGGCGAGATCACCAAAGATGTGTTCACCGGTGACGGATCCACCACACAATTCACAATGAGCATAACTCCCACAAACGAAAAAACTGTGATATTATATGTGGATGGTGTGATGCAGGAGCCTGACACAAACTACACAATAAGCGGAAGTGTGTTGTCATTCACTGGCGGAGATTCTGTGATAGAAGCACCACATGAAGGTGCGAGAGTTGTGGTCATGCACGGGTTTGCTGACTAATCTATTGTGATGCCTGTTGGCGTATAAATTATAGAATATTTTTTAAATTCACCTGTGAGACTGTTCACTGTGCCCATTTCTGGCACTATCTCCCAATCAAATTCTGGTTGTCGAATAATAAAATCATACACATCCTGTCCTGATTCCAACCACAACTTCACTCCGGTCATGTTGTGCCCTGTGTCTATTCTAAATGATTTACGCAGGATCAACTCACACACTCGATCCAATTTCTGTCGGAAACGATTCATCTGTTCCACTAGATCAGGTCGCTCGTTGAGAATCTCTGCACTGCGATTACGACAGATTGCTGGCCACCTCACGGTGAGATGATATTTCATGTGTTTTTTATTGACCGGTTGTTTCATCCACCACTTTCTGATATTCTAAATAATCCATCACTGACATGTTCTCAAACTCATCAAACAGGAATATCTTGTTGGGATTGGGTTTACGCACATACACAATATGATTGTGGGGATGAGCCATTGCAATGGATATCAATCGTGATCGCTCTGTGAGATTGGCGATGTCATAGCCAAACAGATAGATCACTTCCATCTCCATCCAACAGGCCAACAGCAGTGCAAGACTCTGTTCGGAACAGGAATTCACCTCCAGTTCCAAGCTCTTCACGAAAGGAAAATTGGGTAGATTATCCAAAGGATCAAAAAATATGTATTTCTTGTACAGATCCTCTGGCACCAGTATTTTTGTGCCCTTGAAACTGTCAGTGTTCAGCATGTCCTGCAGACGAGTCTCTGCATTTGTGACAGCATAGTCAAACGGATGATTTTTATGTGTGTTGCCGGCCTGAATGGTACTGCCCAACAGATCGCTCTGATCAAAATCCCATTGTATGGGCACAGAACCCACTATATTGACTGCGTGTGTGTGCATATGTTCATTATCGTATCCTATTACTTATAGCGTAAAAATTAAGACAACCTGGTAAATACCACTGTTATAACAGTCAATCATGACAAAACAAAACGTTTGGAGAAATTAAGATGGCAATAGGTCGTATATCAGGACAGATGTTGAAATCCAACCTTCTAAGGTCTGGAACAGATTTAGCATTCGAAACAACATTACTAGTATTAGATGTAACAAATTCAAGAGTGGGTGTAGGCACTGCATCCCCAAGTGTATCATTACACGTGGCAGGTTCAGATGCTATCAGAGTACCAACAGGTAACACAGCGGCAAGACCGACCGGTGCTGTGGGAATGATACGACACAACTCAACCACAGGACAAATTGAAGGATACAACGGTGCATGGGTTGCCATGACCGGTGGATCAACTCTGTCTGACACAGACGGCAACACAGGTATTGATGTTGAGAGAGCATCAGATCAAAATGAAATCCATTTCTTCACAGAAACATACGGAGATGTGGCTCACATCAGGGACAACGGTTCTTTTGAAATAAACAACTTAAAAATAGCTGACATGACCATCAGCTCATTGACCACGAACGGCGACATCAATATCACCCCAAACGGTACTGGTTCGACTGTCATCAAGAGACTATCAGTAACAGATGGACTTGACCTGGGTGACTTAGCGGCACTGAACGTTGGAGCAATCAGTGTTGATTCAGTTCAAGCGGATGACAATGATTTTGACCTAGCACTAACAGACAACAGAGCGGCGGCATTGGAGATCAAAGAAGGATCTAACGCTTACATGACTTTCGTTACAACTGACAGTTCAGAACAGATCACCATTGACAAGAAAACTGTGGTTTCAACTGGAGTTACATTTGAATCAGACACTGTGGACATCAACGGTGGTGCCATTGACGGTGCTATCATAGGTGCCAACTCAGCGGCGGCAGGTACATTCACAACTGCAACAGCAGTTAGCGTACAAGCAACCAACGTCAAAGCCAACGATGGAACAGCGGCAATCACGATTGCTGACTCATCAGGTGCTGTTGCAACAACAGGAGCACTTACAGTAGGCGGTAACTTAACAGTTAATGGTACTACAACGAGTATTGATACAGTAAATTTAACTATTGAAGATCCACTTATTGTTTTGGCAAAAAACAACTCCGGTGGAGATGCCAACGTGCTTGACCAAGGTTTATTAATCAATCGGGGTTCACTAGACAACGTATCGATGATCTGGGACGAATCACTAGATGAGTTTGCTATGGCAGTCTCAGCAGGAGAAGCTGGATCCACAGCAGGTAACGTTACTATCGATTCATATGCGGCTTTACACGCAGGTGTCACAACAGTTACAGATCTACAAACTCCTCAACTATCAGCGGCAGACGGAACTACAGCGGCAACTATTGCAGACTCAACAGGTATTATCACACTGTCAGGTGCTTTAAGTGTCGGTGATAACAACATCACCAACGTGGGCAACATTGCTCTTGACTCGATCAGTGCAGATGGCACAGACATCAACATTGCTGTATCAGACAACTCAGCTACAGCATTAACAGTCAAAGAAGGTGCTAACGTATACCTAACATTTGACAGTAGAAACACAGCAGAAGTAATCACATCTGCTCAGGACTTCACTGTCGCAACAGGTAAAACGTTCACCACAGACACAGCAGACATCAACGGAGGTGCCATTGACGGTGCTATCATAGGTGCCAACTCAGCGGCGGCAGGTACATTCACAACAGCTACGGCTACAACAGCAGTGGCGACGAATGCACAGGTTACAAACATCAAGGCCAATGACGGAACAGCGGCCATAACGGTTGCTGACTCAACAGGTGCAGTTAAGATCACAACTGCTTTCGAAGTTGACGGTGCAGGATTCATCTTCAACGAGAGTTCAGCAGATGTTGACTTCAGATTTGAAGGTAACGGCAATGCCAACTTGTTATTTGGTGATGCAGGCAATGATAGAATTGGTATCCATACTGCAACTCCAGCTTATGTGGTAGACGCAGGTTCATCAACAGACGCTCTTAGATTGCCTGTTGGTAATGACTCACAAAGACCCACAGGAGCGGCAGGTATCATTCGTTTCAACTCAGAAAATGGTCAGTACGAAGGTTGTCAAGATGGATCTACATACGTGGAATTCCAAATGGCAGGCGACACACCAATCATTTCTAAAGTATCAGCCACAGGTGATGGATCATCAGCAACGTTTGCAGGGTTCTTCTCATCAACTCCGGCTTCAGCCGCGAACGTGATGGTATTCATTGATAACGTGTATCAAGAACCTGCAGAAAACTACTCAATCTCTGGAACTAACATAACATTCACTTCTGCACCGCATGCGGCGGCTAGAATATTTGGTATCGTTGGATTTGACAACTCAGCGGCCGGATCAGGTGGAATACTTAGAACTGAAACTGCGGCGACGGCCTTCACATCATCGGCAACAACCATTGCTAGTTTCAATAAAAACACATACAGATCAATGGAAGCGTTGATTACAACCACAGATTCTGCCAACACAGAGTATGAAGTTGCAAAAGCATTGATTGTACACGATGGTACAACTGCATACGTGACAGTATACGGTCAAACATCGTCCTCGGGTGCAGATCTATCCACATACACAGCAACACTATCAAGTAATTCTGTGTTGTTACAGGCTGTATCATCAGGTGGTCAACAATCTGCCAAAGTGCAGTACTCACTGTCAACTGTATAATAATAGCTCAACACTTTAAAATCAACCCCTTACGGTAAATAACACTGTAAGGGGTTTTTCTTTACAACTAAACAATAAATCATGAGGGAGATATAGGAACCATGACAACAAGAAACTTCAGAGTACACAACGGAATATCCGTGGGTGACGTCGTTATCAACGCATCCAACAACAAAATAACAGGGCTATCGACAGCTACACCAAGTGCGGATGGTGATATGGTGGTGAAGGGCTATCTCGACACGAGATTGTCAGCACTGTCCAGCAACGCAGTAACACAACTGAACACATCTGCCACTGTGTCAGACACAGGCTCAGACGGCACATTCACTGTGGCGGCGGACGGCGGAGACGTGCTGGTACAGACATCGGCCGACACGACGATCACAGCATCCGCTGACATCACATTGGCGGCAGGCGCAGACGTTAACATTCCAGTCAACGTTGGTCTAGCTTTTGGTGACGGTGGTGAGCATATTGAAACAGACAACACAAACCTCACAATCACATCAGGTGGTGATTTGAACATCAGTGCTACCACAACAGCAATCACAGGTGCAATAACAGTCACGGGTGACTTGACAGTGAACGGAACGACCACTACGGTTAACACCACAAACTTGGACGTGTCTGACAACATCATTGAGTTGAACACGGGAATATCACAATCATTAAATGATGCAGGTATCATCATTGAACGTGGTTCAACGGGCAACAACGCGGCTTTCCTTTGGGACGAATCGACAGACAAGTTCACCATGGGTTTGACAACTGCAACAGCGGCTGACAAATCGGGCGGAATAACACTGTCAGGAGTGTCCACACTGGTAGCGAACCTAGAAGGTACAGCAACAGCGGCGGAATACTCGGATGTTGCAGAACGATTCGCATCTGACTCGATGTATGAGCCAGGTACAGTTGTAGCATTAGGTGGAGCGGAAGAAATCACAGCAGTAGCAGATGAAGCATCAGACGAAGTGTTTGGTGTTGTTTCTGGTACACACCAAGCGGCATTCAAAATGAATGGCGGTGCTGGATCCGACGCAACTCACCCATACATCGCAATGACCGGACGAGTAGATGTCAAAGTGATGGGTCCTGTGAACAAGGGTGACAGATTGATATCTTCATCTGTATCGGGCTATGCTAGGGCGGCTACCAAAGCAGAATGTACAGCATTCAACGTGATTGGTAGAGCTTTAAACAGCAAAGAATCACAAGATGCAGGTTCAGTATTAGCGGCGGTTCGAGTAAGTCACTAATAAGTACCTACACTTCCTAAGTAGTAAAAGGGCGGCCTTAGTGTCGCCCTTTTCATTTTAGCACTAAATACTGATACAGTTTGGCCCACTATGTAACAGGGCTCGCGAAGCATTGCTTCGATGATAGATTTATAAAGGAGACCACGCTGTATGGCTATTGGCCGTATATCTGGATCTGTGCTGAAGTCAAATTTGACTCGTAATGGTACTGATCTGGCATTTGAGACTAACCTACTGTATCTCGATGTTACCAACGATCGCGTGGGCATAGGTACCTCCGAACCCTCAACAGCACTACATGTATCAGGCACAGTCAACGCAACAGCATTTGTTGGTGATGGTTCTGGATTAACAGGGGTAAACGTCAGTACCAACATACAGATAGTTGGCGATGACTCCACAGGTGCAATATTGGGCACCGGCGAAACATTTAAAATTGCAGGTGCAACGGGAATTACCACAGCAGTGTCAGGTGACACTTTAACTGTAACAGGACCAAATTTAAGCTCGTATCTACAGAATACCGGCACACAGGTCATTGACAATTTAACTTTCAATGACAATATCATTAGCACAGCATCCAACGCTGATTTAATATTATCTCCGGGAGGCTCTGGTACTGTTGTTATATCAGGAATAAATTTCCCCACAACAGACGGAAGTAATGGACAGGTACTGTCAACAGACGGTGCAGGCAACATCACGTTCACAGAGTCATCAGGTGGTGGTGGTGGAAATAACACAGCAGTAAAACAATTCAACTACTATAAATTAAACACAACATCCGTTGTTGTGGATGAATTTGACACAACAGAATATAGAGGTGCCATATACGACGTGACTATGGAAGACAAAGACAACGGTTTCGTTGGACACCTGAAAGTATCCGTAGTACACGACGGTTCAACACCTTATGTTTCCGTCTACAACGTGAATGAAGATTCCACAAGGATTGCAGACTTTACAGTTGCAATTTCTGGGGACATGGTACAGCTATCAGCGAACACAAACACCTCGTCACATACTAACTTGAGAATCTACAGGGTGGCATTGGGAGATCACCACGAAACAGTTGCAAACACTAACTCAAAAATTATAGCAACATCGACCAACATAGGCTCAACGGCAACAACACTAGACCAATTCACAAAGACAGACATAAGGGGTGCCAAGTATGTTGTTTTGATCAAGGACGACACATCAGGTGATTATCAAATATCTGAGACTAGCCTGACGCATGATGGTACAACAGTGTACCACGACGACTACGCCCTCGTATCAAGTAGGGGAACACCATTGCACACAATCAGCGCCGCAATTTCTGGTGCCACTGTGACATTGAGCTCAACAGCAGGTGGAAACACAACAGGTACGGCGATACTATACAGACAGGACCTAGGATCAAAAACCAAACTGGGAGAGTTTGATAACTTCTTGTACGGTGTTAAAGGTGACATAGATTCTGCAGTTGAAACAGTAGACTCGTTTGACGCATTCAAATACAAATCAGCTAGATATTTCATCACAATGGAATCAGGCTCTGAATACCAGAACTCGGAAGTGACCATGACTGTTAACAACGCAGGCTCGGGAGCAACCGTATCTGAGAGTTTTGTTATCACTGGCAACAACACGTTAGCAACTTTCTCAGCAGATGTATCAAGCGGTAAAGCAAGGTTAAGGGCAAGTTGCAATCCAAACACCAAGATTTATTTTGCAAGATTGGCCATGGAAGCAGACAACATATACAGGGCAAGTGGACAGACTGCTGACGATCTATACATCACACACAACAACATCACGGCAAACGACACACAATTGATACTGTCAGGCATGACAGGTGCATTGACCTTACCCAAAGGCACAACAGTACAACGTCCTACAGGTGTGTCGGGTATGTTACGTTACAACACTATCACAGACGTATACGAAAGGTACGACTCTGCAACCAGTTCATTCATTGATATAGCCACGCAGGCATCTGTTACGGAATCAGCAGGCACAAGTACCGGAGAACAAACATCGATAGGTGCATCTGCAACCAACGTTGACACGTTCACAACTGGTTCTTTTGACAGTGCATTCTATCTTGGTGTCATGAAGGATGAGATCAACAACGAATTAGCAACAGTTCAGCTCAGTTTAGTACACAACAATTCAGATGCTTTTGTGTCAGCAGGTGGTGGTGTGCAACAAGGTGATAACACACAACTGACGTTCACTGCAGATATCAATTCAGGCACAGTTAGATTAAAAGGTACGGGTGCCGCGGCAGTAAACTCAATCAAGTTCTTCAAAATAGGGTTGGGTGACAGTACAACTGCATCAAGCTCCGGTAACACATCTACAATTATCAACACAGACGTTGACAGTGCTGTGGAAAACATAGACACATGGGCACACGGAACATACAGAGGTGCCAAGTACTACATCAGTGCCAACAACACCGGCAAGACAGAATTACACAACATCGAGTGCTTGGTTGTACACAACGGCAGTGATGCATTCATAACAACTTATAACAGCAACTTCACAGGAAGCAACGAACTGATAAGTTTGACCGCAGACATAAGTGGAGACGATGTGAGATTGAGAGCTTCGGCTAATGAGCCAAACACAGCAGTCAAGATGTACAGGGTGTTGTTGGGGGACGCAGAATCAGATGCAACAAGTGATAACACGAAAACAGTGGGACAGACCACAACATCAAGCAGTGCCTCTACAATGGACACTTTCTCTTCAGACACAGCCAACGGAGCACACTACGTTGTGGTTGGAAGCAGTGACTCAGAGAGTGCGGCAAGTATCTCAGAAGTTTTCGTAGTAGCAGATGGGTCGGATGCGTATGTTTCATCAGGACCTGTTGTTTCCACGAAAGGCACAGACCAACTGACATTCTCAGCGGCAATGTCGGGAACAACGGTCACAGTGTCCTCAGCATCAACATCGGGTGCAAGTACACTTGTAAATGCGTACAGAGTAAATCTATTAAGACCATCAGCAGGTGCGGCAACAAGCGAACAGGTGCTTGTATCAACCACACAAACGATTTCAGGTGCAAAGACATTCTCGAATGCTGTTGTGATGATGACCAATCTACCCACTAGTGATCCAAACAACGCAGGACAACTGTGGAACAGTAGTGGTACTTTGAAAATCAGTGCTGGCTAACAGTGAGTAGATTGACTTATTGTGTTTCCTGTTGTATAGTATAAAAATAACTAACATTCTTTAACAAAGTAACTCTTGCATAGTAGCAAATTGTTATTAGCATAGCTAAAAAGCAATGGTTTGTTATAAGTAAAGGCAAAATATGATACGAAAAAAAAGATTGTGCGGCATGTTACGAGTGAGTTTTACTATCACCACGTTGATTAGACACGGACAGTTAGAAACAGCAAAAAGATACGCAAGGAGATACGAGTAATGTGGACTTATACAGACAACGAACAAACATGGATTTCTAAAAAAATCATAAAAAAAGTTGTCAAGAAGTTTAACACAACATTGTTTACAATCAGTATAACACCTAGTTTGATACTGATATTTTTGGTAGCAATGCTTATTGTGTTGAACTAAATTAATTTTAAATGAGACTCCTATTAATTCTAATCGTTGCGAGTATTCTGTCCAGTTGTAACACCATAAAAGACTGCGGAGTCAAACCCACAATTACTATTAAAAAAGAAGACAGTAAAACAAATACAAATTCCCCCACAGACACAAAAACCACACCTGGCACTGTGATTCAAGATATTCGAGAAAATGCTCAACCAGGTGGTCAAGTTAAGTGTACTTTTTAAACTATTAGATCCAATATGGTTTGTAACTTGCCTTTGATACTCTTGTTATTGAGAGTGTTCCTCAGTCCTGCGTGTAGGTTCTTTGGCCAACACTCAAAAGCACACCAAGCATAAGAATTGTGTTCTTCGTTTAATTTTGGCAGGAATTCTTCCTGCACAGCAACCACATACGTGTTGAAGAAAAACTTCTGATCGTTGGATGTGAACAGTTCCAATGGAATAACTTTTTTAAATGCAGGCACCGGGCCTACTTCTTCTGTGATTTCTCTCTTTAATCCTTCAAATGCAGACTCTTTGAATTTGGCCTTGCCTCCTGCCAGTCCCCACATACCTCGTGTTTTACCATCAGTTCTCTGTAAGAAAAGGAAACGTTTGGTATTAACAGCGTAGAACAACGCACCCGAACATATGATATTGTCTTGCATAAATTAATTATAGCACAATAGACCACTTGCCGCCAATATAAATTCCTTCATAACTCTTCACCCAATTGGTGCCGTTGAATTTATACTGTATGCCAGTGTTCAAATTAGTAACATATTCCACAGTAGAATCAAAATCTGTCGTGGACCATACCACACCCCATTTACCAGTGGCGCTGTTGTATTGAATAATATCATTCACACTGGCTCTCAGGTTACCCCAAGCTGAGGCATCAAACGTGTTGGTAGAATCACCGATGTCGTTCACAACAAGGTAACGATCTCCATCAGCGGGATTGACTGGTTGGAATGTTAGTGGATTAATAATCTTTAAAACAGAAGGTATGGTGTTTGCTGGTATTGTGTCTGTGTCAATGTTGAACAACAGAATGGTCTCATCCAGGGTGGTGGTGGCAATAGTACCCACTATCTCATTACCGTTTTCCTGTGTTAATTTTATCTGTGACGTACCGTTGGTTACTTTACCGTATTGATTCAACAGTGTGTTCCAGTTCACGGCAGGCCCAAACGTTTCAAACGGATCTGCTAATCCTGTGTCTGTTGCTCCGGTATGGAATCCGTCTCCGCCGGAAGATACATTTGTTCCTGTGGTACCTAGCAGTCTAATTTGATTGCCTGTAACCAACAGACCAAAATTATTCGGAGTGATGTAACTGCGAGTCATTAAGTCTCCGTCTATCAACCCTTTTGCTATGCCTCCGTCGTCGTCATATATTGACATGATAATTTTTTGTATCACACCTAATTTAGAAATTTTGACAGGTGGTGATAACCATATGGGCATTGAAAATGTTAACTGTGCCACATCAATCTCTGTTTCTGCTCCCACCGGTATGGTTCTAGATGAAAATGTTGTGCCTGTTAATTCCACATAACTCAATGAGGTCCAATCAATATAGTTGTCTGATTTTTGAATTTCAAAATCTGGATTGAATAGATACAGTATCTGTTCCATTATCTGTAACTTCATATCTGTATTAGTGGTAAAAATGTCTGCCGCTACATTCAAACGGAACGGTGATGGCATGACTTTCTCAATGGTGTAACCAGCTCCGAGAGTGTTGGTGTAATTTCCATCTGCGTCTACATCTCGTTCTCTCAAATGTTGTTTTTCAATGTGGTATGGATTCTGCATTCGTTCTCTGTCGTATTCCAGTGCTGTAACATATGCACCAATCTTGGGTGCTGAAATAAGAGTATTCTCTGAATTGTTTCTAATAATATTAGCAACCTGACGAGTCATATCTCCATACACAACAGGCACCTGTTTTAATCTCACAACGCCGTCTGCACCTTTGCCTTCTTCTATGGAAAAGTTACTCAAAATTCTCACAAATTGGGTTAGGAATTTTCTAATCTGCCCGTCATAATAATGTAACATTAATTTTAATTATCCGCCTGTGGTTTTAGAGCATCTGTTAATGACTGTCTCTGCTCAACTGTTAGACCATTGATTGTGGTTGTACCCGACGAATTAACAAATTGTGATTTAAATGTATTTTTTGTATCAGTATTGCTCATTGTTAATCTCACAGAGTCTTCCACTTTTACCCACCTTACACTGTCAAATCGGAATAATCTATTGGGCAAGAAATCTGTTCGTAGGAAATAATCACCTTTGTCCACATTAGTGGTAGGGAAACTTGTGCCAAACCCTGCAGGATTTCCATTAGGCGGAACACCGTCACCGTTGTAGTAGAATCCATAATGAGAGGAAGCAGGTGTGTCAATCACAGCATTCACTGTTTTATCTGTGGCGACACTGCCATCTGAATTCACGTTGTCTGTTCTTATATTGCCTCGCTCGTCGATGGGAGCCACATAAAATTGTTTATAGTTAAATCCTGACTTGGGAGCATCTGCTTCTGCCTGTTGTATGACAGCAGTATTGATTTCTTTTTCCTTGTTGTAGGTGCTCATGTAACTCGCCAGTGACCCCGTTGTCTCTGCATCACCGATAACATCTCTGAATTCTTGTGAATCTACGAGTGTTTTTAACTTTAATCTTAACAGATGTGGCCACCAAGTCTGTGAAAATCCTTCTGCGGCTCTGTTTACATCTTCTACCACATAAAATCTTTTAAGTGCAATAGGGATATTTTCATCCAATGAAAAATCGTCCTTCATATGAGGTAATTCTATGACATCGCCCGACATGGGTTTTCTTCCAATTCGTTCCACGATATCGTTTAGATGCACAGTCATAAAAATTGTATCATTCTGCAGGAACATTCCAAACTGTGATAGATTAAAATCTATGTCCTGTACGTTGTAAATGCCTCTCACCACATAAACATCTGATGAATATTTTCGGTCTCTGTTCTCTAAAAACAGTAGATCTTGAATGGTGGTCTCTGATGTGGTGCCTGAATAGTTTGGTTGGGTGGGAGACGCCAGACCATCTTTGTTGGTAGCACCTTGATCGTATGGACCTATATATTTGTGTAAGTAAATGTCGGTGCCTCCCACAGAAAACTGCTCTTTGATGTTACGATCAAAAAATTTGTAATCATTGCCTTTTTCCGGCTTGTAAATGGATAGTCTTGGCATATCACACATATTTATTGATAATGTCTATGCGGTAAATATGTGCATGTCAGAGTTACAAACCGGTCAACAAGAAATATTCGATTACGTTAAAACCAGCCTGGGAGATGGCATGGTTGAAGTGGAGTTAGATCCAAAACACTACGAAACAGCACTGCAAAGGGCGATCAACAGATATCGCCAACGATCGTCTAATGCTACCGAAGAATCATACGCTTTTCTACAACTAAAAAAAGATCAAAACAGATACATCTTGCCTGACGAAATTATCAACGTGAGAGAACTGGGAAGAAGAACAGTGGGATCACGCTCTGAAGGCGGTGAAGGTGGCACAATGTTTGAACCATTTAATTTGGCCTACACCAACACCTATCTTCTACGAGCAGGTGCGGCGGGTGGATTGGCGACATATTTTGCCTTTGCTTCTTATCAAGAGCTTGTGGGGAAAATGTTTGGATCGTTCATACAGTTCCATTATGACAATGCCACAAAAACATTGACCATCACGCAGAGACCAAGGATTGACACAGAGACAGTGATCATGCACACCAACAATTATCGACCAGACATAACGCTGTTCAAAGATATCTATAGTAAACCGTGGCTCAGAGACTACACACTGGCCGTTTGTAAAACCATGCTGGGAGAAGCTCGAGGCAAATTTAATACCATTGCAGGGCCGCAGGGTGGAACCACATTGAACGGTGATGCTCTAAAAGCAGAAGGTCAGGCCGAGATGGAAAGGTTAGATCAGGAGATCAATAACTATCTCGAAGGCGGCTCTCCCTACAGTTTTGTCATTGGTTAATTTTTTATTATCATATAATTCCTCTCCTCAATAGATTAAATAATCACGTAAATTAGGCAAACGAAAGGCAACAATTATGGCAAAAAAACACTACTTTTCAAAACTATCTGAATTATCTTTCAGACAACTCAAACAATTAACAATAGGACTAGAAATTCTACTCAAGGCAGGACCTTCTTGGAAAATATCTTTTCATATGTTAAACGCTGTGAGAGAAATTAAAAAAGAACTTGAAAAACGCATAAAGAACTGTTAAAATAAATCTATGCTTATAGGTTTAGTTGGATTAATAGGTTCTGGCAAGGACACAGTCGCGGCTCGATTGGTGGAACAACACAGTTTTAAAAGAGATTCTTTTGCAAAATCATTGAAGGATGCCACTGCTAATATTTTTGGATGGGACAGAGAAATGCTGGAAGGACAGACCAACGAGTCTCGCAAATGGAGAGAACAACCAGACATTTTTTGGAGTGAGCGTTTTGGCAAAACTGTGACTCCTAGGTGGATACTACAGTATTTTGGCACAGAAGTCTGTCGGGGCGGAATGTTAGATTCCGTATGGGTGGACAGTCTTGTTGCTCGATACCAAGGAGAAAACACAGTGATCAGTGACACTCGTTTTGTTAACGAGATTAAAACCATCCGAGATCACGGTGGCAAAATAGTACTGATCAGGAGAGGAGAAGTGCCCAGTCGTGAAGTGATGCAGGCGTCAGGAGCCCATCAGTCTGAATGGGATTGGATTGGTTGCAAGTTTGATTACACAATAGAAAACAACAGCACACTCGAAGCATTAAATTCTCAAATAGACGACCTTATTCATCAACTTCGAGATCCCCAATAGACCATCCTAAATTTTGAGTGCTTTTTAATCGTTGACAGTTAGCACACACAGTTTTAAGATTATAGCCACCCACGTTATTTCTGTTACCGTCTACATGATACACATCTAACTGCTCACGCACTCTTGCTTTAAACCCACACAGCTCACATCTATTTTTTTTCTTATAACCTGCCAACTGCCATTTTGCAACTCCGCTCACTTTCTGCTGATTTTTTTTACGAATACAGGTATCACACAGAGAACGCCAATATATCTTTGTGCTTTTACGATAAGCATAAGCTCTAGGTTTAGCGTTACATTTTTTGCACAACGGTCTTTTCATATGTGTGTATTTACGTGCCCTATATAGGCACCAGAATTTACCAGAGTTTAACCGCTTTTTACCGCAAACGCTATAAATACAATCAGTTACACTTGCAAGGAGAACTAAAAAATGGCATTAACATCACCAGGAGTAGAAGTTTCAGTAATAAACGAGAGTTTTTATGTACCGTCAGATGCGGGCACAACTCCATTATTGATCGTTACTACAGCACAAGACAAATTAAACGGTGCAGGAACAAGCACTGCGGCAGGAACAACTTCTGCTAACGCAAACTCAGTTTATCTAATTTCATCTCAGAGAGAATTAACAGAAACTTTCGGAGATCCTACTTTTTACACAGATGCATCAAGCAATCCAATCAACGGTTATGAGTTGAACGAATATGGATTACAAGCGGCTTACTCATTTTTGGGTGTGGCTAACAGAGCATTTGTATTGAGAGCCAACGTTGACCTAGCATCACTTGCAGGCAGTGCCACAGCACCAACAGCAACTCCAACCAACGGAACTTATTGGTTTGATATTGCTTCTTCAGTACCAGGACTATTTGAATGGTCTAAAGCAGATCAAGCGTTCACAACAATCGCACCAACTTACATCACATCAGTAACTGATTTAGCAGGCGGTGTATCCACAGGAGCTCCTAAAACTTCTATTGGTTCAATTGGTGATTACGCAATCAACACAACTCATGTTACCAACAAAACATATTACAAAACAGCGGCCAATGCCTGGATCCAAGTAGGATCAGCGGCGTGGTACACTCTACACGGATCAGCAGTTTTACACCAACAATCGGCTCACACAGACAGACCACTTTGGAAGTCCACAGAGCAAGATGCGGCAACAGGTTCTATCTGGTTTAAAACTACAACTCCAAATTCTGGAGCGAATGTTGCAGTTAAACTTTACTCATCGTCTACAAAATCATGGAACACTGTTAGTGCTCCGTTGTATGCAACCAACCATGCGGCAATCTACGGATTAGATGCAGTCAATGGTGGAACTAGTCTATCAACTGGTGCTTTATACACACAGTACAACGTAACAGAAGATTCAGTTAAAGATAGAGCAAGCGATACTTCTAGAGCTCTACAAGATTTCCAAATCTTTAGATTCGAAGGAGGTGCTACAACAATCACTTCAAATGATACTTCACCAACTGTTACTTCCGGCCACTCATTTAAAATCCAAGAAACTGTTAAAGCTTCTGGAGCATTGAGCTCAGCTGTTACAGTTACACTAGGCGGCACAGATGCAGATGCATTTGTTACAGCAGTATCTGCGGCAGGATTAACAAACGTGAGTGCAACTAAACTTTCCACAGGTGCAATACAAATGACACACGCACTAGGCGGAGAATTTAGAATGTGGCAAGTCACAGGAACTGCTCTTGATGATGCAGGTTTTGGTGTTGCAAACGGTCATGCATACGGAACATACACAGCAAACTCCACTACACTCGTGGACAACTTGTACGATGCTCCTGCAGGCTACACAGAAGATTCTACAACTCCAGCAGATGTAATTGCATCTAACTGGAAAAGATTATCTTACACTGCTTCTGTAAGTGCACCAGCCAACGAACCCACAGACGGTACGTTATGGTACAACACAAATTTAGAAGCGGACATTTTAGCTCATGATGGAACTAAATGGGACGGATATGTAAATGTTTATGCATCCACAGATCCAAATGGTCCTCAATTCTCAGCAACTAAACCTACCACACAATCAGATGGTACAGCTCTTGTTGCAAACGACTTATGGATTGACACAAGTGATTTAGAAAACTTTCCAAAAATTTACAAATACGATACTGCATTAACTGATGGTGCTGACTTTGTGTTGGTTGACAACACAGACCAAACCACAGAAAATGGTATTGTGTTTGCTGATGCTAGATCTACAACAGCGGCGGCGAAAGCAGATTCATCTTCAACAGGCGGAGCTCCAACTGACAGTTCTATTGTTGCTTTATTAAGTGATGATTTTGTTGACCCAGATGCTCCAAATCCAGCACTTTATCCTCAATCAATATTGTTGTTCAACACAAGAAGATCCGGATACAATGTGAAAGAATACAGAAATTCATACATTACAACAACTGCTTATCCAGGTTCAGGAAGCACAGGCAAAGGAAACGTTCGATACAACAACGAATCAGTTGCTACATACTTCCCAGACAGATGGGTGACTAAAAATGCTAACAACGCAGATGGTTCAGGCACTTTTGGAAGAAAAGCAGTGAGAAAAGTGATCACAGCACAGCTTAAATCAGAGATCAACACCAACCAAGCAATCAGAGAAGACCAAAGAGGCTTTAACGTAATTGCCGCTCCTGGATATCCAGAAGTTATCTCAGAAATGGTTAACCTAAACACTGACAGAAACAGCACAGCATTTGTTGTAGGAGACACTCCATTTAGACTGGCGAGCACTTCCACTGAAATTACAAACTGGGCAAACAATACAGCAGGCGCATCAGAAAATGGCGAAAGCGGCATTGTAACAAGTTCAGATTATCTTGGCGTGTTTTATCCATCAGGTAAAACTACAGACAACGCAGGTAACAATGTGGTAGTACCAGCATCTCACATGATGTTGAGAACACTGGCTAACAACGACAACATTGGTTACCCTTGGTTTGCACCGGCTGGTACAAGAAGAGGTATTGTTGATAATGCAACAGCAGTAGGATATGTACAAGCATCAACAGGTGAATTCCAGACTATCTCTTTAACAGAAGGCACAAGAGATGCAATGCACACAGCAAAAATTAACCCAATCACTTTCTTCTCAGGAGCAGGTATTGTGAACTTTGGTAACTTAACCAAAACCAGCACATCATCAGCACTAGACAGAATCAACGTATCAAGATTAACAGTGTTTCTAAGATCACAATTAGATGCTATTGCTAAACCGTTTATTTTTGAACCGAATGATACTTTGACTAGAAATGAGATCCGAGGAGCAATTGAATCTTTCTTATTAGGTCTAGTAGGACAAAGAGCATTATATGACTTCTTAGTAGTGTGTGATGAGACGAACAACACATCAACTAGAATTGATAGAAATGAACTGTATGTGGATATTGCAATTGAACCAGTTAAATCGGTTGAATTCATTTACATACCTTTAAGAATCAAAAACACAGGGGAGATAGCGAACCTAGGCAACTAATCCTCGGTAAGTAAAGGAGCAATATGGCAATTTCAACACTTTCAAAATTTACAGTACCATTAGCAAACGATCAAAGTTCAGCATCACAAGGTTTATTGATGCCAAAACTTCAGTATAGATTTAGAGTTGTACTGGAGAACTTTGGTGTATCCACACCTCGATCAGAACTTACTAAACAGGTAATGGATGTGACTCGACCAAACTTAACTTTTGATGATATCACACTAGATGTGTACAACTCAAAAGTATATCTACCAGGCAAACACACCTGGGAAGCCATCACTATTAACCTTAGAGATGATGTTAACAACTCAGTTTCTAAACTGGTGGGCGAACAGGTTCAAAAACAATTTGATTTCTTTGAACAAGCCAGTGCCGCATCAGGCATTGATTACAAATTTACAACACGTATTGAGATGTTGGACGGTGGTAATGGAGCCACAGCACCAGGTATATTAGAAACTTGGGAATTGTACGGTTCTTACGTACAATCTGTGAACTACAACTCACTGGCATATGCAACTTCAGAGGTAGCAACCATCACTCTGTCTATCAAATACGACAATGCTATCCAAACACCACAAGGTACAGGTATTGGAAGTGCTGTTACAAGAACAATAGGTACACTATCCACAGGCGGTGGTATCTAATTTCGATAACATTTAAAAGTAAAAGAAGCGCCTTTAACGGCGCTTTTTTTATGGCCATAAATATGATATATGCCAAGTATTAATAATTTTTTAGCAGGTTTCTCAGATGGTCTTCCGGGCATGAAAGACTATGCTCATGCATCGAGATTGTACGTAGACGATAATTTCAAATTGATGCCCAAGCAGAAGTTCATGTTCCACGTGGTCATCAATGTGGACGACTCAAAATTTACAAGAGCATTAACATCCAGTGAAAAATACGAACTCAATATGCTGGTTCGTTCTTGTACATTACCCAAATATAATTTCAATGTGGAAGAGAAAAATCAGTACAACAAGAAAGTGTACATTCCATCCAGGCTCACATACGAACCTGTTAACATCACGTTCCATGACGATCACGCAGACACTGTGAATGCATTCTGGAAAGCCTACTACGAGTACAACATACAAGATTCATTCGGTATGGCGTTATCCACGCCGGGTATGGAAGAAAAAGATGATTATTATAATGCTACTAGAACAAAATCACAATATGGTCTTGATGGTGCACAAAAAAGTGGAGAACCTCTTATAAAAAGCATACAGATATTTGCTCTACACAAACAACAATTTACAAGTTTCACATTAGTTAATCCTGTTATTACAACATTTGCTCATGACGATTTGGATCAAACAGACGGAACAGGACTTATGGCCAACACCATGCAGATTGTTTATCAAACAGTGCTTTACGGTGCTGGCAAAATTGTAAGAAATGGAACACCTGCAGGATTTGCTACCATACATTATGATCTGTCACCATCACCATTGAGTGTGCTGGGCGGCGGAACTCAATCTATATTTGGAGCAGGTGGTATTGTGGATGGTATAGGATCTGTGTTGGGTGACATTCAAAATGGTAACTTTGGAGTGGGTACGATTCTAAAAGGTATCAACACCTACAACAATGCTAAAAAAATCAAAGCCAAAGATGCAGTCAAAGAAGAATTAAAAGGCATAGTCAAAGAGGGTGTGTTAGATATTGGCAAACAAGCAGGCACAAATACAAATCCTGTTGGAGAATTTTCTATAGGAAATGTTGCCACAGCCGCAGTACTTACTGGTGCTGGAGTTGCTGTTGCTCGAGGACTAACAGACAATGCAGATAATAAAAACAGGAACACAACTGTACAGAGCTATGTGATAGACACCGCTAACTATCTATCACCCACAGAAGCATACAATTTAATTAATTCTAATGCCACTTTAAAAGATCAAGTAGCCTCGAGCATTTATTATAAAATAATAGGTTCACGACAGGGCAATACTATTGCAGAGAGTGATATTAACTATGCCGCACTAACCACCAATCAAAAATTTGTATACCAATCTAGAGCACTCACAGATATTGCAAAATTGGTCACTGAGGGCTATATAAAAATTAACAGAAACTCTAAAGATGTTACTATTAATGTAGAAAGGGCAAATCTATAATGGCTGAATTTTATACTAATCTTCCACAAAAAAACAAAGACAATCTAGATAAAACGATAGATGCATTGACCAACACTCAATACACAGAAAAATTTGAATTCAATCAGAATGATCTAGATGCCGCAATTAGTTTTTTTGTAAAGAGTGGGTTTGACAGACAACCTGCTGAAGAAACGGCTTATGTAATTTTACAACAGGCTAAAATTGATTCCGTACCGTCACAGCAAATCATCGACAGCTTAACAAAAGCAACTCCCACACAACTTTCAGAACTAATCACAGTGGTGCTGAACGCCAACAGATATAAATCCAGCAGGGTAGGTGTGCGATCCACTCGCACTGCCAAAGACTTTGTATCAAGAAATATCGTTTCATAATGCATTTTGCTCGAGGGAAATACACACTCAAGAACCCAGGAAAGTATGTGGGCACAAAAACACCCACCTATAGAAGCAGTTGGGAGCACTCTTTTATGCGATTGTGTGATGAACATCCTAATGTGTATCAGTGGGCATCAGAAGCCATACGTATTCCCTATCGTCATCCTATCACAGGCAAGCACACAATCTATGTACCTGATTTTTTCATAGTTTACATGGACAAAGAGGGGCGTAAACACGCCGAGATGATCGAAGTTAAGCCTATGAACCAGACCACCATGGAAAGAGCTGGTAAAAGCATGGGAAGAAAAACTCAAGTGGTAATTAACCATGCCAAATGGGAAGCCGCAAATGCCTATGCTCGACAGAGACGTATAACATTCCGTGTTGTGTCAGAAGAACAACTATTCCATCAAGGCAAACGTAAGTAAATAAAACACAATGACAAAGAAATTAGAAGACATCCTCAATCTACCCAACGTCAAAGAAGCATTTAAAAAAGTAGACAGCAAAGAAAAAGAAAAAACAAACAGAGAAGCAGGCAGAGAAATCCCCAAGAATGTGGATGCCAAGACGGCCGCGGCACTGAAGGCTACCTATGCAGAATTTGATAAAATCGAAAGAGCACTGCCTCAGGTAAAAGGACTGGGCGAACTGTCAGATTTAGAAATGGACAAGCTGGCTGTGGAAGCAGAAGAGAGCTACAAGAACCTAATGGATCTAGGTATGAATGTGGACTCACGCTATTCAGGACGTATATTTGAGGTTGCATCAGGCATGTTGCGTAATGCCATAGACGCTAAGAACAACAAGATTGCGAATAAATTAAGGATGGTGGAACTGCAACTTAAGAAGATGAAATTAGACAGCGATACCTCCGGAGAAGGCACAGCGGCAGTAGAATCAGAAGGACACATCATATCTGACCGTAACGAATTAATGAAGAAGTTAATGAAAAAAGACTAAATAACACACTATGAGCGAATTTGCACGGTATCTAACAGAATCTATCAAAGAATACGACTATAAAATTAAAGTCGCAGGTCAAATAAGTGACGATTTTGCTAACAGGTTAGAAACTGCCTGCCAAAAGTTTGAGGTTAAAAAACTTTCAGCAGGTAAAAAAACTCCCATCCAGGAGATGCCGTTGGATTTCCCAATGTTGAAAAACATGGAAGTCACAATATACGAATTAAAAACAGCTTATCCGGTTTCATCACATGAATTAAAAGAATATCTAGCATACTACTTGAACCTTCCAAAGAATCAACTTGTGGTTCGTAAACCAGGAGAACCCACAGAAGAGTATCAAGAAAAACCGGCACAGTCAGAATACAAATCAAAATTACAAGACATCGAATATGGTGATGCTCCCAAAGTGGAAGCAGATAAAATTTATGGTGATAAAGCGAATGCTTCTCTGTTGAAAGAATTATTAAAAGACAAGAAAAAACAAGAGTTTGCTAAAACAGAAAAAACTCAAGACACACAGAGCAAGGAATCAGAAAATAATCCTGCTCCATTTACAAAAGTAAACAACCCACACCCTGATCCAAAAAGGAAAAAATAATATGGAAATGCTAGACGTACTAAACAGACTAAAAGAAATTAATGAATCAACTCCAGGATTGGTGGACGATGCTATTGATAATGTTACAAGAACAAATCCAAAACAAACTGAAGCGATAGTTTCAGCTGAAGCGATAGTTTCAGAAGACTCGCAAGATTACAGTAAAATGACAGACAAAGAATTAACAGACACGTACAACGCTGTCATGGCAAATGCTTATGCAGGTGATGCAGGTGCTATCGAAGACGAAATGAAAAAACGTAATTTAGAAGAAAACAAAAAACCAATCGAAGAGGCAAAACCAGACTTCTTGGACATGGACAAAGACGGCGACAAGAAAGAGCCCATGAAAAAAGCCATCAAGGATAAAGAAGTCGTAAAAGAAGAAGACGCCTACGACAACGATAGATTTATTATCAAAAATGGTAAAGCGACAGTAGATAATTCTAATACAGCTGATAAAAAAGATCACGTACATGCGCCAGACGCTGAGACAGCTCTACAACTTCATAAACAAGGGAAAAAAGTTTACAAAGAAGCAGTTCAAATATCAGCAGACACCCCACAAGAAGCATCAATGATGATGCAGATATTAAAACTAGCAGGCATTGACCCACAACCGGTTGATGATCAAACAATTAACCAACATGAAGAAAATTATGCCAACGAACCAGATGAAAAAACACAAGACACAGACACACTTGTTAATTTCCATTCAGGCGGACTGAACAGACAAAAAGGCACACATCCAAAAGTCGCAGGCGGAGATAATCCAATGCAAAAAGCAACAGAAAATATGACTGATTCTTTAAGAAAACAATATGCTGAATTTAAAGCAAATTATTTGAATGCAGTTAACGAGCAAAAGAAGGATAGATAATTAGTATGGCAACAGTTACTCTAACAGGAAACGGTCGACAAGCTACAGTAGGTACTGTGTATTCTCCTAATGCAACAGCTTGGCTGTTTACAATTAAAAATGAAAGTGCTTCTGCAATTGACTTACGAGCAGAAGATGATGCTGTAGATGAAACAGTAGAACAAATAGTAAGAGAATTTAATCCTCTAGCGTATTTTATTACCAACTCAACCGCAGGCACAATGCACATGATTCTAGATAAAGGTCAAAGCACCGCCGCTGATTTACAGGTTCAATTAAGAAGAATTGGCAAAGATGCAGGAACGGCTACTGTAACATCGGTTGGTCCTAATGATATTGATATTAGCGGATCAACAGTAGCGATTGCGGCTACATTTTTGGTAGCATAAATAATAGCGATGGCAACACTTACAAGACAATTTGCAGGACAAGTACAAACAACAGTGGGAACGATGTATTCTCCCAACTGTAATGCGTATCTTTTCACAATCAAAAATGGCCCTTCAGCTTCTGCTGTGGTTGATTTACGAGCAGAAGATGATGCTATTAACGAAACAGTAGAAATAATTTTAAAAGAATTTAATCCTCTTCTTTACTTTATTAAAAATGATGCATCGGGTACAATGCACATAATACTCGATAAAAATCAAAACAACGTTGCAGACTTACAACTTCGATTAAGAGGCATTTCTGAATCAAACGACGACGGATCTACAGTGGGTGCTAACAATATTGATGTTAGTGGTTCACTAGTTGTTGCGGCTAGTTCAATAGCAATAACTGCATAATCAACATATATTATTTTATAATTGGTTAAGTTTTTAACTTAAATACTGTTATGGCATACGTATCACTGGATTCTGACCAGATTAAAAAAGCAAATAAGAAGCACAAATACACTCACGAACAAGTAATAAAACTAGAAAAGTGTATGGATCCTAAAACAGGTCCTCTGTACTTCATGAAAGAATTTATAAAGATTCAGCATCCTACCAAAGGATCAATGGCTTTTATTCCGTTTCCATACCAAGAGAGATTGATTGAAAGTTACAACAGTCATCGTTTTTCCATTGCTATGCTACCTCGACAAACAGGCAAGACCACCTGTGCGGCTGGCTACCTTATATGGTATGCAATGTTCAGACCAGATTCTCAAATACTGATCGCGGCACACAAGTATGCAGGAGCATCAGACATTATGTCACGAGTACGTTATGGATATGAGATGTTGCCTTCGTGGATCAAAGCAGGTGTCACACAGTACAACAGAAACTCTATAGAATTTGACAACGGTTCAAAGATTTCAGCAACCACCACAACTGAAAATACAGGACGGGGTATGTCCTTAACACTGGTTTATTGTGATGAGTTTGCATTTGTGCAACCACCGGAGAAAGCAAAAGAATTCTGGACTTCGTTGTCTCCTACCCTTTCCACAGGAGGAAAATGTTTGATTACTTCTACACCCAATTCGGATGAAGATCAGTTCGCTCTTATTTGGAAAGAAGCACTAAAAAGAATTGACGAGTTTGGCAATGACACAGTAACAGGTACTAATGGTTTCTATGCCATGAAAGCACACTGGTCGGAACATCCTGATCGAGACGAAGTGTGGGCCGCGGCTGAGAAATCTAGAATTGGCACAGAACGATTTAGACGAGAGCACGAATGTGAATTTTTAATCTACGACGAAACTCTAATATCCAGTATGAGGCTTATTGAAATGGAAGGCAAAGATCCTATTTGGAATCAAGGTCAAGTGCGTTGGTATGCAAAACCCAAACCCAAACACACCTACATGGTGGCGCTGGATCCTTCGCTGGGCTCTGGAGGCGATTACTCAGCTATACAGATATTTGAATTACCCACATTTAAACAGGTGGGGGAATGGCATCATAACACCACGCCTGCCAATCAACAGATAAGAATTCTACAATCCATAACCAAGTATATCCATGACACAATAATGGAACAAGATTCCCAAGCACAACCCAGCATATTCTATTCTATGGAAAACAACACACTGGGAGAAGCGGCTCTAAACAGGGTCATGGACATAGGTGAGGAAAACATAATGGGCTCGTTCCTGTCAGAACCTATTAGGAAAGGTCATCGTAGAAAATTTAGAAGAGGATTTAACACCACTGCCAAGCACAAAATTGATGCTTGTGCCAAGTTTAAAGAGCTGGTTGAAAACAATAAAATGGAAATTAACTCTAAAGCTCTAATATCAGAGTTAAAGAGTTTTGTTGCTTCGGGGGTATCATTTAAGGGTAAACCCGGTGAACACGATGACCTTGTGTCGTCGGCACTGTTAATGACTCGTATGATGAAAGTGTTAGCAGACTTTGATCCTAAGATATTTGAGCAATGGACCAACAGAAGTTCTGAATGGACAGCACCCATGCCAATTTTTGCTAATCTAGGCGTTTAAATAAATACTGTATGATTTCATCAAAAACATCCAATGACTTGTTTAACAAAATAAGAAGCAAATTCAGCAACATACAGATAGGTGATGCTATGGGAGAAGCGTCAGCTGATCCTGGCGATGCTGTGTTTTTTGACTTTGATTTTCAGGAAGAAGGTGATTCATTTGGAAGAGTTTCTATCAGTTTAGCAGACGGTGAGAGTGTCAAAGTATTCTACAACCAAGGATTGATAGAAAAATTAGAAGAAGACGATAAAACAGAATGGTATGCTTTCCTTAAAGAATTAAAAGACTTTGCTGTAACACATCAATTGGGCTTCGATGTGCGAGATATTACTAAATCTAGCCTAACAAAACAGGATTTTAAGAATATTGCAGACACGAATCAAACGGTAAATACAGCAGATATGTCAGAAGAACTTAATAGAATAGTTAAATTATCAGGTCTAGCAGAAGGGCTAACAGGCACTTCTAAAAGTTCATTTGAGAATTTAGATAAAACTCGATTGATTATCCGTCACTCCAAAGCAGTGGACGAGAACATACCTGGAGACAGAACAAGAAATATTAATTCTCTATACGTTGAAAATTCCGATGGTGAGAGATTCAAGTATCCACTAGTACACCTAGCAGGTGCAAGGGCCATGGCTCGACACGTTGCAAACGGTGGCGTACCACATGACGATTTTGGTAAGCACATTGTGGGAGTGAGCGAACAAATTGCACAACTAAATTCATTTTCTAGATACACAGCCAACAAGGATCAGTTGAATGATTCAGCTGGTGATATCATTGAAAAAGCAAAAATGAAATTAGAAACCATGAGAAAGTATGTTAAAGGACTTTCCAAACAAAAAAATTACGAAGCAATCAAAGAAACTTTCCAACCTTCCGCAATAGCAGAACTGGATGATGCTACTAAAGATTCTTTGAGAGAAAAATTCACATTAAAACACATGGATGACAGAGTTGAATCTGCTCTACCATTACTACACTCTATCATGCAAGAATTTGACAAACCAGAAGATGAGATACCAGATCCAGAAATGGATGCACCTATTTCAGCCAAGGATGCAGAGATTCCTGCTCCGGTAAATGCGGCACCTTTGGTACAGCAATATCTGTCTGATCCAGAAAACAAATTGGTACTTAGAAAAGATGATTCAGCAGATGCCATGTTGAAACGTACAAAATTCACAACAAAAAACGGAATGTTAAGTTCTATCTTAAGCGACATTGCTTCAAGAATGTTAACTAAAACTCCCGACCAAGACAGAGTAGCAAACTTTGCTTCTCAAATAGCCAACGACATTGGCAGAGAAGGCACACCGTTCTTTGACGTTACAAAAGATTACATCGCAAATAAAAAAATTGCATTTCAATTGGCCAAACGATATGTGGACGACTATAAAAAAATTCAACAAGATCCAGAGTATGCAGGTCAAGTGAGACAGGATCCAGCAGAATTTGGCAACCCTAAAAAAGACAGACAGGGCAAAGCCAAAGAAGATGTTGAAGCACAATTTGAATCATGGGCCGACAATATTGTAGATTCATCAGAACAACCGGTTGAAGAAAACACAGATCAACCAATGATCATTGACGGCAAGGAAGTGGACGAATCCACCATCGAATACGACATGCAGGATTACGGAGATCTTATTGCTCCCATCTCTGACGCTAAATTTATCGATGGCACAGACCTAACATCAGAACAGCAGGAAGAATTAGAAAATTCTACTTGGTACGCAGATTGGGTGATGATAGATTATAATAATAGTCGAGTAGAATCCGCAGAACAACCTGTGGAAGAAGACGCAGGCGACGACGCATTGGCACAGGAATTAGCAAAATATTTCCAAGGTATTGCGGATGGCTATCCTAAAGACCAGCACGGTGATCAGGAACACGAAGAAATGACTTCCATAGCGGATTCATTCAAGACTGATGGCCTACAGGCAGGCATGAATGACATAAACACATCAAGATTTGAATTTTCATCCAATCCTTTCGATCAGGATGGGTCAGGAGACATGGATGACGACATGATGATGTTGTTGAAAAAACACGGAGTATCCGCTAAAATGAAAGGCGCCCTTGCATACCTAGTGAAAGGTTCAAAAGCAATCACCAATCCGGAAGAAGAAACAGCAACAGAAGGCAATGATTTTGCTCAAGCAGTCAACAAGGCCAAAGCGGCTGGAATGCGACCAGGTGATAAGTTCACTGTAGGTGATACAGAATACACTCTTAAAGATGCTATCGAACGAGCAGGAATGCAATTAGAAACTTTCTTTAACGAAGACTCTGATGATTATCAAGGCTCTTTTGAATACGAATTCACAGGCGATGACGGCGAGACAGCCTATGGTAAGATACATTACAAAGCGGTAAATGGTCAAGTAGATCCAAACTCACTGCAGGGTGAATCAGAATACGAAGGCAATGCCAAAGTGGATGACGAGTATGCAACTTACGTGATACAACCAGGAGGTGCGGAGCACGATGAAGCATTGCTGGCCGCACAGGAAGAGTACGATGCAATTGCAATGAAGATGCAGTCAAAATTCGAACAGCCCGAGTCAGAAGACAACAATGAACTGGACAGAATCAAAGAACTGTCTAACATTGGAAACGAAGACCATGCTCCAGACATGGTGATCAGAGATCCAGATGATGAAGCAGATGACAAAGATCAGGAAATAGCGAAAGACCAAGCAGAAGCAGAGAAGATCAACACAGATTTAGATAGAATCAAACACCTAGCTAACATCCAGTAATAAAACTCCACATTAATGTCCATACATCTTGTAACTTCCGCAGATTGGAATTACAGACACTACGTGACCGCCCTGTTACAATCCTTAAAAAATAATTTTGATTGCAAGAGTGTTATAGCCATAGGACCAGGTGCATGGGAAGAATTCTTTAAAGGACAAGACATACAGATCATACCACAACCTATAGAAGACACCCTTGATTACACAACATTTTGTCAGACTATCAGACTAAGACACATACACACATTAATAAAAGGCCACGACAGTGTGCTGTTACAGGACGCTGACACTCGCCAGAATCAACCTTTTAATTTGTCATCTAAAAATTCTGTGTTGGGTATCTGGAGACACACACATAAAAAAGAGAAGTTCAAAATGTTGGCCGCTTCTGTGCTGTTTAATAATAACCCTGACACTGTTAATACTCTAAAAGAGATTGCTGATCTACAACGAGCAGGAGGATATGAGAATGGATGGGATCAACTGATACTGTATCGTAAATTTGGTAAATCTGGTGATAATTTTCCAAACACCTGGATGGACCATGGCGATAATGCACAGCACAAACCTAATTTTGATCCAAATGCTGTGTGGTGGCACGTTAAGAACATCAACCGTAAAGAAAAAACCAAACATTGGTGGTTTGATAAATTTTAATATTTCATTTGACATAAGATAAATAAGTGTGTATATTATGTACTATATGTCTAATATACATTTAGGCAGACAAACAAACAACTAAACATAGGCAAACAAGGAGGCTTACATTATGGCAACACTAGCAGAGATAAGAGCGAAGTTAAAATCTACAGAGGTGAATCGCTCCACTTCTAACACAGGCGGAGACAACGCCATCTACCCACATTGGAACATACAAGAAGGACAGGAAGCAGTAGTACGTTTCTTACCTGACAAAGATCCAAACAACACTTTTTTCTGGACAGAGAGAGCAATGATCAAATTGCCTTTCGCTGGAATTAAAGGACAGGCAGATTCAAGACCAGTGCAGGTACAAGTACCGTGTATGGAAATGTACGGAAAAACTTGTCCAGTACTGACTGAAGTAAGACCGTGGTTCAAAGACAAGTCGATGGAAGACATGGGCAGAAAATATTGGAAAAAGAAATCATACATCTTTCAAGGTTTTGTTCTAAACAATCCACTGGCTGAAGAATCACCAGAGAATCCAATTAGAAGATTTATTATTGGACCTCAAATCTTCAACATCATTAGATCAGCATTAATGGATCCAGAAATGGAAGAATTACCAACTGATTCGGTGAGAGGTGTGGATTTCAGAATAACTAAAACCTCAAAAGGTGGTTATGCTGACTATTCAACTTCCAAATGGTCAAGAAGAGAAAGAGCTTTAGACGAAGCGGAAAGAGCGGCAATTGATAAACACAGTTTGCATAATCTTAACGACTTTAGACCTAAAGAACCAACAGATGCAGAAGTAAAAATAATCAAAGAATTATTTGAAAAATCTGTTGAAGGTGAAGCATATGATTTGGAAAAATACGGACAGTATTACAAACCAGCAGGTATGTTTTATCAACCATCAGCATCTACTAACAGTTCACCCGCAAGTGCATCTAATACAACAGCGGCTCCTGTAGCACCAGCTACCGCGGCTACTGTAGCACCAGCAGTGAACACAGAAACTACAGCAACACCAGCACCAGCGCCAGCAGAGGCAACTACTGCACCAGCAGGTGACAGTGCTAAAAGAGCTGAAGATATTCTGAAACTCATTAGATCAAGACAAAGCAAATAAAAACCCTTTACCAAGTAGTCATTCTATTGACAGGGTGACTACTTGGTGCTAATATATACACATTATGACAAAACCATTTGATATATCAAAATTTAGAAAAAGTATTACAAAATCAATCCAAGGCTTAGGTTTAGGATTCAACGATCCCACAGATTGGATCAGTACAGGCAACTTTGCACTGAACTATCTTATTTCAGGAGACTTCAACAAGGGTATTCCACTAGGCAAAGTATCAGTCCTAGCAGGTGAATCTGGAGCAGGTAAATCTTATATTGCATCAGGTAATATTATTAAGAATGCTCAAGAACAAGGTATCTATGTGATACTGATTGACACAGAGAATGCACTGGACGAAAAATGGTTGCAGGCATTAAAAGTAGATACATCAGAAGATAAGTTGTTAAAACTTAACATGTCTATGATCGATGATGTAGCAAAGACTATGTCAGAGTTTATGAAAGGTTACAAGGAAGCACACGCAGACGACAAAGAAAATGCTCCAAAAGTATTATTTGTAATTGATTCATTGGGCATGATGCTTACACCTACAGATGTAAATCAATTTGAAGCAGGAGACATGAAAGGTGACATGGGTAGAAAACCTAAAGCACTAACTTCATTGGTCCGTAACACTGTGAACATGTTTGGATCATATAATGTAGGGTTGATAGCAACCAATCACACATACGCATCTCAAGATATGTTTGATCCGGATGACAAGATATCAGGCGGACAAGGCTTCATCTATGCAAGTTCTATTGTGATTGCAATGAAGAAATTGAAATTAAAAGAGGACGAAGATGGCAACAAAGTAACTGACGTGAGAGGTATTAGAGCCGCTTGTAAAGTTATGAAAACTCGTTATGCCAAACCTTTTGAATCAGTACAGGTTAAGATTCCGTACGAGACTGGAATGAATCCATATAGCGGACTTGTAGAACTGTTTGAGAAAAAAGGTCTGTTGAAACAAACAGGTAATAGATTAAAATATGTAGACTCTAAAGGCAAAGAAATCGTAGAGTTCCGAAAAAATTGGACTGGAGATAAATTAGACATAGTTATGGCAGAATTCCATGACGTTGCTAACAAAAAACCAGTAGACGAAAAGGAAATTGAGAAAGATGGAGTCGATGAATAAAGAGCAAATAGAAGAAATTTGGATTACAGTTTCAAACTATCTGCCAGAGAGAATGAAAGTGGATTGTGCTGTGGACTATGTTAAAACACTGGTTGACATGGACGTTGATCCAGAGGTAATTAAATCGTCAGGTGAATTTGATGAAAAATTACAACAGGCCATAGAAGCAGTTCTAGCCGAAGATGAAGACGAAGAAACAGCTAACAAATACTACGAGGAAGAATGAGTTGGTACTCCACAGTAAGTTTAAGCATCGCTAAAATACCAGAGTGTATACAACACTATACTGTTGAGTTAGATCAAGCTAAAAAAGAAATTGGTATATGGGGCAATCTCGAAAAGAACAGTGCCGCAATGCCAGGACAAGTGGAACACCGTTTCAATCAATTACAAGAAATAGAAGCTATATTAGAATATCTCCACATAGAAAAGAGACGATTACGGTCTCAAGTATTTAAAAAATTTTTAGAGAACTACCAAAGAGCATTATCATCTAGAGATGTAGAGAAATATGTGGACGGCGAAGCAGATGTTGTTGACATGGAAAAAATTGTAAATGAATTTGCTCTACTACGAAATAAATGGCTAGGTATTCTAAAAGGATTAGATCAAAAGCAATGGCAACTTACCAACATCGTTAAATTGAGAGTGGCGGGGATGGAAGATGCGTCCATTAGATAGAAGAATCATACTCACAGACGTAGACGGTGTACTCCTGGAATGGGAAGAACATTTTGCCAAGTGGATGGCTGGCAAAGGCTATAAACAAAAACCTGGCAAACAAAATCTTTACTCCATGGAAAAAAGATACGGGTTACACAAAAATGTTAAAGAATCACTTATAAAAGAATTTAACAACTCAGCATGGATGAGCAACCAAGATCCCATGACGGAATCTCAGACCTGGGTCAAACTGTTACACGCAGAAGGATGGACTTTTATCCCTATCACATCACAGACCACAGACAGACCCGCACAGGAGTTAAGGAAAACAAGGTTGCGAGAACTGTTTGGAGGTACTGTGTTTGAAAACTTTATTATTCTAGAAACCGGTGCTGACAAAGATTCTGCTCTAGCAGAGTTCCATGGCACGAATTTATGGTGGGTGGAAGACAAACCAGAGAATGCACTGCTGGGATTGGACTATGGATTACGGCCATTACTGGTGGATCACAGTTACAATCGTAGATTTAAACACAGAGAAATTACAAGAGTAAAGAACTGGAAACATATATACAAAGTAATCAACGGAAGAGTATAACATGAGCTTAAAAGTATATGTAGGATGGGATCCAAGAGAAGACATATCATATCAGGTATGTGAACATTCTATTAAACGCAGAGATCCTAATTCAGAAGTAGTTCCACTTAAACAAAAAGATATGCGAGCCGATGGTATGTATCGCAGAGACATTGATAAACAAGCCACAACAGAATTTACATTTACTCGTTTTTTTGTACCCTATCTAAATGATTATAAAGGATGGGCAGTGTTCTGTGACTGCGACTTTGTTTGGAAAGTTCCCACCACAGAACTAGAACAATACTGCGATGATTCTAAAGCAGTGGTATGTGTGCAACACGACTACACTCCCAAAGAAGGCGATATTAAAATGGACGGACAGGTGCAGACTGTGTATCCAAGAAAGAACTGGTCATCAATGGTACTGTGGAATTGTGCTCATCCTAAAAATAAAATACTCACACCAGAATTGTTAAACAAAGAAACTCCGCAATTCCTACACAGATTTAGTTGGTTGGAGGACGAGGACATTGGTTCCCTGCCACATGAATACAACTGGTTGGTAGGCTGGTACAAAGAGCCCAAAGATGGGGCACCTAAAATTCTACACTACACAGAAGGCGGTCCATGGTTTGATGGGTATAGAGATTGTGAGTATGCTGATGTGTGGAAAAAAGAAGTTATTAATCTTTTTTCGAGTTAAACTCGTTAATAATTTTTTACTAATTTAATTTAAGATATTATATTAACTTATCTTTCCACGTTTTTGGAGTATGCTCATTGATAATTTCTAGAGGTAAATGATATTGAAACTTTTTTGTGCCTCTGGTTCTAATGTATTCAGCAGTTTTTTTCACTGCTTGTCGCATATTAGTCGTGGTCTTGTAACCCAACAACTGTCTAGCTTTGTCTGACGAACAGGTTGCTAGTTTAACTTCTTTGGGTCTGTCTTTATGATGTATTGGATCTAGATTAATTCCTGTTTCGTTAGCACAGGCTTCTGCTAGTTCGTTTATGGTAACAGGTTCTTCGTCTGGACCAATGTTAACTGTTTCGCCTATTACATTGTCTTGGAAAGCCAGAGCATTCAAACAATACAGACAATCGTCAATATAACTGAAACATCTTTTTTGCTTGCCATCTCCGTAGATGATAGGCTGTTTGCCTTGTAGCATTCTATTCAACATGATAGACATCACGTTCCTAAATGGATCGTCGTATTTCTGTCTTGGCCCAACAATATTGTGTGGCACAGCAATAACATATTCTACTCCATGTGTCTCACACAAATTTCTTAGAACATCCTCCCCAGCTTTCTTTGCAATACCGTAAGGATCTTGCGGACGACATTCGTAGGTTTCTTGGTACGGCATTTCTTCATGATGTCCGTATCTTGCCATTGACGAGCAGTACACAATACGTTTAACTTTGTTTCGTATGGCCGCTGTAATGGTTGTAACAGATGCTTCAAAAATATTTCTTGTGACTAGCACTGGTGAAAAAACAGATAGTCCTTCGTATGCAGTGGCCGCACAATGATACACAATGTCACAGCCTTCCATTGCTTTGGTTAAATTTTCTAGATCACAGCAGTCTACTTGATGAAACTCTACATCCTGTGGTATATTATCTGTGTAGCCACCGATCATATTGTCATTACCCGCAACTGTGTGTCCACCAGCCAACATTAAATCAGCAAGATGTGAGCCTAAAAATCCGGCCACTCCTGTTATAAAAATTTTCATATACGAGTATTTACTATGTTCATATTATGCCTATATCTTTCATTATACCCACAGCAGTACCGTTGGCAAATTCTTGTGGTGTAAACTGTTGATAGGCCAGACTGTTCAACCAACGTGAAGGATCGGTATAAAAAGGATTTTCAATCTCTGACAGATCCGTTGATCCCATAACCTTAGCAAAACTTTTGTAATGACAGAAAACAGGCACTCCGTTCACTGCGGCTTCCACGGCACTGATGGAGCAACTGGTAACACATGCCCAGGCATTTTCCAAATCCTCTTCTATGGATATATTTGCTACGGACGGGCCAGATGTGCCATTGCCTCTGGGTTTTTTCCTTATTCGTATTGGCCTGTCTGTGTGTCTTTCAATATCTGTTATGGTGTTTACCAACCAATTAGTCTCATGTAGATAATTGTCCACCCCTGCCGAACTAGGACAGATTAAAATATACTCTCCTTTGTAATTAGGACGCTGTTTGATATCAATATTAAATCGTTTAAATCTATCTTCGGGGCAATCTTTTATGAACTGTGCGTGTATCCTGTTCTTACAAATACGCCAAAAATGATTGGTGTCTGTGAGGTCTGCATTGTTAAATCTTCCAAAATATGGAGTGTCTGTAAAATAATAATCCTGCTGTGCTAGTTCCAACTGGTGTATCAGTCGAGTGTTGTTGTTGACAAATCCCCAAAACATTGCAGGGGTGGTTGCTTCAGACGCACTGTTGTCTGCAACTGTTACTGCTTCTGGCCACGACTGTTTAATACCATCAAACACTCTCCAGCACTTGCTCTGTGGTTTATCTGTGGGTGCGTATATGGTTAACATAAAGTTTGAATATACTGTTATTTTATAGTATAATTATAAGAAATACAATAACAAAATAGAAAATGAACATAGCAGGCATACACACCACTAAACCACGAACACAGAGATATGTGGATGCATTTGTCAGAGGCACTCCTGGTCCTTATAAAATTTATGATTTTAAAACGATGCAGTCTTTACCAGAAGAGACTCTTGCATTCTATGGCATACTTGCAGGATCTGGAGAGGTATACAAATGGTGTGAGAAAGAAGGTAAAGATTTTTATTTTATGGATCATGGATATTTTGGCAATGCTCACGATGCTCCGCACTGGTTAAGGGTCACAAAGAACGGGCACACACAGACCACGTTAAAGAATGTTCCCACAGACAGATATGAAAAACATTTTAAAAGAGAACTTAAACCCTGGAACAAAACAGGAAAGGACATATTGTTTCTTCCTCCCACCATTGCTATCAGTAATTTTTTTAATGCCACAGACTGGATTGCAGAGACTCTACGAACATTGTCAGCAGTCACGGATAGATTTGTGGACATCAGAGAAAAGCCGTACAATCCCAATATCTCCACAGACCAATATGGTGCAACAGTGAAAGTGGACAGACCCACAGAGCAGAAAGGTCCGATCGATTGGTCTAGATATCATGCTGTGGTCACCTTTAACAGTAATACCATGATAGAAGCCCTGCACAACGGTGTGCCTGTGTTCTGTGGCACCCAGGCCAGTGCGGCCCTCCCAATTTCAGAAACTGATTTTACAAAAATAGAAACGCCTAAATACGGAGACAGGATGGCACTGTTTTCAAGTCTAGCATACAGTAATTTTACCATGGCAGAAATGGCCAACGGTACAGCATGGAAAGCGTTAAATGAAAGTTGAAATATTTAGAAGAACAGTTAAAGATCGTAAGAGAGGCAACAGTTATGATTTATTATATCAAATGGCTAAAGGAATCAAGGCGGCAGGAGACGAACCGGTTATAGTTAATGAGAATAGAACCGGCCCCACAGTTGAGGGAGAAATGGAGCCAACAGCACCTATAGCAGTGATGTTTGGCTACGGAGGAACCAATCAACGACATCATACCAAAGGTAGAAGATTGGAGTTAGTTGAGAGAGCCAAAGCCAAGGGCACACATGTTATAACATTCGACGGAGGATTATTGTCTAGTTTTGGCAATGTGTCCACATCACCCGATCACCATTTTAGAGTTGCATTGAATACTCCTATGAACAATGGAGATTTTTTATCTGATAATTCGCCTTCGGATAGATGGGAAATGATGAGAAAACTTTTTAAAGTTAGAAATGAAGAATGGAGAGTATCCAATCCTGAAGATCCTATACTGTTTGTTTTACAACCTAAAGACAACTGGTCCATGAACGAGCTTGATCCCATTGAATGGTTTAATAATGTGTATAAAGTACTGAGACCGTTAACTAAAAGAAAATTTATTGTGCGGCCACATCCTAACAATGTAGATAATATATCGCAGAGGTTGCAAGAATTCCCTGCAGATGTGGAAGTGGCTATAGGAAAGAAACATTTTGTAGGCGATGATAAGAAATACTATAGGTTTCATTTCCAAGAAGCGATTGCAAACTGCCACGCAGTGGTCAGTCATAATTCCACAGCCACTACAGACAGTTGCGTAAGAGGCATACCTACATTTTGTACATCAGATCTTGCACTGTGTTGGCCTGTGGCAAATAAAGATTTAACAAAGATTGAATCTCCAGAGTATCCAGACAGGACTCAATGGTTACATGACCTAGGATATAAAATGTGGAGTATTCGGGAAATTGAAGACGGCACTGTTTACAAAAGATTTAAATCAAAGCTAGGTCTTTAATGTGCGGCATATACGGAATAACACAAAACAACGAAAAGTTTATTCAGTCGTATATCAATGCATGTTCTCACAGAGGCCCAGACGGTCAAGGTATATGGTCAAATGATAAAATCACGCTAGGACATAATTTACTTTCTATCACAGATCATCCAGAGAATTCAAAACAACCGTGGATAACTCCTCGTGGTAATATATTAATTTATAACGGAGAGATATTTAATTACCCAGAGCTTGTAAAGAAGTATACAGACTTCTGTCCTCGCACAACCTGTGACACAGAGATACTGGCGTGGGGACTGGATTAAAAAGTATAAGATGTATTTTTAGATTAAATATAGACAATAAATGAAAATCAAAGTCATAACATCATATAAGCCTGGAACTTGGAGCAAGTACGCACAACGATGTGTACAAAGCGTATTAGACCATTGGCCAGAAATTGCTGTTAATGTATATCACGAAGGTCCGTGTGAAGAAACTAACAAGTTTCATCCGAGATTAAAATGGATAGATCTACATCAGGTACAACCTGCTCTAATAGACTTTAAAGACAAGCACAAGAACGATCCTGTTGCTAATGGTGAGTTAGAGGAGATAGCAGGTGGGGTACGAAGACTTCCTGAGTTTAATGGCAATGATAAAAACAAAGGAACCTATCTGTTTGATGCTGTGAGATTTGCAAACAAAGTGTTCTGTGTCGTTCATGCTGTGAGAACATCCGTAGAAAAAGAGTATGATTATGTGATTTGGTTAGATGCTGATACCTACTCTTTTCGTCCAATGCCTCGAAACTTTTTAGAATCCTTGTTACCCACAGATTCCATGTTGACCTATTTGGGCAGAGAGAATCCTACAAAAAATGATGGTGGCAAATACCCCGAATGTGGATTTGTTGGCTATAATCTACGTCATCCACAGATACAGAATTTTATCAATGACTGGGAAAATTTATACACAACCAACGGTTTATTTAAATTGTTAGAATGGCACGACTCTTACGTGTTCTGGCATCTATCAAAAATATACAAACAACAACACAATATAAAAGTAAATGATATTGGTTACCGGAAAGGTGTGAAAGGTCATCACGTTTTTATTAACAGTGAACTTGGACTGTACATGGATCACTTCAAAGGCAAAAGAAAAACCATGGGATCGTCAGCAAGAAACGATCTGAGACCTCCTAGAGATGATGCACCCGCAAATGTACTGGATGTAGACTATTGGAAGAAAGCCCCGAGTACCTGGAGATGAAGATAGCACTGTTTCCAGAGCTTGGCAGTCTTAACTCACAGCCGGTGTTTGCGGCCTTGATAAAACATCTACAATCCAAAGGTGAAAAAATAGTTCTTAACAAGTATGACAATACCTGTGATGTAGCTGTGATATGGTCTGTGCTATGGCAAGGCAGAATGGCTGGCAATAAAAAAGTTTGGGATGACTTTCGTTCCCAGGGCAAACCTGTGGTAGTGTTAGAAGTGGGAGGACTGCTGAGAAACACCACGTGGAAGATGGGCATCAATGGCATTAACCGAGACGCCGACTTTGCCAATCAATCCTATGATGATAAAAGATGGCCGTTGTTTAAATTAGAGTTGAAGCCGTGGCAGAAGACCGGAAATGTCATTGTGATATGTGGACAGCACCATACCAGCGAACAGTGGAAAGGATTGCCCCAACCTAAAAACTGGTGCGAACAAAGGATTAAAGAAATAAGGAAGTACTGCGACAAACCCATAGTGATACGTCCTCATCCTAGAAATGTATTTGATTTTGACGAAACAAAATACCCTCACGTGAGAGTTAACCTTCCCAAGAAAGACTACAGCACATACGACGATACTGATTTTAAAAAAGTGCTACGTTCCACGTGGGCAGTGGTGAATCATTCCAGCAACCCGGCTATAGAATCAATATTAAACGGTATACCTGTGTTTGTATCAGAATCTAGTCTGTGCTATGATGTGGGCAATCACACACTGGCAGACATTGCACAACCAGCTCAGCCAAACAGAGTAAATTGGGCACACCAATTAGCCTACACAGAGTGGACCACAGAAGAGATTGGTTTGGGGTTACCATGGAAGAGACTCAGAGAAAGACTGTTGGAGAAATATATCAAATGAAGACTGTAAATTTATCAAATACAAATGTCGTTGAACCCATAGAGTGGACACCGTACACAGGCGAAACTGTGATAGTAAAAACTATCATACGTGGAGGTAAGAAAATACAAGAAACAAAATATTTTGAGGACACGGTTAAAGCAGTGCCCAGGGGCAATGCATACTGCATAGGTAATGGCCCATCCAGAAAAGGATTCGATCTTACATCATTGACAGAGTCTGGACAAACCTATGGATGTAATGCTCTGTACAGAGACTTTGTTCCTGACTATCTGTTCAGTGTGGACGCACCAATGAGCAAAAAACTCAGCGAGGATAAAGTGTACGAAAAATGTGTTTGTTACGCTCCAACGTTGGAGGTCAACAGAAACAAAGGACTAACACTGATCCCTCGTAATCCTCATTACACCAGCGGTAATCAGGCGATATGGACTGCCACTGTGCATGGCCATAAAAACATCTACCTGATAGGATATGATTTTCGAGAGTATGGTCCAGGGCAACTGAACAACATGTACCAGGACACAGAAAATTACGGAGAAAGAAACGGCGGTGATATTTTTGAAGCATGGTATTCTACCCTAAGACGAATAATCAAACAAAGACCGTACTGTAATTTTACGCTCGTGCATGACAATCCTCCTGAATATTTTAATCATATGCAGACAGGAACAGACCTAAAGAATACTTTTAAGATGACCTACGCGGAGTTTAATAACAAAGTCCTAAACCAAGCCGGTTAAATTTATTTCGCCAGCGATAGAAGTTTGCGTTATGATTGGAATAGATGTCCCGGTCAATGGTCATTTGATGCAGATGAACCATTTCGTGTGCAAGAGTTTCGATAAAGTCTTTCCAGGTGTCGAAGCGTTTTCTTAATTCAATTTTAAATTCAATACCTTTATGAGGCAGTTGATCCACTGGCAATGCTCGCTTGTTAACAGCTTTAATTTTTCTTGCGTCCCATATGCAAAAACATTGTCCCAAACAATCTGTTAACTGACGGAGTTCCATGGGAGGCATGTGCAAACGATTTTCAAACAATCCTTTGTTTAATATGCGGAACCAACTCTGTGCCTGTGCTAGTGTGGGCCTGTAGTTCTTGATGCCAGCACGTTTTACCAATGCCTGCTTGACCTGATAGCGAACTTTCTTCACTGCTTTTACTGAGATTTTTCTTCGTTTCTTAAGTTTCATAAAGTATGCACATAACGGTGGTTGACAATATTACCATCTATGTTATACTGTAATTATCAAGAAACACCTATGTCTAAAACTACACATAAATCAATCACCACAATAGAACAAGCAATACAGATTTTAGCGTATAACGAGCACTTTTGGAAAGATTTTAAAGCATTGCCTGCAGATCATAAAACCATGAACAGTCTAGCAGATGCTCCATATGCCTGGACTGAAAAACAGGGTCGGTTAGGATTATCACTGCTAAAGCGATATCACACACTGTATAAACAGTTTAATATTGATCTGTCTGACCTGCTACAAAATCCTGTTTATCAACAGCCATTCCGAGTGATTGAGAATGTTAAAACAGTAGAGCAATATCAGCATGCTGACGGCAGAGAGTTGATAGACATTAAATTTCCGTACAACGAAAAACTAATATCGTTGTTGAGAATTCTTAAAAATAAAAAAGCAGACAAGTTTGTACCAGCAACATACAACGGCGAATCTAAAAAATGGACCATGCAGTACACCGAGCTGACCTGTTACTATGCAACACTGATAGCTGTAAGATATAATTTTAAAATTGTGACCCCTCACATACTCAACGACTTTGAAGAAATTAAAAAAGAAAAATTAGCATATCGCCCCCCAGTAATCACACAAAAAAATAATAACATCATTATGGAGAATGCCAACGAGAGTTTAACAGAATGGTGGAACACCAATTATAAAAATAAAAATACACTGCATCAATTTGATGTGCTAAAAAATTTATCTATACCATCTTCAATACCACGTACAGTAACAGAAAAGAATACGTTAGCAGAACGAATTGCCACATCCATGCACACTAGTTTGTGGATTAATCGGCAACAGCATTCTCGAGTAGAATTCTTGCAAGCTCTGGAAGAGCTGGATGCATTTCCTGCTATGGTACCCATGAGTGGTATGTTGGAAAAATTTGAAGACATAGAAGAGTTTGAAAGATGGTATCAAGCATTTGAAGAAATGGGATACTCTCCTGAACAAATTGCTTGGGGAGTAACACTCGAAGACCCGCCAAGCATCAATAACAGTCACACAACCCATGAAGACATGTGGTATGCCGGGAACGGCGATTTTACATACGGCAAGGAATCGTCCATGGAGGAAAGAGAACTAATGCAAGAACGTTGGCGGGGGTTGGTTTTACAATCAAAATCATTCAAACACATAGACAAAAATACCAAACTAGTAATAATGAGAAACAAAATACCAAAAGGACTACTACAGTCAGACACACAACTGCGTTGTGGTTTTGCTCTGCAAGACACGCAATATTGGCCTATGCACACAGACTCACTGGCCAGGGTGGTTGATAGTCTTCCAAAAAGACTGTATTATGTTAGTAAGAAACCTGGTTTCTTAGAAACTAACATTGTACAAATATGAGCTCATGTCGACTGGTAATTAAAGACGAGGTAAATGTCAAGTTTGAAGACTTGTCGTTGGATCATCGTAAACGATTACACAATAAATTTAAATTTGAAATACCTTATGCTCGTCATTTGCCTGCAGTAAAGTTGGGTAGATGGGACGGCAAGATCAGTTTCTTTGGACTGGGAGGAACCACGTATCTTGCTCTAGTGTCTCAGGTATTGCCCATACTGGAAGATGCAGGAGTATATGTGGAACTTGTAGACGAACGCACTCCACACAACTTTGAATTCAAACGGATAGACAAAGATCATATGTCAGATGTTAACTGGCCAGAGTCTCATCCAATGGCAGGACAACCTATTGAATTGCGAGACTATCAAGTAGAAACTATTAATAAATTTTTAGAACATCCTCAATGCATACAGGAGATTGCTACAGGAGCAGGTAAAACTATTATCACAGCCACGTTGTGCAAACTTGTTGAGGACTATGGAAGGACATTAACTATTGTTCCAAACAAAAGTCTTGTAACACAAACAGAGGAAGACTTTATTACTTGTAATCTCGATGTGGGAGTTTACTATGGTGATCGAAAAGAGCTAGGCAGACAGAACACCATTGCAACCTGGCAATCATTGAATGTGCTAGAGAAGAAAAGCAAGGACGAAGATTCAGAAGCATTTGCAGAAGCAATTAAAGATATCAATACAGTTATAATAGACGAAGTGCATATGGCCAAGGCAGATGTTTTGAAAAGAATGTTGACTGGACCATTTGCTCACTGTGGTATACGTTGGGGATTAACCGGTACGGTGCCCAAGGCAGATTTTGAATTCTTTGGGTTAAAATGTGCTATAGGTGAAGTGGTCAATCGTATTGCCGCTAAGGAATTACAAGACAAAGGAGTACTGGCACAATGCACAGTTAATATTCTACAAACTCAAGATCATCCTGCATTTAAAAATTATCAAGAAGAATTAAAATGGCTCACCACAGATGAAACAAGAATAGAATGGATTGCCGGCACTGCGGAAAATATTTCCACGTCTGGTAACACGTTAATTCTAGTAGACAGAATATCAGCTGGAGAAATGCTAGAAAAGAAATTAAAAGATTCAATTTTTATTTCAGGATCAACCAAAAACATAGATAGAAAGGAGCACTACGATGAAGTGTCTACTGCAACAAATAAAATTATTATTGCCACATATGGAGTTGCCAGTGTGGGTATTAATATTCCTCGTATTTTTAATCTTGTCCTAATAGAGCCCGGCAAGAGCTTTGTAAGAGTCATCCAGAGCATAGGAAGAGGTATTCGTAAAGCCGAAGACAAAGATTCTGTGCAAATATGGGATATAACCAGTTCGTGTAAATTTGCAAAAAGACATCTTACCGAGCGGAAAAAGTTTTACAAAGAGGCCAATTATCCGTATAATATAGATAAGATAAATTATGAAAATCCTTACAATAGAAAATAAAACATACAAGTTAGAAACAATACCTGAATATGTCGACGACAGTCTAAGATTTTCTGTGTTTGATAATTCTAATCCTACTGATCCAGACCACTTCTTTATACCGTTAATATTCCTCGAGAGCTTCAATGCTCCGGCGGCAGTGTTACAGATTGGCAATCGTAAAATTAAAATGCCACTGGATTGGAAAATGATCATCGGCGATGCCGAGCAGGGAGAGATGTACGTGTTACCTATTACCAGTTTAAACGATCGTGGCTTTGAAGCATTTATTTTTAATCCGTTAACAGGATCTAGACCTGAGTTTGAAGAAGTAGACATTGTAGATATCTACAACGAAGTAAAATGGTATTTTCCTAAACTCAAATCAGGACAGATACTGGCAGTGCCACTAGAGGATGGAGATAATCCGCAATGTGCTTATTTTGTTAAAGATATATCTCGTCAATCAGAAACCATAGATTGGAGTTCTGTATGGTAAGAAAAAATTGTGTAAAAATCAAAAAACCTGTGTTAGATTGTGACGGAGTAATGGTTATAATGGATCGTAATTATCTCGAGGAAGTAAACGAACACATTGAAGAAGTAAGCAAACACATTAAAATAAAAAAAATTCATAACAATGACACACACGTTTTACTCGAGTTTAATTCTCAAAAACATGTTACAATGTATAATTTAAAATATGGCCACTAAAAAAGACAACAGAAAATTCTTTGAATTAAGAAGCGGAATGAAGGCTGTGGATTTTCGTAATAAGGATTACTATGATCGTATTGACGACAAAGAACGAAGTCTATATTCTCCATACATGATTATGAGGTATGCTAGTTCTGTGTCTGGAGACAAGTTTTATCAAGAACACTATGTCGAGATGATCAACGAATGTGTGAACAAACATCTATTCACACTGTCCAGCAAACATAAAAAACTCTGTTGGTTGTTAACTGCTATGTGTGGATCACTGCAACAACAATTTCATCCATGGGTTAAACCAATGAAAAAAACAGCCAACAAGAGTATGCAAAAGTTATTGGATATTTTTCCATACATGAAAGAAGACGACGTCGAAACGTTGGATAAAATAATCACCGATGGAGAATTAGAAGAACTGTTAGAGGCACATGGACAACAGTCTTAAGACCTGTACGTACTGCGGCAAGAGTTTTCAAAAAGAACGTACCTTACAAGTCCATGTGTGCGAACCTAAAAGAAGACATCTACAAAAGAACGAGAAATGGGTACAAAATGGATTCATGGTATTCCAGCGATTTTATCAAGTACATCAAAATAACAGCAAACCAAAGACATACGATCAGTTCTGTGATTCGTCTTACTATAATGCATTTGTTAAGTTTGGTCGATTCATCATGCATATCCACCCACTGTATCCAGAAAAATACATAGAGTATGTGATACGATCACAAATCAAGTTGGATCATTGGGCCAGAGATGATTTATATGAGACTTATCTTATTGACACCTTAAAATCAGAACCGTTAGAATCTGCCATGCAACGATCTATTAAAACCATGATGGAATGGGCAGACGAGCAGAATGTGCAATGGTCAGATTATTTTCGATTGGTTAATACTACAAGAGCAGTGGCACACATACAGCAAGGCAGTATATCTCCATGGTTAATATTAGGATGTTCGGCAGGAAAAAAAATGTTAAACTCTTTTTCAGATGAACAATTACAAATGGTACAGAGATTTATTGATCCCACGTTCTGGAACAACAAGTTTAGAAACTATCCTGCAGATGTGTTGTTTGTACAAGAAACAGCCAAGGAGGCACACATTGAATAAAAAAGAAATAGACGACAGTTTAGAAATACAACCCGGCGACAGTGTGATTGTTATAAGAGCAGACGGTACTATAGGAAAAGTGATTATGCCTGAAGTTAAAAATGAATTAGACAAGACCCCAGGATATGACAAGGTAATTGAAGTATTAGAGTTATTCAATCCTGATGCTTCTGTTGAGCTGATACAAAAAACTAAAAAGAAATTAAACTAATGCTGAAGTTGAAAACCCCGCTTACTCTTAAAATTTATACAAAGAAACCCAACAAATGGATTTTGCTCGATACAGAAACTGGAGAAAAATACCAAGGAAGAAACAGTAAAATAAAATTCAAACAGTGGAAGAAAATTAACTAATGCCAGATGTAGATATAGATTTTTTTAACAGAGAACAAGCATTAAAATTATTTAAGCACACTCCCGCGGCAATTATAAAGGAAGACGAATCTGAAAAACACAAAACTGGTGTGTACTTCCATTCTGCTCCGCAGGATCCAATCACAGGACATTGCAGTTTGGATTACAAGAAAGCAGAGGAGCGAGGCTATTTTAAAATTGATTGCCTTAATGTTAACATCTACAAAGATGTAACGTCAGAACAAGAGCTGGTTGAGCTGATGCTGACAGAACCTAATTGGGATTCGCTGAAAGACAAGAGCACAGTGGATCAACTTTTCCACATAAATGGTCATTATGATATTGTTTCAAAACTAGAACCTAGAACTATAGAACAACTTGCGGCAGTGCTGGCAATTATACGACCTGCCAAACGAGGACTGATGTATAAAGATTGGTCAGAAATATTACAAGACGTATGGGTACGTCCCACAGACGGCTCTTATTTTTTTAAAAAATCACACGCAGTGGCTTATGCTCAAGCAATTGTGGTACAAATGAATCTCATAGCAAAACAGAAAAACTGATAAATAGTTTTTTAGTGTACAACTCAAAAAACAACAACGCTAAAACTCCTCATCACATCACAGTAAATCTATCTTCGTCGCCTACTACCATGATGGATATTGAGATGATAAAAATATTTGAACAAAGTATTTCTGAAAATAACCCTTATCTTATACAGCTAGACAACACAGATTGGACAGACTGGATCAAACGGAGAAGGGAATATTGGGAACAGGAAAAAGGTGTGAGTATAACATATCACACATTAAGCAACAGTGTGTATGTTGTGCCTATGCAATAGGCCGGCGCATCAATTGGATAGTTCTTCTTTTAATACGTTTCTTGGCAATATCATCTAATCTTACTATAGGTCCATGCACTATCTGAATATCTTTTGTAGAAAGAGTTACCAGAGAAGTCTTAAAATATCGAAAGTCTTGCCTTAAGAAAATATTGATGGGTATTTTTCTGTTGGATTCCCACCACCAAGTTTCTCCTAATTTGAGGAATTGAGCCTTGTCTTGCGGTAGCATCAATCTGCCATAATCATAGAAACTGGTCACTTGATTGTCCTGGTTTTGTATTATACCCACAAATTCTAGATCACCCTTACGTATTAGGGACAGAAATGGGAATTTTTTACCTAGTGTTTCAAAAACTTCGTTCATATGTTTCCAATAAATACTGTTAAATATGTGCTATGCAAACAGTGTCAAGGTATTTACTTTCCAACATGGTAATAGCCTACATAAATGGTTATCACGGAAGGAACTCTAAGGTGTACGATCGACAGTTAAAAATATACAAAGGAGTGTCTAATCCTATCACATTTACGTTTAAAAATGAGGATCAAAAATCGCAATTTGTAGACTCTAAAACTTTTGAATTCAACCTAATAGACACAGAAACAAACAGATCTGTAATAACACGCAGTTTAACTGTTCTAGACGACGGTTCGAGTACATCGACCAAAGGACAGGCAAGTGTGACGCTTACAGAGGGGGATTTGTTGCAACTAGACGCCAAATTTTACAATTATAGTATCAGAGAAGTGTCCTCAGATGGCACACGCACAGTGACTTTTACCGACACTGCTTATAACTCTGCAGGCACAGCAGAAGTATTAACCGGAGGATATCCTCAGTTTACCAACAGCGAAAACATTACTAATTTTACCAGATCTGGTTCTACTAGTACATCGTCTGCTGTGGAGGCAAAGCCCGGAATCAATAACAATTCAGCACTGCACACTGTTGCAGTTTATCCAAAAAACTTTGCAGGTACTTTGGTCATAGAAGGCACAATGGTTTCTACTGCTCCCGGAGATTCAGATTATTTTACAATTGGTACAAATAATATTACCTCATCAGACACAATCACATACTACAACTTCACAGGTGTGCTACAAAATGTTCGATTCAAATGGACGAACACTAGTGGTAATACCGGTGTGATTGACAAAATCCTATATAGACAGTAAACTAGTACAATGAACTTAATCCAGTCAACTATTCTGACTGCTTTGCCTGCAGGTAGAAAGAAAACCCCTTCTGGGTGGACTTCTTTTAATGCTCCCTGTTGCATACACAATGGCACCTCGGCCGACAAAAGGAAACGTGGTGGTATAATGACATCAGCAGATGGCACTGTGAGTTTCCACTGTTTCAACTGTAGTTTTAAAGCATCGTACATGGTTGGACGCAGATTATCTCTTAAACTAAAACAGTTTATGGGATGGTTGGGTATTGCAGATGATGTGATAAAGAAACTGGCTCTAGAAGCCATGCGCCATGAAGAGACCGGGACCGCATTTGAAAAGAAAAAATTTGTAGACTTCAAGAAAAAAACACTGCCAAAGAATTCACAACATCTGTCTTATTGGCTGGAAAAATATGTGGGCAACGATCTCACACAGCCTCAATATGAAAAGATAGATCAACTATTGAACTATCTCAAAAAAAGAGGCATTGGAGCAGAATGGTATGATTTTTACTACTCGCCTGTGCAAGAAGGAAATTTCAATAGACGATTATTAATACCATTTTACTGGCGAGGAGAAACAGTGGGGTACACAGGAAGACTGTTTGATACTCGCAATAAAGAAATGAAATATTGGACAGAGACACAGCCTGGCTATGTGTTCAACATGGATGCTCAGGATTGGTCAAGGAAGTTCGTGATAGTAACAGAAGGACCATTTGATGCAATTACCATATCTGGGGTGAGTATACTGGGATCAGAGATAAATGATACACAGCGAGAGCTGATAAACGGATTGAACAGACAAGTGATTGTTGTGCCGGATCAAGACGAAGCCGGACGGAAATTAATAGATCAAGCCATGGAATTTGGTTGGAGTGTGGCATTTCCAGAATGGGGTGTTGGGGTAACTGATGTGGCCGAGGCAGTACTAAAATACGGAAGACTGTTTACTATACAATCAATACTGAAAACAACAGAGACTAGTAAATTGAAGATAGGATTGACAAGGAAAATACATGGTTAGTTTTCACATAGAACCAACTAGTAAATGTGCTTTAGAATGTACGTTGTGTGACCGAACTTGGTTTTACGAAACATTTAAAAAAAGAAACTTACACGAAATCAATGTGGATAACATTGTAAAGTTTATAGGAGTCAACGCAGATATAAATTTATGCGGCAACAACGGTGATCCAATATATCATTCTAAATTCTTAGCTAACAATTGTAGCCTGCACATACACACAAACGGGTCGGCAAAAACAAAAGCATGGTGGGAGAAGCTCAATAACATGTTAACAAATGATGATTCCATAGTATTTGCAATAGATGGATTAGCAGACACCAATCATTTATACAGAAAGAATGCTAAGTGGAATTCAATTATGACTGCTGTAACAGTATTAAAAACTAGAAATTTTAAAATGGTATGGCAATTTATTCCTTTCAAACACAACCAACATCAGATAGCAGAAGCTATAAAAATGAGTAAAAAATTATCGTTTGACGAATTTAAATTAACGAGAAGTGATAGATGGTTAGGCAATAAAGAATTAATGCCGGATAAACAATATATTGACCATTACTACGAGCATCAAAAAAAAGTATTGGTAGATGCAACATATAAATCGAATATGTCTCCGTCTTGTCTAAAAAAAGGTATACCAGCATCTAGCTTATACATTGATGCCGAAGGAGACTTTTATCCGTGTTGTTGGATGGGTACATATCGATATAGATACAAATCGGTATTCTCACCAAAACAAAAATCATTTAACATAAGAGACAACACATTAACTCAAATACTTGAAAACAACAGCATAAAAGAGTTTTTTGCCTCAACAAAACAATTTACTTCTGCTCATGAATGTTGTAAAATACAATGTGGAATAAGAAATGACTGATTATACATTTGACGTACAGAAACTATATTTAGAAATGATGATGGCAGATGCTGAATCATTTGCTCGAGCTCAGAATATATTTGATCCTGCTAGTTTTGACAGGAAATTACAGCCTATTGCAAAATTTATCAAGGACTATGTAGAAGAGTACAAAGTAATGCCTGAAGTAGATCAGGTTAATGCCCCTCATGATATTAAATTAAAAACTGCTCGAGAGATTGACCCTGCACACTTTAACTGGTTGTTGGACGAATTTGAAATGTTTTCTCGGCACAAAGCCATGGAGCGAGCAATATTAGAATCAGCTGACCTACTAGAGCGTGGTGACTATGCGCCTGTGGAAGACAAGATCAAAGAAGCTGTGGGCATAAGTCTCACACGAGATCTAGGCACAGATTATTTTGAAGATCCTAAAGGCAGACTGGAACATCTTAAAAACTCCAATGGTCAAATCAGCACAGGCTGGGCATCTGTGGACAAGAAACTGTTTGGCGGATTCAACCGAGGCGAACTTAATATTTTTGCAGGAGGATCAGGAGCAGGTAAATCGTTGTTCTTACAGAACCTTGCAGTAAACTGGTCGTTGGCAGGACTAAATGTGTGTTACGTATCTTTTGAATTAAGTGAAGCACTGGTAGCGATGAGATTAGACGCAATGATGTCCGGCGTGCCCACAAGAAAAATATTTCCAGAAATTGACAATGTAGAAATGAAAATTAAAATGCTTCATAAAAAATCAGGTAATCTACAGATAAAATATCTACCCAGTGGTAGCAATGTTAATGACATTAAAGCATATATTAAAGAGTTGGAGCTCAAGAACAAAAAGAAAATTGATTGTATTCTAATAGATTATTTGGATCTTATGATGCCCAAGTCTAAAAAGATTTCACCGGCAGATCTGTTCATCAAAGACAAGTATGTGTCTGAAGAGTTGAGAAACTACGGAGCAGAATCCAAGATGTTAATGGTCACAGCATCACAGTTGAACAGAGCATCTGTGGAAGAGATTGAGTTCGATCACTCGCATATATCAGGAGGATTGTCCAAAGTACAAACAGCAGACAACGTGATTGGTATCTTTACAAGTCGAGCAATGAAAGAACGAGGCAGATATCAAATACAGTTCATGAAGACTAGAAGCAGTTCTGGTGTTGGACAAAAGGTGGATTTGGAATTTGATTTAGACACTTTAAGAATTAGGAATTTAGACGAAGAAGCAGATTCTGGACAGCACTATAAAAAAACTGCTACAGCCATGTATGATTCCTTAAAAACAAAGAGTAAGGTTTCCACAGACACACCCAAGGATGCTCGCAAAGAAGAAATTGATCCTCGTAAAGGTGACGACTTTGGCAAAGTAAAAGCCACAGTTGAAGGCGGCAAACTACGACAGTTGTTGAACGAATTACACTCAGACGAAGAACAATGATGCAGGTTGAACTGGTAGATAAAATGGGGTCAGACCTTTCTGTAGTAAATGCGGCTAGGGTTTCTTATGCAAAATTCAAAGACGAGTTTGAACCACGAGATGAAAAACTTATTAAGTTTCTAGCAGAACACAATCATTGGTCACCATTTGCTCATGCAAGTCTACAGTTTCGAATCAAAGCACCTGTGTTCGTTGCTCGACAGCTGGTCAAACATCAAGTGGGTCTTGTGTGGAATGAAGTTTCTAGAAGATATGTTTCCAATGATCCAGAACTGTACGAGACAAAAGAATGGAGAGGTCGACCAGAAGATTCCAAACAAGGATCCGCAGGCATTGTGGAGTTGGATCTCACAGATCAACACATGTTGGACACAGTAACGCAACAGTGCTTGATTATCTACAACACAATGATTTCAAAAGGCATTGCACCGGAACAAGCAAGGAGTGTGTTGCCACAAAGCATGATGACTGAATGGATATGGTCTGGAACACTATACGCATTTGCTCGAGTGTGCAATCTAAGATGTGCCAAAGACACACAACAAGAAACTCAACAGGTAGCTGATCAGATCAGAGACTTGTGTGCTGAACAGTTTCCCATCAGTTGGAAATACCTGCATGGCCTACATAGTTAACGACAAGTGCGTGATGTGCAAACACACATCGTGTGTTGAGGTGTGTCCTGTTGACTGTTTCTATGAAGGTGAGAACATGCTGGTTATCAATCCTGACGAGTGCATCGACTGTGGCGTGTGTGAACCCGAGTGTCCTGTTGATGCTATAGAACCTATGGACGCAGGTGATTGGGTGGACTTCAACAAGAAATATGCTGAACAATGGCCTGTGATCACAAAGAAAAAAGATCCGTTGCCTGACCATGAACAGCACACAGACGAAGCAGACAAGATAGAGAAGTACTTCAAAGGTCGTTAACAGCGGAGCGCCAATATTTTTTAGAAAGCGTCAGCGTAAATTTTCTAAACAGCGATAGCGTACACAGCGTAAGATTTTTGACTCTCACTGGTTAAAGTTAAATACACATATAATGATATACATTGCTCACCGAGGGAACACCAGCGGTATAGACACTGCACAGGAAAACACAGTTTCATACATTACTCAAGCAATTGCAGACGGATTTGATGTGGAAATTGATATTTGCAAATGGGACGGAGAATATTTCTATCTAGGACACGATGTGCCAGGAGAAGCAGTAACACCCGGGTGGTTACAGTCTAATCCCTTGTGGGTACACGCAAAGGACCACACAGCACTACATGAACTCATTAAAAAGAACATACACTGTTTTTGGCATGACAAAGACAGGTACACCATCACAAGTCGTGGGTACATCTGGGCATATCCGGGAGAACCGGGTGGCGAACGATGCATATGTGTGCATCCGGAACAGAGAGATGACTGGAAACAGTTTGCAGGCATCTGCGGAGATAATGTCAAACAATACAAGGAGCAACCACAATGAAAATAATAGTACCAATGGCAGGAGCTGGATCTAGATTTGAAAAGGCCGGCTACACATTTCCCAAACCTTTGATAGAAGTCAAAGGACAACCCATGATTGCTAAAGTGGTGGAGAATTTAAACCTACAAGGACAGTACATCTTCCTGGTACAGAAGTCACACTACGAGAAATACGATCTACAACGACTGTTGACGTTGATTGCACCTGGCTGTGCTATTGTGCAAATAGACGGCTTAACCGAGGGAGCGGCCTGCACTATATTACAGGCTCGGGAATTGATCGACAACAACGAACCTTTGATAATCTCAAATTCAGATCAATGGATAGAATGGAACAGCACTGAAACAATTGGTTCATTCAATCACGAAGACTCAGATGGAGGCATATTGACTTTCAACAGTGTGCATCCAAAACACAGTTTTGCAAAGATAGACGAGCATGGATATGTCACAGAGGTTGCTGAGAAGAATCCCATATCAAACAATGCCACAGTGGGCATCTATCATTGGAAACGAGGATCAGACTTTGTGAAATACGCTGATCAAATGATTGCAAAGGACATCAGAACCAACAATGAATTTTATGTGTGTCCTGTGTACAATGAAGCTGTGCAGGATGGTAAAAAAATAAAAGTCAGTCAGGTGGATGCAATGTGGGGTATGGGCACACCGGAGGAACTCAACAACTTCTTGGCCAACCACCGGCAAGACAAATAATGTTATTCTACAACACAGATATAGATCGTGAAAAATATTTCATAGCCACCTATGACATGGCCAGCAGTGCCAATCTCAAGGAGGCCGCGTGGGCACTTGCGATCGGTCAGAGCGTGGGCAATCCGAGTGTGCGTAATAGATGGGAGACAGACGAGCTGTTTGAAAACCACAGTTGTGTGATAGTTGGAGAGAAAACAAAACTGGAAAAACAAACACAAGGACTTGTAAAGATTGCATTTCCTGTGGTCAACACAGATTGGGCAACAGACGGAATGGCTCACATGCTGTGCCAGCTGATGGGAGGACACATAGATATTGATATTATCACAAAATGCAGATTGGTAGGATTGGACCTACCTAGAACAGTGACCAAACATTTCCTTGGACCCAAGTTTGGTCTATCTGGAATAAGAGAATTTACAGGACAGCACGGCAAGCCTTTGCTCGGCGGTATAGTCAAACCCAAGATAGGGATAACTCCAACTATTTTATTGGAGATGGTCAAACAGATGGTGGACGGAGGAGTGGACTTTATCAAAGAAGACGAGATAATGGTCAACCCTGTGATCTGTCCATTAGACCAACGTGTGGAACTGATCGCAAATTATCTGGCCAAACAGAGTCGTAAAATCGTGTTCTGTCACACTATCAACTGTGACCCACACGTGCTGACCGATCGTGTGAAGCGTGTTCACGAGCTGGGCGGCAACGGAGTACACATCAACGTGTTCAGTGGATATGGCGCTTACAACAGTATCAGGAAATTAGATCTACCATTGTTCCTGCATTACCAGAGCAGTGGTGCAAAAGTTACAACAGATGTGAATCACCGGTTCAGTATCAGTTGGCCAGTGATGTGTCAGCTAGCCACACTGATGGGTGTGGACACCATTCAAACCGGAATGGTAGGCGGCTACAGCAACGACAATCCTGAAGAGATACTAAAGTGTTTAGAAATACTGAGAGCCGGAAATACTGCACCAGCACTGAGTTGCGGATTTAATCCAGGGCTAGTACAGAAGGTTAATAGTATAGCAGGCGTAGATTATCTAGCGAACGCTGGCGGAGCCATACACGGACACCCAGGAGGCACAGTTGCAGGTGCTCGAGCAATGCGACAAGCAGTGGACAAGAATCACGGCATTGAATACGAGCAGGCTATTGCCAAATGGGGTTTCACAAAATGATTCGTGCAGACGAAGTTGCTGTCTGCGTATCTGGTTTAGCCAGAGAAGGCTACAAAGAAGCAATAGAAAGAGCCAAAAAAGTTTTTCCATACGATTTTTTTTATATGCAGTGGACAGGGTATCCGCCGCTTGATGTGACTGACTGTTATTTTTTTAATGAACCACAGTATGACTATCACAATCTACTAGATACAGAATACAAACCAGATTGTAAGATATGGAGAAGATACACAAAAACCGCAGATGGAAAAATATTTCGAAAACCCGGATTACTAGAAAAAACTAAAAATAATTCAAAACAAATTTTAGCTCATTATTGGTTAACAAATGCACTGCCTAAAAAATACAAAACCATAATAAAGTTGAGATACGATAGTTTATTATCGACCAAAATTGATTTCACTCCATTAATAGAGAAAGCAGTTACGGGAACAGTGATCGGTATAGCCGGAAGTGCGCCGGGCAAAGATGTTGATTCTCCGTTACACACGCACACTTACAAAGATTGTGAAAAATGCACAGGGCCGTACCTGTGGGATCATATTATAATTCATCCTAGATACAAATTAAAAAATGTTGAAAAACTGTTTAAGGAAAAAAATTTAGTAGGAGCAGAATGGGGGTGGTATCAAATATTACACCACCAATGGGCAGATAACAATTATTTAAATGTCACAGGCGGTAATCTTCTAATCGGACATCAAACATGAAAACAAAAGATTATCAAGGATGGAACATATTAGAAACTGAAAAAAACTTCTATAATAATTTTAATGAGTACAGTAAACTAGGTGAAATAATAGAAACACATGTCAAACAAAAAGACTGTGTTTTACAAGTTGGCGCTAATTATGGATTTGAGACTAAATTTCTCGCAGAAAAATTCAACACAGTACATACTTTTGATTTTGATAATGATGTATCTACCTGTTTCACAGCAAATATAAAAAAACACAATATTGAAAATATTGTACAACATCTTTACGGATTAGGAAATACTGAACAACTAGTGGCTATTTCTAAAAACGAGAACTCTGTAGCAACACATATTGACCTATTAGGAAATGATAAAAAATATCAAATCAAAAGACTCGACGATTTGAATGTTGAAAAGGTTGATATGATAATTATTGATACTGAAGGATATGAATACTTTGTGTTATCAGGGGGAGAACATACTATAAAAAAACACATGCCTGTGATGATTGTCGAGTTCCATAAGCGAGAGTTGACAGAAAAATTTTTTAATTACGAAAGTAAAAAAACAGACAAATACTTAAAAAAACTAGGATACAAATATATTTGTAACACAACTAAAAATGACAGACTATACGTTCCGGCAGACTAAATGAGAAATTGCATCGTTCAATATTTTATAGATCCGAGATTATATTCAGATCCCGAGTACAACAATCTCAGCAACGAGCAGGATAATTTTGCCAAACTCAGCGAGCAGAGTTTTAGAGCATATGCTGAAAGGTACAATTGTGACTACCAATTAATAACCCAACCAAAATTAAAATATAGACATCCAACATTTGAAAGATTTGATCTGTGGCTGGATGCCACGTGGTGGGAACGTTATGATCAGATACTGTATGTAGACTCAGATGTTTTTGCCATGCCCGGTGCACCGGATGTGTTTGCACAGTATAATAATATAGAAACTCTTAAAGTGTGCGAATCAAATAAATTCCAAAATGCTTCTTGCCAAGAACACTACGACCAACTACAGCAAGGATTGGTTACCAACACCGACATTGAAATTATTAAGCAACGAGGATTCCAGCCTGGAGTGTTTATACTAAACAAGCACGTGGTTGAGAAAACTAAAAAGTGGATTGAACAATATCAAACGTTTGACACACACGACGGAGATATATTGTTGTGGGCAGTGTGTAACAGTGCTGTGGGGATTGAACGACTGAGCTGGAAGTTTAATTATAAAAGAGCTTACTTTAGCGACGCACCAAAAATATATTTTTTTCATGCCGCGGGCAGAAAAAAAACTGTGGATCATACAAAACAACGAATATTAAGTTTCCTTAAACGCAACGGTATCGAGCTATCTAACAAATAGATAATCGTGTGGCTGTCCTAATTTGTAATAGACGTCAACACATTTATAACCAATGTTTTCTAATAAGTCTTTGGCCGTAAAATCTCCACGGTTTATTTCACATAATATAACTGGATTATTTTTTTCTATAGTTTGCATGCCGCCTAGTATAACCTTGGGCTCGTATCCTTCCACATCCATCTTAATAAAGTCAATGCCTTCAAAGAGACCAAAAGAGTCTAGTGTATTAATTGGAACTTTCATTGTAGAGTTTCCGTGCGGCACATCACTTTTTATTCTTCCTACACCGGGTTTAGTATATCTCGTATCTTTGATTTCTCCCAGTCCTGTGTGATAAAATGTTATTTTGTCTGGATTAGAAACAAATGAATTTATTTGTTTTTCTTTATTTCTAAAATCAAAACAATGAATGTGCTCAAAGTCTTTTTCTAGTTTTCCAGCAAATTGAAACACGTCGCAACCAATGTCTATAGCATGCTTAAATTTTTTAATATGATTTTTGCAAAGCTCGTATGTGTTGTCAGTTTCTTGCTGTCTAAAATCCGGCATTTTTGATTGTGTTGTTTAAGGTATTTAAGTCAACCACAAGGTTCCTGTTTCTTTCTCTAGGTCTCAGATTCCTCTTACCGGTGCCGGCCGCAAACGTCTTCCATGTTAAAGACGACGCACTACCAATGTTATTGTACCAGTGCTCGTCAGTTAGCAGAAACTCGTGATTGAAATCTATCACCGTGGTGTTTGGTTGCATGGCATAACAGTGGCAAAGATTTGCTCCTGTAGGACTTACTACCAATTGAGCTTGATTAAACATATCTATTTTTTGTTGCAGAGAATACTGTGCGAAGTTATCGTACAAGTCAAATCCTTTTGCAGATAAAAAACTTTTCACTTCATCTTCGTTGTCTACTGCACGAGCTTGTGCGTCGTTACGACTGATGTATATTTTTTTATTAGGTGTATAATTGGTGGACGGATTAAAATTTTCTTTTAAAAAATGTGTAACCCAGCTGGCATTTCTTCCTGCTCCGCTGTCGGGTTTAGAAAATAGATGGAGCTCTGGGGATTTGATCACTGCAGGTGTTTCAACCTCCACAACACGTTCTGCTATGTCTGGGAAAAAACTTATAGACTCGCGTTGCCAGGCTGACAGTTT
>Ga0222676_1000041_pt1 | contig 61151 bp, 74 predicted proteins | sample AntAcemetagen870_FD_179815 | JGI IMG/M metagenome (GOLD analysis project Ga0222676, IMG submission 179815) | Saline water microbial communities from Ace Lake, Antarctica - #870 | ecosystem: Environmental > Aquatic > Non-marine Saline and Alkaline > Saline | place: Antarctica: Ace Lake...
ACTTTTACTCCTTTCAGTCGCAAAGTATCAGGCAACCTTTTCGAATCCTCACGTAACAGTCCCCCGGACTGTTACTTCGTCTCTGCCTATAAAATATGCACCCTTTTGGGTGCTATTTTGTTGGCGGAGACGAGAGGATTCGAACCTCCGGGGGCGTAAACCCCACTTCCTTAGCAAGGAAGCACGATAGACCACTCTGACACGTCTCCGTTTGTTTGTCTCTGGTTGCTTCGTGTGGGTAGGATAGCACACCTTTCACTAGGAAAAAAGTACTATTTTTTAAGGGTGTCTGGGGCGTTCTACTTCTTTTTTGGCAACTTGATTGCGCTGGCCACTGCCTTTACTAGGCCTGGGGTCATAACTGGAGGAATAATATTATCGGCGGTTGGTTTTTTTACTAGTGAAGCAATTTTCTTAGCTGCTTCAAGCTTCATTTCGTCGGTAATATCACGCACTCCTTTGTCTAAAGCCCCGCGGAATATTCCTGGAAAAGCTAGTGAGTTATTTACTTGGTTAGAAAAATCTGAGCGTCCGGTCGCGACCACAAAGGCTCCCGCTCGCTTGGCGTCGTTCGGCATTATTTCTGGTACTGGATTAGCTAGCGCAAACACGATTGGTTGGTGAGACATCTTCTCGATATGAGCTGGTGCAATCGTGCCGGGACCAGAAACTCCCACAATAACGTCTGCCCCGTCACAAGCCATTAGTACGTCTCCAGCTACTTTGTTTGAGTTAGTGATTTCAGCCAGTTGTTTTTTATATCCTTCTAGCCCGGGTCGGCCGTGATAAATGATTCCTTTAGAATCGACAACTATTATTTCTTTGATCCCGGCTAGATGCAAAAGTAGTGCGACAGCTCGACCAGCTGCCCCAGCTCCCACGATCACCACTTTCATTCCGGTCATTTTCTTTCCCACTACTTTGGACGCATTAATAAGACCAGCCAAGACCACGATTGCTGTCCCGTGTTGGTCGTCGTGCATAACAGGAATGTTTAGTTCGGCCTTGAGTCGTTCTTCTATTTCAAAACACTTGGGGGCAGAAATATCCTCAAGGTTGATCCCACCAAAACCAGGTGCGATGGCTTTTACAATCCGGATTATTTCTTCTGGTTCTTGAGTATCCAACACAATTGGAAAAGCGTCGATTCCAGCCATTTCTTTGAAGATGACTGCTTTGCCCTCCATGACTGGCAAGGCAGCAATCGGACCAAGGTTACCGAGTCCGAGCACAGCCGACCCGTCACTCACCACAGCCACAGTGTTGCGTTTCATCGTATATTCTCGAGCTTGGTTGGGATGTTTGGCCAAATAACTAGACACCGCACCAACTCCGGGGGTGTACATCGTACTCCAGTCGGTTTTGGTTTTTAGTTTTCCTTTGCTTTCGATTGAAAGTTTTCCCTTTAGCTTCTTATGCAGAGCGAGAGCGATCTTAGTGTAATCTGGTTTTTTGGCAGGCATGTGTTTGATAAATTTTTTAAATATCCGCGACGAAGAATAAGTATACTCCACTAAAGCTAGCCAGCAAATTTTACTACCACCCACATCTGCATTAAATTGCTATAATCAACTAATGAAACTTTCTGACACTCTGGCTGAGCACTTCCGAATTGATACGGCTCACAAAAAGGCCCTGACCCGTTTGCGGATCGACACGGTGTCAGATTTGTTGTATCACCTGCCGGCCCGTTATGAAGATATCTCAGACGTGCAGTCTGTTAGTAGTGTGGAAAAAAACCAAGACACGGTGGTCTATGGTCAGCTGTCTGGACTCAAGACCCGCAAAGCCTGGAAAAGCAAAATGCCAATCTCCGAAGGTTTTGTGGAAGATGGTTCAGCTAAGATGAAAATTATGTGGTTTAACCAGCCGTATATTGCCAAGATGTATAGCAACGGTATGTACGTGAAGCTGGCGGGCAAAGTGTCTGGTAGTGAAGGTAAGTTATATTTGTCTAACCCAGAAATCGAACCACTTGATTCTTTACCAATTGACCGTCACGATTCAATTTTTAAAGACACCGAACAAGCAGACGACACTCTCTATCCAGTCTATCGTGAAACTAAAGGCATAACCAGCAAGTGGATCTATCACACCGCTTTGAAGTGCTTTGAAAAGAAAATTCTCGATACCCTTATCGACCCAATCCCCCTAGAGATTCTAAAAAAGTATAATCTTCCGGAGCTTAAAACTGCACTGGTCTGGATTCATGCACCCAAAAAAGCTAAAGATGCTGAAGCGGCTCGCAAACGATTTGCTTTTGAAGAAGTATTTTATATTCAAGTCCAAAAAGCTCAAGAACGAGCCGCCGTGAGTGCCGCTCAAACCTACAGCATCCAGACTAGTGCCGAACACGTCGCAGAATTTGTAGATCGCTTCCCTTTTTCTCTTACCAAATCTCAATCCGAATCAATCAAATCTATTACCAAAGATTTCGTCGGCAATCACGCCATGAGTCGTCTGCTCGAAGGAGACGTTGGGAGTGGTAAGACGGCAGTGGCGGCAACGACTGCTTATGCGGTAGCTACTTCAAGACCGTCCGAAGGCCTTGGTAAAAAACTAGAGTACGGCAATCTTCAGGTAGCTTATATGGCCCCGACCGAAATTCTAGCCAAGCAACACTTTGAAAGTTTCATCGAATACTTCAAACATCTTCCGATTCAAATTGGATTGATCACTGGTAGCACCTGTATGAAGTTTCCTTCCAAGTCTGACCCGACCAAACCAACCAAAATTTCTAAAGCTCAATTAACTAAATGGATTAAAAATGGAGAGATCCCGATCGTAATCGGTACTCATTCGCTTATTTATAAAAGCGTTGAGTTCAAACACCTGGCTTACGTCATCATCGACGAACAACACCGCTTCGGCACCAATCAGCGTAAGCAACTGGCCAAGAAAGACGCAAGACTGCCGCACTTACTCTCAATGACTGCCACCCCTATTCCTCGCACCTTGGCTCTGACTATCTATGGTGACTTGGATATTACTCTACTCGACGAAATGCCGGCCGGCCGAAAACCAGTCAAGACAACCATCGTGGGGCCAAGTCAGAGCAAAGAGATGTACAATCACGTTCGGACCGAGCTTGAGGCCGGCCGGCAAGCTTACGTTATTTGTCCTCGCATCGAGGAGCCAGACCCAGACAAACTAACTGCTCTAAATATGAAAAGTGTGATCGCTGAAGCCAAGCGATTAAAAAGAGACGTCTTCCAAGACTGGACCATTGAAGTTCTGCACGGAAAAATGACCCCAGCAGAAAAAGATCGAATCATGACAGAATTCAATGATCATAAAATCGATATACTTTGTGCAACTAGCGTAGTGGAAGTGGGAGTAAATGTACCCAATGCCACCAATATTATAATAGAAGGCGCTGAACGCTTTGGTCTTGCTCAACTCCACCAACTCCGAGGAAGAGTCATTAGAGGAACTCACCAATCATACTGCTTTGCAGTAACAGAAAGCAAAAGTGAAAAAACTCGTGACCGCCTAAAAGCTCTCGTGTCCGCAAAGAACGGATTCGAACTAGCTGAACACGACCTGCAATTCAGAGGCAGTGGTCAACTATATGGAGGTAAACAGTCAGGTTTAACCGACCTAGGTATGGAGGCTATCAGAAACCTCAAGCTTGTTGAAGCAGCACGTAATGAAGCTAAACATATAGTTGAGTCTCACCCAGAACTACATAAAGACTTCCCTCTCATAGCTGAACACGTAGCCAGGATTGGCGAAGTGTTGCATATGGAATAATAAAACCGCAACATCAAGTTGCGGTGTGAATTGGTGAGGTGATTAGGCCTCAAGGGACTGAGCTTTCTAAACTTACGTCCAAAATAAAACATAAGCTAGGGTCTTAACGCCGTCAATTCCACAGTATGGAATCTGTCCAGTCTATAGATACGTCTCAGATGAGACAACCACCTCCCCTTAAGAACTCGGTGAATAGGATGAGTTTGCTGAAGCAATTCATAGACATTCTCCATTCCTTATCCAGCACACAATTATTGCATGCTTTATTCGATTCTATAGGCAAAAGTGTAAATTGGCAACTAAGTAAGGGGAATAAAAAAGGGCCCCTGTCATGTAGGGGCCCATGTTGTTTCGAGGGATGCAAAGCCCTCACCATTAGGAGCGAAGCAGGACGTTATGCACTGGGACGCATCTGTATTATTACCAAAATAAAACAATTTGTAAAGTCTTTTTTTCGTTGTACTCAAGTTCCGAATACGCTATAGTGTGAAGCACCAACCGAAGACTCTGTGAGGCTTCGGGGAGATCACCTGTATGGCAATCATGCAGTCTGGATATTCGGACAAAATATAAAAGTAAACTTTTATACTCTGCTCCTCATATCCGCCTGTAGCTCAGTTGGTAGAGCGTGAAGTTTACAATTATAGTCGCGGGACCAAGAGCACAAGCATTTGGATTCGTAGACGAAGAATTGTAGGGATTAAAATTTATTGTGTCCGCCTGTATGGTACATCCATACAGCCGGGATATTCGGACAAAATATAAAAGTAAACTTTTATACTCTGCTCCTCATATCCGCCTGTAGCTCAGTTGGTAGAGCGCGAAGCTTATACCTTCGTGGTCCTAGGTTCGAGTCCTAGCGGGCGGACACAGGAAATTTTAGTTACTTATACTTTCGTAGTCCTAGGTTCGAGTCTTAGCGGGCCGACAATTTTAAAAACCACTAGATTAATCTAGTGGTTTTTTTATTCAGCAAGCTGTTATAATAAATTAATGAGTTCCTTTCTTAGACATCGTTATCTATATATATTTATTGCCTTTGCAACAATAACTGCTGTCATCTACATGGCAAGCAGTATCAATAACAGAAACTCTCTCCAACTAATTACGACAACGGTAGAGCCAGGTCCAGTTCGTGAACTTGTTTCAGTGTCCGGGATAGCCAAAGCTAAACAAACTGCAGACTTAGCATTCCCTATCACAGGAATAGTTAAAAAAGTATACGTGGAGACGGGCGATAATGTTGAAGATGGAGACTTACTTATATCACTAGAATCAGACGCTTTATCAGCAGACCGACAAGAAGGAGTCGCTGCACTAGCAAGAGCTGTAGCCGACAGAGACGAATTACTTCAAGGACCAACAAAAGATGCACGAGACGCTACAGAAGCAACAGTCAAGGTAAAAGAATCCCTACTAAATTCAACCCGTGAGAACGAGGCACAAAAAGTAACAAATGCTTACCGGAATTTATTGTCCACCGGCTTAACAGCATATTCGACTGATATCAATGAGAATGCAGTTGTTCCAACAATCAGCGGTACATACACCTGTGGTTTTGAAGGAATCTATAAACTTGACGTTTATTCATCTGGGTCAGATTCTGGATACTCATACCGATTAAGTGGCCTAGAGAGTGACGTTGCTTCAGTGTCAGTAGACCAACCAGCCGATTTAGGAACTTGTGGCTTAAGAATAGTGTTTGGCAACAACTCCAATTACAGCAACAGTCTTTGGCAAGTTGATATCCCAAATATGAAATCTTCTCTTTATGTGACAAGTCGAAATGCTTATGCTTTGGCATTGACCCAAGAAAAAAGTGCTCTATCAAATGCTGAACAGGAGCTGGCTTCGGCTATTGCAGACGCCACCAACCAAAATTCACCAGCCCGAAGTGAAGCAATCACCCGTGCTAATGCGGCAATCGCCCAAGCAAGCGCTCGATTAAACCGAATAGACTCAACTATTTCTGACCGTACTTTAACCGCTCCTTTTGCTGGAGTGATTACTGATATCGATATTCTCCCCGGAGAGACTGTCACTCTTGCACCAGTTGTTACTTTACTTGGAGATTCTCAGTTCGAAGTAACTGCTAGAATACCTGAAATTGATATTGGTAAATTGCTCGTCGGACAAAAGGTTAAAATATTATTTGATGCAAAAGCTGGAGAAATATTAGATGGTGAAATAGACTTCATTTCACTCAAGGCCACAGAAATCGATGGTGTAACTTACTACGAAGCTATCATCGATCTGGCAGAGGTTCCTGTATGGATGAGAAGTGGACTAAACGCTGATATTGAAATCATCATTTCTGAAGAATCAAATGGTCTCCGGATTCCAAAAAGATTCATAACTGAAACAGACACAGGACACGAGGTAATTATTCAAGAAAATGGTTTTACAGCTACGACTTCAGTCGAGATTGTTCTAGAAGGTAATGATGGCTTTGTTTCAATTGTCGGCCTAAATGAAGGGGATATAATTATTGCTCCCTAACTATTATGACAGCCCTTAGGATAGGTTTTTTGCTCGGATTGCGCCAGATACAGCGGGCTAATTTCTGGACCACAGCGCTTATCATTTTTGTGATGATGCTCACCTTCCTGAACCTGATAGCAGTATCAGGTATTTTAGTCGGACTGATTGAAGGTTCGGAGCGAGCTGTACAAAGAAATTCTCTGGGTGATCTTGTGCTCTCTGAACTAGCAGAGGAAGACCGTATTCTTGAAACAACCAGTGTCATCAACACACTCAATACTTTTCCGGAAATTACAAACTATGCAGTACGATACAAGGGTAATGGTCAAATTGAAGCAAACTACAAAGAGAGGCGTGACTTAGCTGGTGAACGCGACATTGTAGCAGGGATTGTTACAGGTATTAATACCGTTAGAGAGGACGAGATGACAAACCTCTCCAGTCTTTTAATTGAGGGTGAGTACCTGAACCCAGATGAAGAGGGGTATATTCTCATAGGGGCATATTTTATCAAGAGATACGCTGAGCAGTTTGGAGATGTCTTTGAAGCACTAGACGACGTCTACGTCGGAGACAGCGTTAGACTTACCAGTGGAAATGTGACCAAAGAATTTATAGTTAAAGGTATCGTCCAGTCAAAAGTCGATGAGATAAACCTCAATACATATATTCCAGAACGAGAATTTAGACGGTTCTTTGGCAGGATTGACCGTAATGCTAATCAGATAGTAATGCGTCTAGATGAAAGTGTGACCTCAGACGAAATGAAAGTTCTCTTAACTAAAACAGGAGTTTCTGACTACGCAAAGATACAAACTTTCCAAGAAAGTCTGCCAAAATTCCTCATCGATATAAAAAATACTTTTAATCTTTTGGGAACCTTGATTGGTTCGATAGGTTTAGTTGTGGCTTCAATCACAATCTTCATTATAATATTTATTAATGCTCTCTCAAGGAGAAAACAGATTGGTATTTTGAAAGGTATAGGGATAGACAGAAACGTTATACAGATAGCCTATGTGCTCCAAGCAGCTTTTTATGCAATAGCTGGTTCAGCCCTAGGAGCACTGCTTACATACGGCTTCTTGGTTGGGTACTTCGACAGAAACCCCATCAACTTCCCTTTCAGCGATGGTATCTTAGTAGCAGAACCAATTGGCACTTTATATAGATTTATCACACTCTTTGTTATCACTCTATTTGCAGGATTCGTCCCAGCCTGGATAATTGTGAAACAAAATACACTTAACTCAATCCTCGGACGTAAGTAAAATATTATGCCAATAATTCAAGCAAAAAATATTCACAGAAGATTTGGAGAAGGTGCTCTTGCAGCCCACGTTCTTAAGGGTATTGATGTAGAAGTGGAACAAGGTGAGTTCATTGCCATCATGGGAAAATCCGGTGCTGGAAAATCTACTTTAATGTACCAACTCTCAGTACTAGACGAGCCGTCAGATGGTTCGGTTGAAATTGATGGCACCAATGTTGTTGAACTCAGCGAGAGAGAGCGTACAACCTTTCGCTTAAACACACTGGGGTATGTATTTCAAAACTATGCTTTGGTTCCTGACCTCTCTGCAGAAGAAAACGTCATGATTCCCCTTCTCATGCGTGGATACGCTTGGGAAAAAGCTAGAAAGGTAGCTCAAGGCTCAATTGATGGAGTAGGGCTCGAAGGAAAGTATAAGAACTTACCAGCTGAACTATCTGGGGGAGAGCAACAAAGAGTTTCCATAGCCAGAGCTATAGCTGGTAAACCAAAGATTCTTTTCGCAGACGAACCAACAGCCAACCTAGATACTGTTTCAGGCACTCAAGTCATTGACCTGATTGCAAAAGTGAACAGGGAAGACAACCAGACTGTTGTAATGGTTACCCATGAACGTGAGTATGCTGTGGGTTGTGACAGAATTATTTATATGGAGGATGGATTGGTTACAAAGATTGAGGTTCTCAAAAAAAAGAAGCGTAGACTTTAGTCTACGCTTCTTTTTTTGGTTTACTTTTCTGTGTGTGATTCTGGACCAATTTCTAAGCCTCGTGTTGGGTCCCCTACTTCTTTATCTTCCTTATACATCTCTTCGAAAGCATCTTTTATTTCAACCCCGTGCAGTTTTAGTAACGCTTCATACTCCGGACGCTCTAGCGTTTCAACTTCTAGTAACTTCTTTGAAATAGCTTCGAGTGCAACTTTGTGTTCTTTTAGAATAGTTCGAGCTCGTTCCATACCTTCGTCAATAATTCGAGAAACTTCGTCGTCGATGTCTTTGGCAACTTGTGGTGAATATCGTCTAGCAGATGAGGAATCACCGGCTTCTACAAACGCCACCGGGCCAAGTTTTTCACTCATTCCGTACTTAGTTACCATATCTCTAGCTAGATTTGAAACTACTTGCAGGTCGTTTGAAGGTCCGGTTGAAAGGTCGTTGAAGATCATTTGTTCTGTCACATAGCCACCAAGTGTCATGGCGATATCATCGAGAAATTCTTTTCGAGTATGGCTACGACGGTCGTAATCTGGAAGCTTCATTGTATATCCCATCGCTCGTCCTCGAGAAATGATAGATATTTTTTGCACTGGGTCTGCGTATGGTAAAACAGAAGCCACTAAAGCGTGCCCTACTTCATGATATGCGGTAACTAGTTTTTCGTGCTTTGACAGAACATGACTCTTCCGTTCTGGACCAAGCATAACTTTTTCAATTGAACGAATTAGGTCGAACTGGCCAACTTTTTTTCTCATTTCTCGAGCAGCTAGAATCGCCGCCTCGTTCATCAATGAAGATAAGTCTGCTCCAGAAAAGCCAGGGGTGCGTTGAGCAATAATTGCTAAATTTACGTCCTCTTGTAGGGGCTTCTTTCGTGAGTGTACTACCAAGATAGCTTTACGATCTTTTCGATCTGGGAGATCGATAGTCACTCGACGATCAAATCTTCCCGGTCGAAGCAAAGCTGGGTCCAATACATCCGGACGGTTGGTGGCGGCCATAACAATCACTTTTGCGTTTGGTTCAAAACCATCCATCTCGACCAAGATTTGGTTGAGAGTTTGTTCGCGTTCGTCGTTTCCGCCTCCCACTCCCGACCCTCGCACTCGTCCTACGGCGTCGATTTCATCGACAAAGATAATTGAAGGAGCAGACTTTTTAGCCATTGAGAATAGGTCTCGCACTCTAGAAGCTCCAACCCCAACGAACATTTCAACAAATTCTGAACCCGAGATTGAGTAGAAAGGTACTCCAGCTTCTCCAGCTACCGCTCGGGCGAGAAGGGTCTTTCCGGTACCAGGTTGCCCCATCATCATTACTCCTTTTGGAATTTCGGCTCCGATGTCTAAGAATTTCTTTGGATTCTTCAGGAAGTCTACAATTTCCTCTAATTCTTGCTTAGCTTCCTTAGCTCCTGCCACATCTTTGAAAGTCACTTTTTGACTAGCGTCATTTGGATCAATCATTCGAGCCTTTGAATTTCCAAAACTCATCGCCTGCATACCAGCCCCTTTTACTGAACGGGTAAAGAACCAGATTATTACCCCGAGTAGAATCAAAGGAAATAGGAAGGGAGCAAATTGAGAAAACCAAAACGTAAAGCCAGTTTCTCGTTGTACGTCAATTTTTACGCCAGACAACTCATCAGAGGTTACACCAAGATTAGTAAGCGACTCTGAAACAGACGCATCAACTTCTCGTTTTGCTTCGCCTGGAGTACGAGTATCATCTTTGTAGCTAACTTCGAGTGAAGATCCTCTAACGATAATTGTATCCACTTCTCCAGCCTTCACTTGTCCCACTACGTCGGTAATAGTCAGCTCATCTGGCACAACTTTGGTTTCTGTGATAAAAGAAAAAGCTGCGGTCAGAAATATCAATAGCAACAGTGTGGTAAGCATGTTATTCCAGAAATTTCCTGGCCCAATCGGTACTTTTTTGCTCACCTGACGTAGGTTGTGCCCACGGCTTTTATTATCCGAAACTTTAGGAATCGGGGTTAACTTATCTTTTTTTTCAGCTTCTGGCTTAGTTTCTGTTGTTTCTGGTAAATCTACTCCTTCAACAGGGCTTTGTTCGGTGGTTTTTTCAGTATTTTCAGGCTTAGTCATATGTGGGCTATTATACAGAAAACCGCTTAAAACGCTACGGTTTGCTACTTCTCTAGAGAAAACAATCCGTGCCACCAAGTTCTAGAAGCTTCCACTGCAGACTCTATCTTTTGCGAGTTTTTTTCCATACTGCCAATTGATCCGTCGCCCCACACCACCGCCGTTTCTATCCCTCCAGCAACTGCGTCCGCAATTGCAGCGTCTCTTGCTACTCGACGCGAGTTTATCGCTTGAGCCAAAACTCCGTTTAATCTGAGCCTAAATATGGTGCGATTTAGCAACCTCTCTGTTTTAGATATCGTAGTAAAATCTCGATCGTTGTTAGTAATTATTAATACATGGGTTGGTTTAATCACTTCTATAGCTTCGGCAATAACGTGAGGGTTAGAAAATCCTCCGTCTGCGTAAAGTACGCCATCGATAACCACTTTGTAAGGTGACACGTTCTGCATATTGATTGAGGCGTGCATACACTTGAAGAAATGGTCTTCATTTTTTGGCTCTAAAAGTTTAGGCAGAGCGGTGGAGTATTCAGCGGCACCAAAATAAATCTTGGCCGGGTTTTGAAAAACTTTCTGTACATCTATGCGTTTTTCCTCATCATTACGAACAACATCCATAAAGTGTTTGGTATCGACTTGATTCCAAAACCGCCAAGGATTAACGAATGTTGGATAGCAACAATCTTCCAACAAAAGTGCCAGGCCTTGTCTGGTAGTGCCGGCAGCAAAATGAGCAAGAATTGGCGCCCCGGAAGAAATCCCGACCAGTGAGGTAAACGAATTGATGTAGCCAAGCTCTTCAAGTGCCAAGGCCGCACCCACCCCATAAGCCCCACGCATGAGTCCCCCACCCTGAATACACAGCGGACGGATGTGGTCGTGTGGCTGACCAGCTTCCATCAGTCGCTTCTTTTCCTTGATGGCTTTTATGACAGAATGTGAACCTTCAAATATCATTGTCTTGAATGATTATTGTATCATTGCTAGAGTACAATATGATAAGGTTTATGGAAATATGTTTTAAAACATACTTAACAATATGAGCGCTTATATCACAAATCGTAAAGCTCGATTCAACTTCGAAATCCTAGAGACCTTCGAAGCTGGTTTGGTATTGCACGGCTTTGAAGCAAAATCTATAAGAGCTGGTAAGGGCAAACTAGAAGGCGGACACGTAATCGTACGCGGTGGTGAAGCGTTTTTAGTAGGTAGTAGTATCACTGCTTATCAACCGCTTAATACCCGAAAGAGTTACGACCCCGAAAGAGTGCGCAAACTACTGTTATCAAAAAAAGAGATCGCCCACTTAGAACATCAGACTGAAACTGTCCGTTTGACAGCTATCCCACTTAAGTTGTATAATAATGGCAGGAATATAAAGCTGGAAATCGCTCTAGCTCGCGGCAAAAAGAAGCACGACAAACGTCAATCTCTAAAAGCCCGCGACAGCAAGCGCGACATCGACCGTACATTGAAAACTCAATAATAATTTGGTTACAAAAAAGTGGTAAACAGGAATAATTCTGAGCCACTTGTTCTTAGGGAGAACCAAATGGGAATAAAAAAAAATGACCGGGATGCAGAAGTTCGAACAGGATATGAGGCTATGTTCGCCGAACATAGCGGAGAAACAGATCCTGACCATGACATGGATGAGGATGTAGGCTTAGCTTCAGTTGGGATGCACCTGATCCCTGAAACTACCACTGGTAATTTCATCGGTGAAAAAAATCACCTGTTTGAACATGAATAAGTAAATAGTTCATACATCAAGAGAGCGAAACTGCAGATCGCTTTCATATCTACTCACCGGGGAGGCACACCACCTCCCCACCACTTTTTTGTAACTAAATTATGTACATCGTTCCCCGTGAATTTTTTAACCGTTTAAAAGATTCACGGGGGATGCTAGGCATCGACGGTTAGTCGTGTCGATTGTGTGCCGTGTCGAAACTGGTAATCAATTCGTTAAAAGGTTCCAATTTGTATTTGCAAAGAAAGCAATACCAAGTCCTTACGCTAACGCGTTCGGATTCGCTCCCGCTGTAGCGTAAATTTACGCTCGCCGTTGCGATGCAGGTCCGGTAAACGTCTCATACGCCGAAACTTGTAGAATAGCCACGAGACTCTGGAAACCTTTGTCGTTGTCTTAGGTTTCCAAGATTCTAACAACTCGAGTGATTAGTGTTTTGTTTATTCTCTAGCTAATCACTTTAAAAGGATTTATCCTAACAAGAATCAACTACGCACGGTAGATTCACAATCACACCCTGATTCGGACACGGGTTCAATTCCCGTCATCTCCACAAAACATGGAAGTATGTAGAACATTAGAAAAACCACCTGATGAGTGGTTTTCTTTTTAAATCTTTAAAAAGGCAGGGAAATTGTACGTATGTATTGACAAAGTCAATTTTTGATATATAATACTACCAGTCAACACCTACCTTCTCAACAGGAGAGATACCAATGAGTGAGTTCCATGAAAACAATGCAGACAATCAACAGCTCAGACTTGCAACTGAGATACTCGAAAAGCTACGTCAAGTATCTGCCGGCGAAGCAGTCGTCAATGGCATGAGTATCTACCATGTCAACGAGGCAGTTCTCGGGATTCGAGAACGTGTCAGACTTGCTAACGCCACTCTCGAAAACATCAGCCTCACCGAGGTAGAACTTGAACAACTTCTCAAGAACGCCCCGGTCAATGTTGCTCGAAGGGTAATCAAACGAATTCGGGCCGGAATCTACAAGTACGATGACGCCCGTGACCTCTCATACTGCCTGTCAGTCGGAGTGAAACTGGAAGACCTTCAAACTGACGAAGCCGAAATCGCTTTGCTCACAATCAAGTACCACAAGCTTCGCGGTAAGAACATGGTGAAAATACTTCGCAACGGCGGACGTCTCTTGCGTCGGCAGTCAAACTCCGCGGCAGGTATAACCTATCTGCGCAAATGGGTAGTAGAACACCAGCTTACGCTGGCAGACATCGGTACATCTGACGATGAGTTAACCGCATTGACAGCCTAACAGTCACACGAAGCCCCACGAAGAGCCCTACAGCTCAAACTCGTGGGGCTCTTTTTTTACCTCACCACAAATCAACAACCTTTAGAAAATTTGCACACTCCATTTCAATCAAAGAGGTTCTAACTTGGAGTAAACTTCTCCACAACTTTAAAAAACGCTCCCTTTCGGAGAGTTTTTGTTTGATGTAAACAGAGAAATGAAACCTTGGTTTAATTTGGAGCGAAGAGTTCTCTTGTGCTGGATACTTTATGACCAACTATTCTATTTCTTCCAATCTTCAATAATCAATCTCTTTCCTTTTTCATCGACTGTGATTTGGAGTTTTTGTTTGGCTTGCCACCGAAACAGACGGATAGCCCGTAGGGGTAAAGTAATAGCGTAGCTATTCCCGCCTGAGGTTTTGTTGAGCGATCGGACATTTTCGTCTTCAAGTTTTCGGCGTGCCATATACATTTCAGTATAGCACAAAAATAAAAAGAATCACCGCTTTAATGCATGCATTAAAGCGGTGATTCTTTTGAACTACTAGATTTTGGATTTTTGGGTTTAAGTCTAATTTATTAATATTGAATAATCTTTAATCAGCTGTACAGCTCGGCGTCGCTTGCTACAATATGAGAATGAAAGCAGACAGTAATTTCCCCAGGAGGAAACCCAAGACCCCAGAAACTGTAGCCTTAGCACCAAGTAACCCTTGGGCTGACAGACTGAACAAAAAACTAGCCGCGGAAGCTACAAAGTCTAAGAATGCTAAAAACGGTAATCATCAAGCAACCATAAACAACCGGTTTCAAAGCAATACACCACGCAATTCTTCTCGCAAGAATAAGAAAGGGTTCCGGGTTAAGTAATAGTACAGATCATCAAATGCACCTTGTGTAAATGAGTGCTGTTTTAAAAATATTGGTTACCAACTACTCAGGCCGGTCCATTCCATAAAGCGATAGCGTAGGGTTTTTAGACGGCTCGTATCTTCGTACTCGCTGTAGGGTACAGACGATAGTCTGTCTTCGTCGTTATTCCATTGTTGATCGAAAAATTGCTGAGCTTCGACGAAAACACCACTGGCTTTATCGCCAGTAATTACTATATTTGTTTCTAAATTAAAGCCGTCGATATTACGCCTGGTGAGGTTAGCTGAACCTTGGATCAACGTCGTGTTGGCGCCACTAGAAAACAAAAGTGACTTGCTGTGACATTGCTCGCCAGTGGTGTAGCACCAACGAATCGTTGTATTACCACTACTCTGGCGCATTAACTCATGTGCTACCTGACGATTTGGCATACCACCCTTTTCCCTTCCGAAGGCGTCTTTATTTGGATCTAACAATAAGCGCAACGTAGCACCACGCTCGTCTGCTAGGCGGACGGCTTTAATTATCTCTCGGTCTGACAGATAAAACATCGCTATATCAAGCGAGTCGCCTTCTTGCATCGCATTTATATCACTTAAAATTCTTTGCTTGATTGCTTTTTCTGTCAAAAGTTGGACACTTAGTACTTTTTCACGCGCTTCGCTTGTCGCCGTCTCAGTCATTTCAGCTGGGATAACTAGAGAAGTGCCAGACATCTTTGCGACAGCAGATTCGGTTTGCAAGACATCTCGCCATAAAGCATTATCAACTCGGACGGCGACATTACTATGGGCACTAGAACCGTCGTGAGGATTGGCTGAAGTAACCAAGGTAGAAAAACTGACTTCGCCATTTTGACTATAATCGGTCACTACCACCTTGCGGTGATTAGCCTTGAAATTAAGCAGACGTAGATAAGTTCGCACTCCCAGTTTTTGACCTTGGCTGGCAAAGGGATTCGGTAGATACCCAGGTCTGGTTGAATTACCCCACCACTGTCCGAAGGTTCGCCACGTTGCACTATAAATTGCGTTGCTGTCTCTAAGCTTGGTGAGGTCGGTAAAAATGACAGACACACCCGCCGCTTCTAGATCATCAATTTGATTTGATGAAACACCACCATAAATTGTATTGATCGGGTCAGTAATTACTTGAATTACTGCACTTGGGCTGGTTTGTTTTTTAGCAACTAACGCGTCGGTTAATTCTTGTGATATAGAACGGTGTGAGGTCGTCGCTGCACCAAGCATGTCGTTAAATAAAAACATGTCGACTAACACGTATTGATCAGAGGCTTCAATCATCCGAAAAATTTCATCGAAAATCTCTTGTTCGAAGCTCCTAGCTCCGTCCTCGTCCACATAAGTAGTATCGTGGAAAAAATGTACATCGCTCGCAGCCACGTGCTCTACTGCGCCAACATAGTTAAGGGCGTCTGGTAAAGGCTTGTAGATGTGATACAAACCAACAACAATTAACCATAGTAGCAATACCCCAAAGATCTTTTTACTCATAGAAATATTATACCCTGTACCCAAACACACAAAGGACTCAACAAAGCAGTATCGGGAACCAAACACCTAAGCTAGGTCATCATAAAAAATAACTCTTCTACAATAAAATTAGGTTACCTAAGCCCGCTTGAAGGCATCGGTACAAATTTTCATGTACTCGGTGAATTTTTCTTGTTGTTCTTCAGGAGACATTCCTTGCATGTTCTCAACCGCATCTTGATGAGCGCTGTCGGCTTTTTCTACTTCTTCCATTACGTGCTCCTGGCAATTTTTGACCACTTCCTCTGGAGTATTTCCCTTGATTTCAACTTCACACATTTCTGGCCCACCGAGGTCACTACAAGTTATTTTTTTCATATATTTAATGCTACCACAATTAATAATCTTAAAGACATTAAACATAGGCCTCCTCTCTCTCCGCTTAAATACACCCTCGGGCTTCAAAAAATTCGGTTGCAGTTGGGGAGTCGCCCGCCTTAATTTCGTCCACTCGGGCTTGGCCAAGTACCTCTACAAAACAAGCTTCCTGATCAGGACTGATACTTGTGGTAAATGTGGTAAATGGGGAGGAGTCCGATATAAATAGGGTAAATGGGTAAATGGGGAGTAGTCCGATATAAATAGAAAAGCTGTGGTGTAATTTATGACACAGAAATCCGGAGAATAACGGACGCCTCCCCATTACTCATTACTTCAAACATAGAAGTATATGGAAGTTTACTCATTTCGAGTAAGCTTCTTTATTTTGTTATACTGTAAGCATGAATCCACTTATATTACTTAGAGAACTAAGTTTACTTAAAGGGAATAAAACGGTGCTAGACGTGGGAACAAAAGACGGTTTCATCGCTTCTCAGTTCATTGAACTCGGCATGCAAGTTGATGCAATTGATATAAATGACCCTAAGGAAGAAATAGCTAAGGTTAACTTCCAAAAAATTGGAGTCAGTGATTTTTTGGAAAGCAACACTAAAACTTACGATATTACTATTTGTCGGCATGTACTTCACCATTTAGATAAACCAAAAGAAATCATTAAAAAACTAAACAAAATTTCCGGCGTTTTCTTATTTACCTACTTTGGACCAAAAGATGACTGGTTTGGCAAAGTAAGTACACTTACCCACGAAGAAGTTTTGGAATTATTTGCACCAGAAACAGTTCGTCATCATTCGGAAACATTTCAACACGGTAAAACATATGCTCAAGAGATGAAATTTTGGCATATCAATACTTTTGTAATCAAAAACGACTAGTTACCACAAATCAACAATCTTTAGGAAATTGTAAAACACTTAAACAATAACCCTATCTTGCCCTAAACAAAGGGTGGCTTGGTACATATTTTTTGGATCACTCATGTAACGTAAAAATATTCCTGGAACGTTACTTATAGTCTGCCCTTGTAAGCTGATATAGTCTGTTGCTCCTAATGATTTGGCCAGCTCAACTTTTCCTCCTTCATAAAAACTAGTTAGAATGAAAATCGGAATGTCCTTTGTCTGTTTGTTACTTTTTAATAACTCTAGCGCTTCCATACCGTCCCTCTCAGTTTCGACACCATCTGACCCACCAATCATTAGGTCCATAGAAATGATATCTGGCTCATAGTCGGCAACAAATGCCACCAAATCACCGTCTGCCGAAGCTAGAATTAGAGTTTGAAGGCCAGCTCCTTCTAAGACCTCTTTAAATAGCTGCTGGTTGTTGATATCATCTTCCACCATCAATATTTTTGGTATTGTTTGCTTCCTCATACTTTCATATTACTCCTATAGTCAATAAGAGCAACTACTAAATCTATCTTTTGTAACCTTGGCAGCAATCGTTGACTTATGGAGCAGCAAATGTTTATATAGTGCCTCGGGCGAATCCTCGTCCGGTTTTTTGTTTCATTTTTTAAAATTAGAGGTACAAATGACCAGTTCTATAAAGAAAATAATCCCCGCAAAATCTGACTCAGTTTCAGAAGGGACTCGAAGGCCAAAAATCCTTATCGCCAAACGACGTTGGGAAAAAGAGGCTGGTGAGTATAAAAAAGCAACCAAAAGTATGGGTAGAGTTCGAACCTGTATCACTTTCGTAAAGTTTGGTTGGCGTTTTTTGGCGGCAGCCAACGACAACAGTTATGAAATCGAGGTATGCGATGTCAGAGCGTAAAGTAGAAAGTGTGTATGCTATCGCAGCTGACCTACAGCTCTCGAACGTAAGTGCTGAGAGAAGCAAACCTTCCCTACTCCATAATGCAGCAGAGACGTTAGCCATTGTTACTCTTTTGGGAGTCATGGTAATCGGAAACAAATTGTTTCGCTAAAAACGTTAAACTGTTGCATTGAAATAAGCCACCTTACCCAAGGTGGCTTTTATATACAAAGCTGTAAATTTGAAAGCTTACTCCTCAATTTTACAAGCACAAGATTAGAATATTATTTACGCCCAGAGGCGTCACACAGACAAGCAAAAATGCGCTACACTATACTTATGTCTCCATCTAAAAAAACTGTACTAGTGATTGAAGACTCGTTGTATTTAGCAGAATCTCTGGCCGACATGCTAAACATTAAAGGCTACGAACCAATCCTCGCTCAAAATGGACGCGACGGCCTAAGACTGGCCATCGAAGAAGAACCAAACTTAATTTTGCTCGACATCCGGCTACCAGATATCGACGGTTATGAAGTATTTCATGGAGTTAGGCAAACCAAATGGGGCAAAAATGCCAAGATACTTATTCTGACAGCTTCTGAATCCATCGAAAATATCTCTAAGAATATCGATCTCCCTAAAGAGTATATTTTGTTTAAGCCTGAGTGGAGTATGTCAGATTTACTAAAAAAAATGGAATCCGTTCTCAGCGACTAGTCGCCATCGACCGATGATTCTCTCTCCAGAGGTAATACCACCTCAAACGTAGTTCCAATATTTTCGGCACTAGTAAAACTTACTTTTCCTTTTAATACAGAAACGGCTGACTTTAGTATATATAGTCCAAGTCCTGTTCCATCGGGAACGTTTCTAACAGCATTGGAAGCCCTAAACAATTTTGAAAAGATTTCTTCTCTGTCTCCAGTCGGAATTCCCATACCGTTGTCTTCTACCGTAATCAATATGTTCTCGTTCTTTTTTACAAAACCTAGTTGTATGGTACCGTTTTCTCTAGTGTATTTAACAGCGTTGGTATAGAGGTTTGTAATAATCATTCTTAGCAAGTGCTGATCGCTGATTATCTTTCCCACCGAATCATCGAAAAAAGGTTTTATAATTAGTTTCTTTTGCTGAACCCTTGATGACTGCTCATCCATAACATCTTTAAAAAGTTCAGTCAGATTGACCTCTTTGTACTCTGCTTGAAAAGTTCCAAGTTCAAAACGAGATACCCTCAAAAAGTCATCAACTAACACAGCCATTCTTCGAATACTTATCAATAGACGATCAATATACTTTCGCTGGCGCGCGTTGAGTGATTCTGGATTATCCATCAACAATAATTCAGCACTCCATTTCATACCAGCTATTGGGGTTCTGAGTTGGTGTGACGCTAGTGATACGAATTCTGACTTAGCGTTTTCGGCTTTTTTTTGTCTAGTGATATCTACTAAGGTCAAAAGCCCGATCTGTTCGCCGGCTGAATCCTTAAACCCAAACAATGACAACAGGGCCCAAGCTTCTCCTTGCTCTGCGTTCTGCACCTTTACCGTTTCGTCACTGATGGATACCCCGCTTTTATATTTTTCAACTAGAAAATCTAAGTGCCCTGGTTCTAAAGATTCAAATCTACTAAATATTTCTATCCCGTTGATTGAGGTCTGTTTTTCTCCCAGCATTCTTACGGCAGAAATATTAGCAGATTTTACCCGGCCTTCAGAATCTATAATTATGTAGGGTACAGGGCTATTTCTGTATAGCTGAATATACAATTCTTCAGAAGAAATTGCCAAACCACGGGTCATTGTCTTTTTTAATTCTTCAGCGCTATCAGATGACTTGGCTTTATCATAAGTATTTTTGGCTATAAACAAACAACATAAAATGGCCGTCAAAAAAAGTAAACCTCCCATGTCTATACTAGAAAAATCATAGTACAGGGTCATAAAAATGACACCCAAAAAGAGCAGGAAGAAAATATTTATAGCCTGATTTATGGGCTTTCTTTTTGTTTTTGGTTTAGTATTCATATGTTACTGGAGCTTTGTCTATTCTACCAATCTATTCAACCCTGCTAGATTTTTACTCGAACTGCTGCGCCACTTGAGCCATCTCCCCCATTTCGTCGGTCCGCATAACCACTACTTTGACCGGGCTATTACGCACACTTATCACTCCATCTTTACTCACCAATAAATTATTTCTGTCGACACTTATTTGCATACCTAAGTGTTCGAGTCTAGCCATAATCAGAGCTCTTAGCTCTGAGCTTCGTACGGCCGCGGTGGCTGTAAATACCAGCACGTCTAATCCCTCGAGCGCCACCGTCATTGAGGCGATAGCTTTTTGGATTTCGTAGACGAATTTGTCTAGCGCAAATATGGCTTGGTCATCTTTTTGCGCACGCTTGTCGAGTAGTCGCCTGATGTCTGACTCACCACCAGACATACCAAGCAAGCCACCGCTTGTATTGAGGTAGGTCTCGGCGTCTCTTGGCCGCCAATTTTTTATGCGCATCATTTCTAGAAGAGCAACGCTGTCTAAGTCTCCCGCCCGACTACTCATCGGCAGTCCAGAGGTTGGAGAAAAGCCCATTGTAGTATCGACACTCTTGCAGTCTTTTACCGCTGACACGCTTACGCCACTTCCGATATGACAGACGATCATGCGCTTTGGATATACCCCTATCAAAGGGTGAACTCTACGCACTATCGAAGCGACCGACAGACCGTGGTAACCAAAACGATGAATATCGTTGGCTTGCGCATCCTCAACTGGCAGACTGTACTCCTTGGCTCTACTAGGCATATCGCGATGAAACGCACTGTCTGAAGCAGCTATAACCTTGGCTTGTTTGAAATATTTTTTTGCGTTTTGTATCTCTCGTAAGATGATTGGGATGTGGAGCGGTGCAATTGACTCTAAACCTTTTAATTTTTCTATATATTCGTCAGTAATCACGGTGTGTTGTTGGAAGTATGTTCCGGGAGCAACTACTCTAATTACAATAGAATCAAGTTTTCCGACCCTTTCTCTAAACAAATACTTATCAACTTCTTCAAACACCCGCCCAAAGGATTGAGTAAAATCTGTTTCGTCGACACCTTCGCAAATTTGCTTTGTACCAGACACAACCGAGCACATTTCAAAACCGGATTTGGTATCTTCAAAACGCAACTCTAAAGCCAATGTCCCATCACAATACAAAGAATACTTTCTAGAGGAACTACCCGGATTGACTACTAACGTTGTTCCCATGACCAATTAGTGACTTCAGCTAAATCCTCCCCCTGTTCTTTTACGTAGGCTCGGTGGTGAGCATAGGTAAAATTAATTCCCGGACAAGTTCCCCAGTGTCCAAGAAGACGCGATTTAATATGCTCAAGCTTAAGAGGCTCGGTTAGTAGAACATTATCTAGTAAATAAATTTGGGCCGCTGACAAATAATTTGTCGTACGAACGAACTTTTCAAGAACATCACTCATTATTGACCATTCTAACAGATTCTGTGACTTTATTTTCCCACCCTGTGTACTAAATTAGATTTATTATTCGTTATTATGCTGGATATCTATGAGAAAAAATAATAAACCAAAACCAAAACGAAGTCGAACTTTTTGGAGTCTTTTGTACTTCAGAGAAACTTTCCGCGTGACTAGTTACAGTATCCCCTTTTGGATTAATTATATAATAGCAACCAAACTGCAGATTTATTGTATACAAAGCCTATTAACGACTTCACCCTCTCTACTGTGAGACGGGTTAACCTTGCAAAATAACGTTTATGTGGTACATTTTGGTACAACCTTGCGCCGCTTGCTTTACTTCCTTCGCCGACAATATTAAGTAAGACGTGTAATTTATTTCATAAACAAAACTAATTTGCGAACACCAAACAAGAGATTTTCAGGGAAAGATACTCGAACCAGAATAAATAAGGCCATTAGAGCGCCAGAACTAAGAGTTATCGGACCTGAAGGTGAAAATATTGGTACTCTCTCCCTCGCAGATGCCCTGAAGATGGCCGAAAAAATGAAGCTCGATTTGATCGAAATTTCGCCAAAAGCCAAACCGCCGGTAGCCAAGATTACTGATTTTGGTCAATTTCGTTACGACACCAAACGTAAGGCTAGTGTCGCCAAAGCCAAGGCCCACGTTACCGAAACTAAAAGCGCTCAGGTAAAAATTGGTACCGGAGAACACGACCAACAACTCAAAGCCAAACGAATCGCCGAGTGGCTAGAAGAAGGTCACCGAGTAAAAGTCGATCTCTTCTTGTGGGGAAGATACAAGTACATGGAGGCTGGCTTCCTCAAGGAGCGCCTAGAAAGATTCCTAAAGATTATTCCAGCTGAATACAAAATCGCTGACCCGATAAAGAAAAGCCCCAAAGGCTTCACTACTACCCTAGAACGAACCGGAGCCAAGATCAAAAAATCAGACAAGCCAAAAATCTTAGAGGAAGAAAAAGCTCCTGATAAGAAGAAAAAGAAGGTAGAAAAGACCGGGACAAAGTCTAAAAAGAAGTCTCTGGACGATCTACTAGAAGGCGGAATGATCTAGAAATAAGAAAAAGCCGGCCGGGACAAAGTCCCAGCCGGCTTTTTCGCTGGACTTTTCAGCTCTAATAAGGTATATTTTGCCCACTTTGCCACTTCCCTTGTGGCCGAAGCCCGATCAAAAAAACTCATAATTATGAAAACAAACAAATCATTTACTAAGCGCATTAAAGTGACCAAAAACGGTAAACTAGTGGCTCGAAGGCCTGGTCAAAACCACTTCAATGCCCGACAATCAGGACGACAACGTCTTGCTCGAAAGCGTACACAACTACTCTCTTTGAGTAAGCGGATCACCCGTCGTTTTCTTCCAAAAAGTGGAGCTTAATTTATCAATTTAAAGTACTAATATGGCACGTGTAAAAGGAGGTCTAATGGCCCAAAAGCGTAAACGAAATATTCTTGCAGAAGTAAAAGGATATCGTTTTGGACGCTCAACAAAGAAAGCGCAAGCGCGTGAAGCAATCTACCACGCACAAACTTACGCTTTTGCTCACCGAAAGGACAAGAAGAATGACTTCCGACGACTTTGGACAGTTAGAATCAACGCAGCTCTTATGGCTCATGGTCTTAAGTATAGCCGATTCATCAAGACTCTGAAGGACAAGAACATCGAGCTCGACCGAAAAATCCTAGCTACTCTAGCCAAGGAAAACCCCGAAGCATTTGATCGAGTGGTGGCTGAAGCAAGTAAATAACCTTAGATAAAAAAGCCGGCCCAAAGGGCCGGCTTTTTTATCTTACTCCGCCATCCAGACCTTTCCGCTTCTTTGCAGTCCGACTAAAGCCATCCAATCTGCTCCCTCAAAATTAATCGGGTCGGTCATACCCTCCAGCATTTCCATATCGATACCCATAATAGTACTTTCACTAAGGTCATCTTCAAAATACACGTAGGCTTCAACAAAGGCTTCGCCAGGCTCTTGTAGCCATTTCTCAATTTCATTGTCAGAATGAATAAAAGATACGGCTGAACTTAGTCGACCTGATACTTCTTTGTAAATTTTATTACCGTCATCATCTACTTTGGGCGTGCTGTTATCTGAACTCCAAGCCAAAAATAATAATATGACTATACTTAATAAAATAATCTTCTTCATAAAGATATACTAGCATGACTATATCTAAGCTTTAATAATTTTAGATGTCTGATATTATTTACTTATGACTTACAAACAATACTCATCTTCTTGGTGGATTACTCTATCTCAAAGAGCGAGTTTTGTGTTGTAAAGTATCTCTATATTTGGAACAAAAAACCCGCTCTTGGAGCGGTATTTTTGTTCTTTAGTCTAAAAGCAAGGAGTACTATAATGGACGCACCAATAATACAATCCTGGTATGCCTGTCATACCAAACCTAAAAAGGTTTACAAACCAAAATTAGTAAAACCAAAACCACCCCTTGGTGACCACAAGCCTTAGTAGACCTAGGGCTTTGTTTTTATAACTAAAGAGTCTAAAAATATAAAAGTTTCTTCCAGAGATCCTACCAATACAGACTGTCCTCCCAGACGAGAAAACACCTTACACACCTTATCCTGATCATCGATCATAATAGAGTCGTTAATCGAGACATCGAGTCTGTTTTCCCAAATTTTAAATAATTCTCCATTATTATCTGTCTTATGTATCCCTTCATAATAGGAATTACTAATATAATCAAAATATTTTTCTAAATCTAAAGCTGGAACTGTAAACCGAGAAAAGCTGTCCATGTTACCTGTCATTAAAACTAATATAAAGTTTTTACGCAAATCAGATATAATTTTAAGCAAATTAATATCTACTCTTATTGTCTTACAATCATCGACAAATATTTCCCATAACTGTTCATAGTTTAAACCTGTCTTCAGAGATACATACTCATTAATTTCCTCTGCAGAATACTTTCCTCTCATCCATTCACCGACTAGAGCTCTATCATCTCCAAACAGAAGGTCTTGGACGTATTTATGTTCAGCCTTTGGGAGACCACGCCAGTACCTGTCTGTAGTGAGAGTTCCATCAAAATCCACATAAATAACTTTTTTATCTTTCATATTTTACAACTTCAGTTGTTTAACTAAAAGTCGATCTCGACTTCAGCATTTGCTTCTGGTGCAATAGCGTTTACTCCTAAATAATCCCTTAAACGCTGGGTTAGAAACAGAGACGACTTCTCTTCCCCCATGGTGACGAAGATCTGCTTGGGCTGTCTTTTCTGGGTTCCTTGATAGACCAAATCAACTAGCTGATCTCGATCGGCATGACCGGAGAAGCCTCTGATAGTCGCAATCTGCGCTTTCACCTTAACACTAGTTTTGTCGATGAATACTTGCTTGGCTCCGTCTTGTAGTAGACGGCCGATACTCCCGACCGACTGATACCCGACTAAAAGAAGAGTGGTGTTGGTGTCACCAAGGAATTCTTTCTCGTGCTGACGGATTCTCCCTCCATGACTCATACCGGAGCCAGCGATGATTATCTTTGGTCCTTTGTAGCGAGCGATCTGACTCGACTCCTTCATAGTTTCAGTGAAAGACAGTCCGTCGAACTCGAAGATGTCGTCGCCAGCTTTTATCTGCTCTTGGACTTCCAGCTTTAAGTATTCATTTGAATGACGGTAGACGTCGGTCACTTTGATTGCCAGCGGAGAGTCTAGGTAAGTTTTGATTGAAGGTACCTTACCCGACTCAATCATATTATTTATCTCAAACAGAATCCCCTGGGTTCGCTCTAGTGAAAAAGCCGGAATGATAAGCGTTCCTTGCTTACGAATAGTTTCTTCAATGTGGTGTTGTAGGATAGCCGTTCTTTCTTCTACTTCTTCGTGCACTCTGTCTCCATACACGCTTTCCATTACCATATAGTCGTAGTCTTCTGGTATGTCGGGCTTACCCAAAAGTGGCTGGGGTACGTTGCCGATATCACCAGTAAAAACTACTTTTTTCCCTTGTCTCATGAACTGAACCATGGCCGAGCCAAGAATGTGCCCGGCGTCGGTAAATACGGCGGTTACATCGTCTGCTAATTTAACCTCTTCCCGGTAACCAACTGTCTTCCAAAGTGAAAGGGCTAAGCCAATGTCACTTTGGCCGTATAAGGGCTTACGGTTATCTCGTTTGGCTTCGTACTCCATTATATGAAGTGCGTCGTCGAACATAATTGTAGCCAAGTCTTTGGTCGGATGCGTGGAATAAATAACCCCTCGAAATCCGTCTTTAACCAACTTAGGAATCCTCCCAATGTGGTCGGCGTGAGCGTGGGTTACAAACAAAACATCTACCTTAGATGGATCATAAGCAAAATCTTTGGCGTTTAACTCATCAGCAAACTTGTCGCCTTGAACCATACCGCAATCAATCAACACGGCCAATTTACCAGTATCGAGCATAAAGTTTGCCCCTGTTACTGTGCCCACTCCTCCATAAAAACCAATTTTTGAACTCATAGCTTCATTGTACGTTTATTCAGAATAATATGTGCCAGTAATCCCCCACCAAAGCCAACTATTATGTCCTTGGTTGTATCAAATAAGTGCGTAGTAGGGTCATACAGGCCAGCCAGCCACTCAAACACCTCCCAGGTACCAGTTGCTACTACTAGAGTAAATAATAGCAGACCCATGGTGGGCTTTAGAGTGATAGATTTGAGTGAACAAATCGCATGAACACCCAGCCCAAGTAAAATACCACCCCAAAAATGCATGACATTATCAAACCACCACAAGTACCAATACAGATTAACCTGCATAGCGAGGTAATGTACCGTTGCAAAAGCGACGGATAAGATTAGGAATAATATGACTTTGCGATTTTGCATATACACATAGTAACAGTCTGTGATATATTCTCAATACTGAGTAAATACTTGTGTAGGATAGCGCGGGTGCTTTGAAGCTTTGTCGCCAGGCAGAGTGGAGTCAACGCATCTGAAATAAATTTAGGAATTGATTGATTTCAGATATACATTCGTCATAGTCGCTACGCTCGTTGACTCAAGCAAAATACGGGCCTGGTATTGAAAAGTAGGCGTGCCCTCGGGTGCGCTTTTATTGTTTTAAAACTAGGGCGCACATAGTCGTTTGGTTCCTATGGTAAGGCACTCAGATTTTGCCCAAGGGCAGAACAAATCGGGACATATTTTCGCAATATGCCCTTCGGGCCTTTTTTCAAGCACTCAGATTTTGCCCAAGGGCAGAACAAAATCTGATGTACTTTCACAATAGGCCGGTACGGCCTTTTTTCAAGCAAAAAATCCCCTGGAGGGGGAGTCTTTTGCATGGAATCACAAACGTATGCCCCCGATTAAAAATCAGGTGGGCGTCTTATCTGTCTCGAATATTTGATGATCCATAATGATCTTCGGCACGAGGCACGACTTCCGACTGCCCTTAAAATACGTAATCGGAACATACGTAGTATGATTCCACTTATCATGATAGCAGAAAAACAGCCGACCCCGCAAGAGGTCGGCTGTTGATCAGTAAAATAAATTATCTTTACAGCCCGTTAAATACTATCTCTCCCTTGGAGGTCGAAACATTCTAAGCGTCTGTATAAATTTGAAAGAGTCGCTTGTATTTCCTTTTTCTCATTCATTATTCAGGCGTTCCGTCTAGGTTCACATCATAAAGGATTCTTTCTTGAGCGGTCGTATACTGCATAATCTCATCATCCTTAAACCAAATGGCAATTTCTCGGTCAGCTTCTTCTGAAGATTCTGACTGGTGGACCAAGTTTCTAACCGCTCTATTTTCGTAAGTAGCGTGTCCGTATGAGTCTAATGTGTAGTCTCCTCGGATGGTTCCCACATCTGAAGTAGAAGGCTCGGTTGATCCCACAATCTTAGTTACTACAGAGACAGCTTTGTTTCCCTCAACCACCAACGCAACAATCGGACTCGCCATCATGTATTTAACCACTACTCGAATTATGTCTTTCCCGTATTCAATTGGCTCCTTAGTTACTTCGGTTCCTTGTTCGATCAACTCTTTAACAATACCTTCTCCTTTCTTTAGGTACCAAGCGTCATCCTTGTGATAGTGACTAAGTAGTTGCTCCTCAGTTGCTTCAGTCATTTTTACAGCACTGATTTTTAGACCAGTTTGTTCAAACCGCTTGATAATTTCTCCAACCAGACTCCGCTGTACAGCATCCGTCTTCAGTAGGACTAGTGATCGCTCTTGATTTGGGTGTTTTTTCATATAAATAAATGTAATTGAGTGCGAGCAGTATAGCAAAAAGTAGGTAAAAACCAAAGGTCTTTCCCTATTTTTTGAACCCTTATTTAGTCAAAATCACTGGGCCGTTTTCAGTAATAGCTACTGTGTGCTCAAAGTGGGCGCTCCAGGAGTCGTCTTTGGTGTAAACACTGTAACCGTCGCCTTCATCATCAAAGTATACGTCTGGCTTACCGGCATTTACAATTGGCTCAATTGCATACACGTGACCAACTTCTATCTTCGGACCAGTACCAGCTTTGCCAAAGTTTGGAATAGTCGGTTCTTCATGAACGGCGTAACCTACTCCATGACCACAAAGCACCTCCACGACCGAGAAGCCTCGTGACTCAACAAACTTCTGGATAGCTGAACTTATGTCGCCGATATGACCTCCTGGCTGTGCAGCCTTAATCCCGATGGCCAACGCTTCTTGAGTACACGCCAGCAACCTTCTTGCTTCATCATCAATCACTCCTACTCCAACAGTAATACCAGAATCAACAATCAAACCTTTGTATTCGACAGACATGTCGATATTGACCGTATCTCCCTCTTCTAAAACCACTGTTTCAGATGGGATACCATGTTGAACACAGTTATTTACTGAAACACACACCGCTGCTGGATACGGATAAGAAGCGAAAGTTGGGTGGTAGCCGAGTAAAATTGGTGTAACTCCATATTCTTCAGCTAACTCCATCGCTTTGTCATCTAGAGACAGCGTAGAAGCGCCCACAACCGCTTCCTTAGCCAATTCCTTCAATATGCGTGCCAAAATAGCTCCCGCCTCTTTAAGGACCTCTATTTCTTCTGTTGTTTTTTTAGTAATCATGAATTAATAAATGCCTGAAAGGTATATTATGAATTTATGTCCCGATTTGTTCTGCCCTTGGGCAAATCGCTGGACTAAGATCAAAGTATAGCAAAAAGGCAGGAAAAAGCACGCTTTTCCCTGCCTTATAGTAGTGAGTTTAATTCAAATCAAGAGCCTTAAGTATCTGATTGTGTACTCCTTCAATATTTTCAGTACCATCTAAATCGTGCACTTTAGTGTCTGGTCTAACTCGGTAGTAATCCAATACTGGCAAAGTGTCCTCTCGATACCAACTCAGTCTAGTTTCGATTGATTCAGCTGTGTCATCGTCTCTAGCTCGTTCGATCATCCGCTGTCTAACAATCTCTTCTGGAGTATCTAGGTTAACAACGTGAAGTAAGTCACGGTCAAAAAAATCGAGAGCTTCTTCCAGCACTTGAGCTTGATTGACGGTCCGAGGAAAACCGTCTACCAACAAATGGCTGTTCGCATCGAGCTGGTCAAGCATAGCCTGTCCCCAGAGAATATGAGTCAAAAAATCTGGCTGAAGCTCTCCGGTATCTAAAGTCTCGGCGACTTTCTTTTCGGCAAACGTTTCTCGCTTGGCAGCCAAGGCACGGAATCGTCGTCCGGTTTGAATGTCTATAATTCTCCGTAGCGGATCTTGCTTGGTAATTTCTTTATATAAAAGTTCTATCTGGGTCCCCTTTCCACTTCCCTGTGGTCCAATAAAAATAACGGTTGTTGGTTTCATAAATTTATTTACATTTCTGCTTCGCTGACTCAATGACTTGATTAAACTCTGCGTAAGCAGTTTCGATACTATCGGTATTATTAATAATAACATCTGCTAGTGGCTTGGATTTTTGCTCTATAAGAAATCGTTCGTATCTGGCGGCGATTTCTACTTCACTCATAGGAGCGCGCGCCTCAGCGCGCGCCTTGAGTATCTCCCAACCTCCAGCTTCTATATAAGTAATCGTCATATGGTCGCGAGGCAAAAGCTTTAACAACTGTTCTACTCCTTGGATTTCAATCTCAACCACCACCACCTGACGATCGGCCAGCTTGGGTAAAATCTCATTCTTCAAGGTACCGTATCTATTGCCAGCAAACTCAGCCCATTCCAAAAATTCACCAGCTTCAGACTTGCGGTTGAATTCTTCCAAGCTAACAAAGTGGTATTGCTGGCCATCCGCTTCTCCTGGACGCATCTCTCTTGAAGTACAAGAAACCGTCTGATAGACGGTTGAGTTCTTCTCCAGCGAGTTTTTAATAATAGTCCCTTTTCCGCTCCCCATTGGGGCCATAACAACCAAAACGTGTCCGCGGATTTGAGGCGATTTGGTATCCATGACTAAGAGAGAGTATCAACTTTTGCTCAGTGATGCAACTCTGTGTTATTCTGATTTGAAATGGAAAAGAAACACATTATTACCTTATCTGGCAAGCCGGGCAGTGGTAAATCTTCAACGGCTGATAAAGTAGCTGAAATATTAGGCTACACGAGACACTCCTCTGGTGACATGGTGCGCCTTATCTTAGCTAAGAAAAAAATGACTTTGCGGCAGTACAACTCCAGAGCAAAAACGGAACACGAATTAGACGCGATAGTTGACGAGAAACTCCGAGCGCTTCGTGAAAAAAAAGATATTGTCGTAGACTCACGATTAGGGTTCTACTGGATTCCTGAATCTTTCAGGGTATACCTCGACTTAGACCTAAAAATTGCCACGGCTCGAATCTTTAAAGATTCAGTCAATAACAGTATGAGGAGCTCAGTCGAAACAGAAGGCTCTTCACTTGGTGATGTGAAAAAACAAGTGCGAGAAAGAATGCTCAACGAACAATCTAGATTTCGCTCCATGTACGGAGTCGATCCTTACGACAAAAGTCACTTTGACCTGGTGATCGATACCTCGCAACAGAATCCTCAGTCGGTAGCTATCCTTGTGTTCGATACTTATAAAAAGTGGTTAGACTCTGAAGTGTGGGAACCAGAATTCAATGAGGTTCCACTGGGACACTCATTGAAGAATAGGTACTAACAAGAAACCGGTCCCAAAGGGACCGGTTTCTTGTTCTTTTTTAAACTTTCTCCTCTTCATCAACAACAACCGGCTCTTGGTCAGGCTTTTGTCCTCTAGCTACCAAGACAAACAAAATTAGGATAACCACTATGGCTGTACCCATACCTACCCAAGGGATCCACTGATTGCGCTCGGTAAACCGACTTTCTTCTGAATCACAAATGTCGCCAACTCCGTCGTAATCTTCATCTGCCTGCGCCCGGTTTGGCTGATTGATACAATTGTCTTCGCTGTTTATAATTCCGTCTTTGTCGTAGTCATCGCACACGTCACCTCTTCCGTTTCCATCAATATCAATTTGGTCAAAGTTTGACACCCCTACACAGTTATCTACCGCATCTCTAATTCCATCATCGTCGATATCGGACGGTGTATAGGCAATGTTGTTTTGCTCAGAGTAAGCCGGCAAAACCACCACCCCTTCATCTAAACGAAGATTTCCTGACTCCACAAAACGCACATTTACCGGACGATCTCTGTCAAAATACACTTGATACGAGTAATTTGGCTGGGCCAAAAACCTCAAAGCTTGAGTTGAGTCTCTGGTAGGAAAAGTTACCGCAAAATCGAGGTCAGAAATTCTAAGCGGTTGAATATACTCAAACGTAATTTCAAAAGTATCAGCGGTGGTTTCTGGAAAGATTATAGTTTCACTATTCATACTTCTTTTAGCTACCGCAATTTTCTTGTTTGGATCATTAGACATTCCGGCCTTTAGTTCAATGGTTGTAGGCAAAGCAACATACTGTGACAAACGGAGATTTAATCTTGAAGTAGTAATCGGCTCCTTCATTTTTAGCTCTAGCGTTACTGAGTTATTACCTTCCCCAGAAACTGGAAATTCAGCAAAGCTACTAAACTCGCTGTCGATAAGCTGATTAGTAGCCGGTGTAAAGGGCGTAGATTTGATTTCCTCCCTTAGGTCTAAGTCGTCGGAAGTACTTTTGAAGTAGCTTCCGACATAAGTATTAGTTTCTACCTCTTTTACGTAAAAATCTTCCCCTAGAGAAAATGTCCCGGTAAGCGGTAACGATACTACCGTCGGGACAATCACTCCTACCTGAGGAATTTCGATTACTTTCTTAAAGGCACTTTCAGTTTCGTTTATTTGTGCTGATGCAACCAATACTGGGCTAATAATTAAGCAAGCTAATGTAAATAGAATTTTTTTCATACCAGAACTAGAGTGGTGTTTTAAGGTCATCTTGTTTGTGTAATTTGTTAATAAAGGCGGTGGAAATAAGTAGCACCCCAATAATCACAAAGGTAATTATTCTTCCTCCAAGATCCATATTCCAAACTTCTATCAGAAGTAAGCGGGCAATTACAGCTCCGACTAAGAGTGACCCAGACAAACGAAGCTTTTTATTGTCTGTGGTAGTCCCAAACACAACCAGCGCCACACCGGCGATAGTGTAAATAACCAGAGACAACATAGTAGCTAGGTCAGAAGAGGTGATCAGAGCGTGGGAGGCTAACCAGACTAGCGAAATAGCGTACAGACTTGAGGCTACTAGTAAAACGGAAGCCAGTTGACTGGCAAATTCAGCGCCAATTTTTTGAGAGGCTTCTTTGATAAACAACCCGACAATAGCAAGTACCGCTGTCATCAAACTAACGACGATGAAATGTTCGTGGAAAATACTATCTCTCCAAAGATATGAGCTCAAGCTTTCTAGCGAAAGCAAAACCGGAATCACAAATAATAAACTGAGTAAAGACAAGGTTCTTGTACTAGCTTTTAGTTTGGCCGCTACAAACACAAGGAGGCAAATCTCAAACAGAAAGGCTAGAGTCAAAACCGGACCGTTTAATTCGGCAGCGGTGGCGATACCGATCAAACCAATACTCGTAGCGCCATACAGGTAGAAAGCTTTTTGGTTGGTAGTGAAAGCGTATATCACATAAGTACCAACGGCAAATATTAGGGCCCAGGCAACGTAAATCAGGCTCCTCCACTCTGCAGCTAGAGTACTTTCTATCCAGATGAGTAGGAATATTACCGTACCAAGCGCCGTAAGGATGTGGGCTGTCATGTGTTTAATTCCCTCGCCGTGCCGACGAACCAAACTTACCATGTTAGCTGCAAAGTAAATACTGACAAACACAAAGGTAAAGATAAGCGCCACATCTTTCTCGGCATTTGTGACGGCAGACATAAGGTAGACGCTATGCATAAACACAGTTACTAGCGAAACAAAGATAATCCGAGTCCAGCCAGTAATCCAAACTACCCACAAAGCTCCAGCCGTAACGACAAGTAAATAAGCAAACAAACTGATTACCGACGGAGAACTATTATTGGTCAAAAGTGGCGCGATGCTCGCCATTATCAGACCAACGTAGATAAGGTCTTCACTCTTGTAACGAACACTAACAAACGCGATGAAGGTAACCGTCAAGAAAATCAGCGCCAGTGCAGAATACGGGGTGAAGAGATCGTAAACTTCTCTAGCCGCAAAAATGGTTAATAAAACTATAGTCGCCCCTAAGACGGTAAATATACCTCCCTGATGAATAAACTTTGGTATTCTCCAGGCCCCAAGGCCAAGAAAAGCGATTCCGACTAGTATTCCTAATGAGATCTGACCAAGCGGTCCAATCCAGTTAGATTCAATGGCATAACTAACAAACCAGCCTAAAGCGAGAATCAGCAGAAAAGCACCCAACTTAACCATGAAGTCTTTTTTGATCCAATTGATCATCTTCTCAACACTAAGATCATCTGGACCAACCGCTTTGTGGTTGGAGTACATTGGTTGGTAATTTGGCGCCATTTCAGGAGATGGTATTGGGACAGAGTCGGGAGCAGGGTTAACGTCTTTACGTATCGGCACACCTTTTTCTAGCTCAGTAATTCTATCTTCTAATCTTTGGACGTTTTGTTTTAGAACAAACCACACCACAACTGCTACAATCAATGCCAAAATTTCCATAAGTATTATAGTAAATAATTAATATAACTAAAGTCTAGCATAGCTTTTGGAATCAAAATAAAAAACAGCCCACTCTGGGCTGTTTTTTAAATAATCTCGTCAATTAGTACTCGCGCATTGATACTTGAGCCTCTAGTCTTCGAATAAGATCCAACACTACAGACACCACAATCAACACCGCTGTCCCTCCAATCGCTAGAGCGGCAATTCCGGTAACAATTTGCATACCAACTGGAAGTACGGCGACCAGACCAAGGAAAGTAGCCCCGACTAGAGTTAGTCTAGTTACTAGGTTACCAAGATATTCAGCTGTGTGTCCCCCTGGTCGAATACCTGGAATGAAACCACCGCTTCGTTGCAAGTTCTTCGACACCGCTTCTGGATCGAAAGTAACAGCAGTGTAGAAGAAGGTAAACAAGAATACCAACACGAAGTAAGATGCTCCGTAAGCCCACTGATTGTTCATAAAACCAGTTACGACTTCGGTGGCTTGTGTCACCCAAGGTAAATCAAAGGCTGAAAGTATATTCAACACCATTTGCGGGAAAAGCATAATCGAGAGCGCAAAGATGATTGGAATAACTCCAGCTTGGTTGAGTCGCATTGGTAGGTAAGACTGGCTTGATCCGTAAGTTGAACCTCCTCTACTTTGCTTGGCGTAGGTAATTGGCACTGGCCGTTCGGCTTCGGTCATCACCACAACAGCGTAAATGATTCCTATCGCGATGATAAAGAATCCGACGTAAAGTGGCAACTGCGAAGCATCGTAGTTTAAGAACAGCTGACTAGCAGTAGAAGGTAGGGTGGCCACAATACCAGCAAAGATAAGAATGGAGACACCATTACCAATTCCGTACTCTGTAACTAGTTCACCGATCCACATTAGTAAGACAGAACCAGCTACAACTAAGATTACGTTGACTACGAAGTCGAAGGTAGAAAGTCCGGCAATCACCCCTTGGCTTTGCAAGAGAGTAAGGAAACCAAACCCCTGAAGGATAGCTAGTGGAAGCGTGAGCATACGACTGTACTGCGTAAACTTAGCGCGGCCAGCTTCTCCTTCTTCGGTATAGAGAGCCTTGAGCTTGGTCGACATCACCGTCATCAACTGCATGATGATCGAAGCCGTAATAAACGGCCCGACCCCAAGCATCACAATCGATAGGTTGGCCAAACCTCCTCCGGAGAAGATGTTTAGTAGCCCTAAAAATTGGTTGTTACTAAAGAATTGCTCCAATACTGTTTGGTCGACACCTGGAATTGGAATTGAAGCCAACATTCGGAATATTATCAACGCTCCAAGTACAAAGAGTACTCGGTTTCGAATAGATGGTTCAGTGAATATAATTTTGATCTTGTGTAGGAATGTTTGCATAAGCATTATGCTACCGCTTATTTAACGCTTCCGCCAGCTTTTTCAATCTTTTCTTTAGCTGACTGCGAGACCTGACAATCTTCAACGACCAATTTCTTTGATAATGTTCCATTACCGAGAATCTTCACCTTTGGAGCTCGACGCTTCACGGTTGAGATAATTCCGGCTGTAACAAGGGTTTTTGGAGTAACTGATGCTCCGGCTGCTAGTACCTCTAGAGCCGAAACATTGATTACTACCGGTAGTACCCGTTCTGAATTAACTGTTCGAGCTCGGTTCTTTCCATGACCTCGAAGCTTTGGAAGCTTCTTGATAATGTCACGCATTTCTGGACGAGTACTGTTACCCGTTCGTGCCTTTTGTCCTTTATGCCCCTTTCCAGAGGTCTTACCCCGCTTTCCACCCCGTCCGATCCGCTTAGCAGTCTTTTTTGGGCTGGTTGGTTTTAGTTCGTGAAGTTGCATAAATTAGCCTTTCTTAAGTTGCTTGAGCGCTTCGACTGCAGCGCGTGCGTTGTTAAGTTTGTTTTTACTTCGTGAGAATAGTTTCGCTGTAACATCCTTCACACCAGCAAGTTCTAGTACGGTACGAACAGATGAACCGGCTACCAGTCCCCGACCTGGGGCTGGCATAATCATCACTTCACTTGAAGCGTACTTTACGTGCACATCGTGTGGAATGTTTCCTTCCTTGTTCATTGGTACGACAATCATTTGTTTCTTAGCGTCTCGGACAGCTTTTTCAATCGCTAATTGAGTGTCACCGGCCTTGCCGATTCCAACTCCTACTTTTCCTTTCTTGTCTCCAATAACCATTGAGACCGAGAATGAGAATCGTCGCCCTCCGGCCATCACACGTGTAACTCGTCTGATACTGACAATCTTTTGATCGAATTCTGGACGAACTCGTTCTGGTCGACCACCACGTCGTGGTCGTCGTCCAGCTTGTCCTCCTCGTCCTCCGGCCCCTCCACGTCGGTCATTACCCGCTGTGCGACGTGGACGTGGACCTCGGTCCCCTGGTGTCGCAGCTGGTGCATCGGTTGCCGGCGCCGTTGTCGGCGTAGCAGCTGGGGTAGTTTCTACCGCAGCTTCTGACTTTACGTCAGTTGTAGCTTCCTGCTGTTTTGTTTCTGACATTTTGTTAAATGTTTAGATTTGATAATTATGATCCTTCTTTTTTTTGTTTATCTCCTAGTCTGAAATGAGTTTCAAACATATTTTCGTGCGCTAGTATTTTTGAAACTAGTTTCAAAAATAACTGGCACTCAAACATTAGAACTTCAATCCTCCTTCTCGTGCTGCATCGGCTAGCGCTGCAACTATTCCTTGATACTTGAATCCTCCGCGGTCGAATACCACTTCAGTAATTTTAGCTGCTCCTGCTTTCTTGGCAATTTCAGCTCCTACTACCTTAGCTTTTTCTAAAACTGTTCCCTTCTTCTCGGTTCGAGAATCAGCAGCTGCTAGAGTCTTCGCTGCTTCGTCGTCAATAAGTTGTGCGTACACACCTGTATTACTTCTAAATACTGCTAAGCGAGGTCGAGTAGCTGTACCAGAAATCTTGTGTCGCAAACGATTATGTCGCTTGGCTCGCATGGATGTTTTGTATTGTGATTTTTCCATATTGAATTATTACAAGCCTATACAGCCTTCTTACCTTGCTTACGAATAATGTATTCTCCTTGGTATCGAATTCCTTTTCCTTTGTATGGTTCAGGCTTCTTAACCTTTCGTACGTTAGCAGCAAACTGTCCGAGAGCATCTTTGTCTGGGCCAGTAAGAGTAATTACACCCTTCACTACTTCAGCGTTGATTCCTTCGGGAATTTCAAGGTTTACTGGGTGTGAGAATCCTACGTTTAGGACGATTTCTTTTCCTTTCACCTCAGCTCGATAACCAACTCCTTCGATTTCTAGAATCTTAGTAAAACCTTCAGTCACCCCAACAATCATGTTTCGCAAGTGAGCTGCGTAAGTTCCCCAAAGAGCTTTTGCTTCTGAAGTGTCGCCGGGAGACAAAGTGACAGAATCACCTTCAATCACGACGTTGACGTCTTTCTTAAGTTCTCGGGCCAAAGTCGCTTTCGCTCCTTTTACCGTCAGTAGGCCATTATCAAGAGTTACTGTAACTCCGGCTGGAATTGCTACTGGAATTTTTCCTAATCGACTCATACTTACCAAATAATGAAAAGTTGTTCACCCCCAACTTTCTTCTCCTTAGCTTCCTCATTGGTGAGGATACCTGCTGGAGTTGAAAGGATAAGGTGTCCCTTTCCAAACTTAACCGGATGAAGATCCGCTACCCCACAATATAGACGTCGACCGGGCTTTGAAACTCGCTTCACACCATTGATTCGATGTTCGCCGTTTTCATAGCTAAGTGTCACTTCTAGGGTTTTTTCTTGTACTAATTTTCCTTTTGTAGTTGCGGAGGTAATATAACCTGCATCAACTAGCTTGTTCAGAACTGCCTCTCGTAGTTTTGAGTAAGGTACAGAAACTGTATCCTTGCCGACTACTCCAGCGTTCTTTAGGCGGATAATCAAATCGCCTACAGTGTCGCCTACCATGATGATTTTCTTACGCCTGGTATATGTCCTTCGTGTGCGAGTTCGCGGAAGCAAATTCGACAGGTGCCAAAGTCTCGCATGTATCCCTTTCCACGACCGCAGAGTTTGCAGCGTCGAACAACACGTGATTGAAACTTTGGTGTCCGCTCAGAGCGGATAATTAAAGCTTTTCTTGCCATTGCTTGATGTAAGGAGCTTTAGCGACTATACAGAAAGTATGCCAGCAAATGCGCCCTTCCTAGCGCATTTGTCGGTAGACCAAGTCTGTCTGACCACCAAAGTCCGTTAGTTTTGAAGTAGTTTCACCAAGATGCGGTGACTTTCTTCCGAATAAATCCGGCAGGTCCAACTTGCGCCCTAGTTTTTAGGGAGCGGAGCGACCATAAAAATGGAAACACTCCTGGGATGTCGAAACCAGCCTTAAACGAGTAGTAATCGCAAACAGAAATTTACCACCACGTCTTGCCCGCAACAATACCAGAATACCCATAAAAAGCAATAGAAAAGGCCGACCTGGTAGGGTCGACCTGTTCTCCGCCTGATCTTTAAAATAGTTTACTTAGCTTCCTAAACTTCTCTTTTCTTCAAAGGCATGCCGATGTGTCGCAAAAGTGCTTCTGCTTCTTCCTTACTGTCAGCGGTTGTTACCAAAGTGATAGACATTCCAAAGACGTTGCGGATATCTTCATCAGCAGTTTCCGGGAAGATTGTATGTTCCTTGATACCAAGGGTGTAGTTACCCATTTCATCTATCGATGAAATCTTAAGTCCTCGGAAGTCTCGAGTTTGTGGGATAGCTACGTTGATTAGCTTGTTTAGGAAGTCGTTCATTCGTTGTCCACGCAAGGTTACTTGGTAGCCAACAATGTCTCCTTCTCGAAGCTTAAATGTCGCAATCGACATTCTAGCAGCACGTGGGGCGGCCTTTTGACCAGTGATCATTGCTAGTCGATCTTGGATAAGAGCGATCTTCGCTTTGTCGTCTACCCGTCCCGTTCCAACTGAAACTACGACTTTTTCAATTTTTGGTGCTTGGTTTACATTCTTGTATCCGAACTTTCCTTTGAGAGTTTCAAACACAGAAGCAAGTTGAGTCTGTACAGTTTCCATACTCTATTATGTATTACTTACTTTTTAATAATTCTTGAGAGTCCCTTGGCAATCTGTTGCCGTCAGATTCTCCTCTAGGATGGGTCGAACCTGACGAAGCAGTTACATAAGCAAGTATATAGTCGCTTCCGCTCCTTATATCTTCTTATTAGATTTTCTTTCCGCTCGGTCGGGCGACACGAACCTTCTTTCGTTTGTCTCCTTCACCTTCGAAAGCGTATCCAACGCGAACCGCTTTATCTCCTTCCATTAGCGACACGTTTGAAACGTGAATTGGCATACTTTTTTCGATAATCTGTCCCTGTGAACGACTTCGTTTGTTCTTTTGGTGTTTCTTTACTTCGTTTACTCCTTCGATCACTACTTGATCAGTTTCCTTAAGAGTAAGTAGGATTGTTCCAGTTTTTCCTTTGTCTTTTCCAGCGATTACTTTCACGATGTCTCCTTTTCTGATTTTCATACTGATTTGATTACACAACCTCTGGGGCGAGGCTGACAATTTTCTGATAACCAGCTTCTCCAAGTTCTCGGGGAATTGGACCAAAAACGCGGTTGGCCCGTGGTTCACGTTTTTCTTTGTCGACCAACACTACTGCGTTGTCGTCAAAACTAACGTAAGAACCATCTTTTCGTCGGTAAGCCTTGCGTTGACGCACAACTACTCCGTAGACAATATCCTTCTTCTTTACTTGCTTTCGCGGTTCGGCAGTTTGAACGGCCAATACCACCATTTCTCCAAGTTCTGCATAACGCTTCTTGGATCCACCGAGTACTTTGAAGACTCGACCTACTTTACCCCCTGAGTTGTCGGTAATTTTAACTATTGTTTGTGTCTGAATCATATTACTTAGTGGTTACAAGCTCGAAAGACTTTCGCTTTGAGATTGGACGGACTTCTTTAATGTCGACCACAGCGCCTACTTTGGCGGTGTTTCCTTTATCATGGACGAGGAATTTCTTCGTACGTCGCAAGTACTTTTTGTACTTTGGGTGCTTTACGTATCGCTCAACTGCTACGGTACAGGTGTCTGTCATCTTGCTGGCTACTACCTTTCCGCGGAGAACGCGACCGTTGGTTGTTTTTTGTTCGGTACTCATACGCTATTTTGTTTCAGGGTTACTTCGTCGAACAGAGAGTTCTGTTAAGGCGCGAGCAACCTCGTTCTTGGCGTTACGGATAATACTTGCCTTTCGAGCAAACTTATCCTTAAATCGCTCTTGTCGCACAGTGTCTCTAGCAGTCTGCACCATTTCGGCCAATTCTACTTCGGACTTCTTACGAATATCTTGCATGTTTGTCATAGATACTTAGAGATTACACGCGTGTGTCTTCACGACGCACGAGTTTTCCTTGGACTGGTAATTTTGCACAAGCCTTACGAAAGGCCTCACGTGCGATATCTTCTGGTACACCGTCAACTTCAAAGATAATTCGGCCTGGTTGTACTTCGAAAACAAAGTGATCAGGATCTCCCTTACCCTTACCCATGGGTACTTCTGCTCCTTTTTGGGTAATTGGTCGATCGGGGAAAATACGAATCCATACTTTTCCGGTCTTACCCATTGTTCGAGAGATAACTCGACGGGCAGCTTCGATTTGGTTTGACTTTACTCGTGAAGCAGATGTGGCCTTGAGACCATATTCGCCGTATGCCACGGTAATACCTCGAGTGTCTGGACGGTTTCGCCTAGCTTCGCTAATACGATTAGTCTGCCACTTTCGGTGTTTTACTTTTTTTGGAAATAACATAAGCGAGTATTATCGGTTTCGGGTTGGCCGAGCTTCAGCATCTTGCTGACCAGCTTTCCGGTCGGCAAATACTTCACCTCGATAAATCCAAACCTTGATACCAATCACACCGTAAGGAAGATTAGCTTCAACTCGAGCAAAGTCTATGTCTGCTCGAAGAGTTTGTAGTGGGATTCGACCTTTCTTCAACTCTTCACTTCGAGCCATGTCTGCTCCCCCTAGACGACCACCCAGAATGATTCTCACTCCTTCGACGTCACGGTTGGCCATTACTTTTTCGACAGTTTGCTTCATTACTCGTCTAAAAGTCATTCGCTTTTCTAGTCCTTCAGCGATCATTTGGCCCACGATGCGGGCAGACGATTCAGCCGACCGAATTTCTTCGATGTCCATCTTTAGTTCTAACTTTTCGACCATCTTTTGCTTGCGCAAAAAAAGATCTATTTCTTTCTTTAGCTTATTTATACCTTCTCCACTTCGACCAATGATTAAACCTGGTCGAGCAGTTTTGATGATGATTTTGATATCCTTTTGGCTTCGCTCAATTTCGATGGCATCTACAGACATTCCCTTAAGTCGCTTATCTAGCAACTTTCGAAGTCCTGCATCTACTCGAATGTATTCACGAAATTTCTCCGGGCTGGTAGTGAACCATCGACTCTTCCAGTCGCGGTTGATACCTATCCGTTGGATATATGGATGTGCTACGTGTGTCATATCTATTTTTTCTCGCCGAGCTCAACTGAGATATGGCTGTTACGTTTGTTAATACGCGACGCTGAACCACGAGCTCGTGGCATAGATCGCTTGAGTGTAGCGGCTTTGTTTACCTGTACAGATTTAACAAATAGCTTATCTGTATTCTTTCCATGGTCTTTAGCGTTGGCAATAGCTGAGCTAATAACCTTAGCAAATGGACCTGATGCTCGCTTATCTACAAACTGTAGCGAAGCCAGAGCTTCAGAAGTGCTCTTTCCTCGTACTAAGTCAGCGATAAGACGAACTTTTCGCGGTGACTGACGGTAATTTTTTAGAATTGCTTTCATATCAGAATATTACTTAGGCTGCCTTAGCGGCTTTAGCGGCTGCTATTTCACCCTCTTTCTTCTTCTGCTCCATCTCCTTCTGCATCTTACCTCCGTGTCGGTGGAACTTCTTAGTTGGTGAAAATTCACCAAGTTTGTGTCCTACCATTTCTTCAGCAACTAGTACTTCGACGTGGTCTCGTCCGTTATGAACGCCAAACTTGAAGCCAACCATTTCCGGGGATACAACCGAGTTGCGCGCCCAAGTCTTGATTACACCACCCTCTCCGGGTTTTTTTCCGGCGATCTTTTTGAGGAGTTTTTCGTCTACGTATGGTCCTTTATAGAGTGATCGTGACATTGAATGAATAAAGGAATGTAATGACTATTATGAATTTATGTCCCGATTTTTTCTGCCCTTGGGCAAATCGCTGGACAAGTGACTCTAAACAACCACCCCATTTCCCGTTAATTAATAATCCGTAATTTAAATAAACTACGTATAAATCCGCACTTGTAACGGTGCGGTAGTGAGAATCTCTATTAAAGACAGGTAACGGCCGGCCTTAGAAGAGATTCCCAACTTCGTTTATTTGGTTTTAACTTCTTTGTGTATTGTTAGATAGACAACACACGTGAGGTTGGAACTGAATGAGAATACCAAAACGACAAGAAAAGTCAATGGTTTTGAATGAAAAAGGAGCCATTTGGTGACTATTTTGAATTTATACAAACGCTTAGAATATTTCGACCCCCGAGGGAGAAATAGTCTGTAGTGGGCTGTAAAGGTACATGTAAATTACTACATTGAATTTCAATACCCCTAATCCCGCAATTTGGCCGTAGTTTTGCGGGATTAGGGTTTTTCTATTACTTTGCTTTTGAGCCATTTATTACTAACTTCATGCTACGCTACATCAATGTCAAAACCTCGTGGAAAAGAACATACCACCTTAACTGAAACAGCGTCTGTTGTTGTAAAAGAACTCTACAAGATTGCAGGTGTGAAAATGATTGCTCCGGGCGAAATAAGTACTACAAGCCGCAATAAAAGTGGTAAGCGTTTTGTCACTGTTGTATACACTAGCGCCGGCTGCGAACTAATCATCACCGGACAGGGGGTACAAAATGTTGCTGTTCATACAGATAAGCCGCAAACAATACTGCCAGCATTACAAAAAGCGAAATCACTTCGTGACTTCGCTTTTAAGGAAAGAGACAGGAAACCGGGAAGCACTTCCTAGAAGATGATCTGGCAAGCCAGTTATTTGACCAAAAACTATATAATTTAGACAAAAGAAAAGGCCGGCGCCAAGCGCTGGCCTTTTCTTAGCTTACTTCTTACAACTCATCTAAAGCATCTTCTATTTCTTCCAAGGCCTCTTCAACTAAGTCCATCACCTCATCCCAATCTTCGTCATCAGCAGCGTCTTCTGCGTCGTCAAGAAGATCTTTTGCTTCATCGAGATAGTCTTCTGCGTCTCCAATATCATCGTCGTCATCGTCGGCTTCATCTATTTCATCTTTAGCGTCCCGATACTCGTCCCAAGCGTCGTCTAGTTCTTCTTCTGCTTCGTCTTCATCACTATCAGAACCACCAATTGCATCTAATGCCTGATCAACAAGCTTCTGTGCTTTCTTGGCGTACTTTATTGCATTAACCCAATCTTCATCATCAAGGGCTGACTCTGCTCGCTTGATCTCTCGCTCTGCATCGTCCAAGAAATCTTCTGCCTCATCAACATCTTCTCCATCATCGTCGGCGTCTTTTATTTCTTCCTCAGCTTCGTCAAACTCGTCAATTGCGTCTTCCACTTCTTCAATTGCGTCTTTTTCAGAAACTGTGTCTATCTCATCTCTAGCCTCCTCAAGGATTTCTTCTGCATCAAGTGCATCGCTGATTGCTTGCCGATATACGCGATTATCAAATGCTTCTTGAGCATCGTCGAGCAAGTCTTTTGCTTCGTCAAGCATATCTTCAGCGTCGCCTACACTATCTCCATTATCTTCAGCTTCATTGAACAAATCTTCGATATCCTCATACAGATCTAATACGTCATCTAATACGTCTTCCGCTTCTTTTGAAGGAGATTCTCCACCGGCGTCTTCAAGGGCATCAATAGCATCTTCAAGAGCTGAAGTAGCTACTTCTTCCGCTTCTGAATAATCACCAGAGAAATAAAGTTTCAAAGAATCGAGCAATGTCTCTAGGGAATCTTGCACGTCGTCAGCAATATCAGCCGCTTCTTCAGGAGCGTCATCACGCATATCCTGAAGTTCCTTGTAGGTATCAAGCATCATCTCGATAGCACTTTCGATGGTATTTTCAACACTCTCCTTTTCTTGAGTGTTTGCATTGGTTGAAACTCCAGACACAATTGGTTGTGGAGTAGTAACAACAGCTAGTGGCTTCAATGCCTCCAGACCAGCCACCAAATCTAGCAGATAGGCTGCCTGTGACTTAGGACCAAACACTCCACTAGCTGGAGATACGCCTTTGGCAGTTTGCCATTTTTGCACAGCCTCAACTGTAAGAGTTCGATAAAGTGAAGTCTCTTCGCCAGGTGACCCAGGCCCAGTAGCAGCAACAGCGAACCCTGCTCCATTTAGATACTTCTGCAAACAACGTACATCTTCTCCAGCAACACCTGATTCAAGAGTGCGAGAAAAAGAACATTCATTGGCTGACTGAGCATGAGACATGCCTGGAAGCAAAGCAAAAGTAGCCAATAGCAACGATCCAATAATAAACTTCCCTTGTGATGTGATACCTGAAACCTTCATAATGATGGTGATAATTATTATTAGTTAATTGTATTATATCATCAATTTTTATATACAAGATAATCAAGGATTTTTCTTGAAGAAAAGAAGAATCTAACAACTATTGCAAATATAGTAGAAGTGTTGTAAAAATGTAAGTAGTAGTTCTCAACAATACTAGTCGAGGGAAGTATTATGATTCAAAAAGTAACCAGGAGTAAGAATCATCCTATTCAATCCACCCGCCCAAAACCAAGATCAAGAAGACAAAAAAACAAGGTGGTTGCGGGAACAAAAAAGACCCGCCACCATCGTAAACCAACAAGTGGCGGAGGAAGAGAAGGTCGGTATAATATCTCAATCGTTCAACACAGGTTTCATGATGCCTATCACCAAGTATTTGGAGCTGGACATGTTCATTCTGTAGTAGCGCAATTGAATGCGACATGGATTGACCCCGACTACATTGTAATAGCAATCAAGAGGTCTGAATTGAACAGAGTTAAGAAGTACCTTCAAAACAGCGACGTAATTTAACATGCAGCACCACTGGGCGATATTGTTTATCGCCCAGTAACTTTTTAAAAAAACTTTTCTAGGTCGGCTTCTATATATCAATCCCCTTTCTTCATTTTCCCCTCTGTATAATCTTTTGTCATGTGAGATCTGTGAACTTCTTCAAATATATTTTCAATTTTGTCTTGTAGGCCGTATTCTATGACGGTGCCGTAAACTGAATACAATAGATCACAACCTACTTGGCGACGTTTGGAACATCTCCTTTTTCTGCTCCTTCGAAATATTCCTCCACCTCTTCTTGCATCATTTTGTAGCGATTTAAAGCAGTTTCACTTTCTATAAGTTTGGGCTCTAGCTCAACACCAACTTGGCATTTTATATGGAAATCTTTAACCATCTGTAGCTGTTCTTTCATACTTCAATAATACTATAATTAGACCGAAGAAAAACATTTTATTTTCTAAAACAAAAAACTGGTAAATTTGCCAGTTTTTCGGAAAATGATATAGCCGCTTGCGTCACGAATCACAAAGTATATTTCTGCACTTCGTGCGAAATATACTAAGTGTTCTCGACCCCGGCTCAACTGTTTTTGTCTTTATGAAAAGAGATAAAAACATGTCTCCGCCTCGGAAAGAGATCCGCAAGTGCCGCAGGGCACTTGCTAACCAAAACAAAAGCATCCTTTCGGATGCTTTTGTTTTGGTTATCTCTTCCCGCCCATGAGTCGTCCTGGCTTTCGCCTTGAGACAATGAGTTTGTTTGAGTACTTCTTTGGTGATCGAGTCTTTTGACCCTTTCCGGTTGGTCGCCCTTGCTTGGTTCGCTGACGTCGGTGTCCCCGTGGAGACTTACCTTCACCACCTCCGTGCGGGTGATCGACTGCGTTCTTCGCTGTTCCACGAACCTTCGGTCGAAGTCCCATGTGACGTGCGCGTCCTGCTTTACCAATTGATACTAAACGGTGTTCTTCATTAGAAACAGTTCCGATTGAAGCCCACGCTGAAGTTTGAATTTTTCGAATTTCAGTAGATGGAAGTTTGATCGAAGTATAACTAGGATCTTGGGCTACTACTTCAATCGTGTTTCCCGCTGAGCGCCCGAGTCGTGCGCCGGCTCCTGGATTGATCTCTACGTTATAAACGAAAGTACCAACTGGGATTGCAGATAACGGCAGACGGTTACCAACTGCTACTTTAGCTGTTTCAGAAGTAACAACTTTGTCTCCTACTTTCATTTTCCGTGGAGCCAAAACATAACGTCGCTCTCCATCCAAGTAGCAAACTAGTGCGATAAAACCGGTTCGGTTAGGGTCATACTCGATTGATTCTACTTTAGCTGGTACGTCTTTCTTATCGTACTTAAAGTCTATAAGTCTATAAGTTCGCTTGTTTCCGCCTCCTCGGTTGAGGACAGTAGTCCTTCCGTCACTATTACGTCCACCCGTACTTCGTTTACCTTTAGTAAGCGACTTAAGGGGCTTACTAGCCGTTGTGGTTAGAAATTTCTTATACTCGACGACTGAACCATCTCGTCGTCCAGCAGATGTTGGTTTGTATTTTTTCATATACTAGACAAGATTAATTGAGTCTCCTTTTTTAAGATACACGTAAGCCTTCTTCATTCCGACTACGTGCTTAGTACGGTTTCGACTACCGACCATTCGTTCTGCGGGTTTTTTATTGACGATGTTGATTTTCACCGGCGTCACATTGTAGAGCGCTTTTACTGCGTCTCGCACCATAAACTTAGTAGCATCTCGTTTCACTTGAAAAGTGTACACGTTGCTTTCACCAAGCTTCACTGTCTTTTCTGTCAGACGGGGAGAGATTATTACAGCCGAGAGATTGTGGTCGGTTGATTGTGCCTTTGAGACATCAATAACTGGCGCCTTCTCTTCGCGCTTTACTTTGGTTTCTTTCTTTTTTCCAAAGAGAGCCATACTATTTTGACTTTAGAGCTGATGGCGTGATTCGCTTTTCCAAAATCTCAACTGAGCTTGAAGCGTCGGCCACAACTACATACTTATAAGTTAGAAGTTCAACTGGGTTGATGTCCTTAGCCATAATTACTTCAATGTTTCCAAAGTTTCGGAAACTCTTTTCAGTAGCAAGGCTTCGGTCAGCCAAGATAACCACAGCAGCGTTCTTCCGCTTAGTTGCCAGTGAATCTTGTCCAGTTCCTTTAGCAATTGCAGAAATAACTGCCTTTGCTTCTTTTGTTTTTGGATCATCCATTTTAAGAGAATCGATAAACAAAACTTCTTGGTCTGCAAATTTCTTAGACAGTACGGTTGCAAGTGCCTTGGTCCGTACTTTCTTGTTGATCTTAACTGAGTGGTCCTTTTCAGAACGTGGTCCGAAGGTTACCCCTCCGCCAGTCCAAATCGGAGATCGGTTAGAACCATGTCGAGCGCGACCAGTTCCTTTTTGTCGCCATGGCTTTCTCCCGCCTCCCCTTACTTCACTTCGGTCTTTTGTGTGAGCAGTACCGGCACGCGCGTTTGCTTGCATACCAATAACTACTTCGTGTACGAGGTTTGGATTCCAAGCAACACCAAAGACTGCTTCTGGTAGCTCTAGGCTACCAGTTTCTTTCCCTTCTCGAGAATATACTTTTGCATTCATATGATTATGATTACTTGGTCGCAAAGACCTCTACTAATGTTCCCTTTCGACCTGGTACAGCGCCTGATATCACAAGAATATTTTCGTCTGTATTAACCTGAAGAATCTTTAGACCTTTGATAGTAACTTTGTCGCTACCCATTCGGCCACCCATTCGAGTACCTTTGAGTACGTTGTTTCCAGTTGCTCCAATTGATCCCGGCTCTCTTTCAGAGTGCTTTTGACCGTGAGTTCGTGGTCCTCCTTTGAATCCGTGGCGTTTAACAACCCCTTGGAAACCTTTACCTTTTGAAATAGCAGAGACAGTAATGTCATCCCCTGGTTCAAAAGCTGAAACGTTGATAGTAGCTCCTTTGTCTACTCCTTCAATCTTTCCTTCTTCGCCAGTGCGAGGTCGGAATTCTCGAGAGAGAGCCATAGCGCTACCAAAGTGACCCATTTGGGCTTTGCTTACTCGGTGTTCTTTTTGTACACCAGAAGCTAACTGGGCGGCTGCGTAACCGTCTTTCTCTACAGTCTTTACCTGTGACACAATCGCAGGAGAAACCTTAAGAACGGTCGCGGCCCGACACACGCCTTCAGCGTCGAAAACCTGTGTCATTCCCGTCTTTGTTCCTACAATGAATTTCATTGTTGTATGGATTACTCTAATAAATAAGCTTTTGTGACAGAAAATGTCAGAAGTATTTTGTAAAAATTTGAGAGACAAAAGTGTTCAAAATTTTTACAATAAATCTTTTACGCGGGCTTGAACTGTATTTTATACAGAGAAAGACGAGTAAATTATTTATAAAAATGTTGAAAACTGACTATCCAATTTTTTCAAATTACTTCCCTAGACCCATACAATAAATCGCGCCGTTTACAGGCGAGCACAAGCTCGCCAACAAACGGCGCGATTTGTGCCCATTGGTCACCGGTGAAATGTGTGACTGGATCACACTACGAGCAAGTTCGTATCTCACTGGGTACATAGGTCTTTTAAAGCTGGGGTCAGTATACTGATTTTTCTTTATTTTGCAAGGAAAATCCAGTCTGTTTGAGCAGACTGGTATTTAAGTGGATACTCCTAATTTGTTTTTTCTTCATAATCCGTCACAATGAGGCAAAGCATTTCTTCGGCACTATTAAAGGTGATCAGAAGATCATTTTTAAATAGTGCGTCATGGGGTCGATTTGGTCTTATATAGTTTATAACATGCAATTCTACCTCGGAGATATCTGACAATGATACTTTCTCTAACTGAAACCCCTCCGCCAGACTAAGCTTCACGTACCTAAGGCCAAGTAACGAAACTGCATGTACTTTGCGAACTTTCATAAAACCCTCCTTTAAAGAGCAAGTTAGTAGTCTCCGACAAAGATACACTAGTTTCTTGCAATACAAAAGGCCAAACTGGCTTTTCGCTTTGTTTGGCCTTTAGGGCTTTGTGTGAGGTCTACAGACCTACAACTGGTGAAATTTGCATAAATGCTAATAGACCAATCGTGGCCAAACTTAAACACTGGACCATCCAGCTGTTTGAGTTTTGAAACGTCATGTCGTTTGATTCTAATTTTTCCATAAAAATTAAATTTGATTAAAAGAACTGTGAAACCTTTTTGGGCTTCTTAAAGAACAATTTACTAATCTTCGCTTCTATCTACCTTATTCCGTGAGGAGTGGGGCGGATAACAGAGAAAGGCGAGCCCAAAATGGGCTCGCCTCCTTTGTTTAAGTATTATGTACCTTTTTGAACTTAACGCAACAGCCTGATGTGGATAACCTCTAATGCAGAGGCTACACAAAAACCGCCGTGAGGCGGTGTTTGTTGGCAAACAGTTTGCCGGAACAATGAGTGAAAGCAACGTTGAAGGTTACTTCATGATGTCTCTCCGATGAATTGTCCTTCGTGAGATGCATTCGCAATAGTCGCTTCCGCTCTGTAATGATTTTGGTGACTTGCATTAGAAACTCGGTGGTGAGTCTCCCGAAAATCCTCTAGGGGAGGATTATTTTCGTGAGATGCATTCGCAATAGTCGCTTCCGCTCTGTAATGAGTTTGGTGACTTGCATTAGAAACTCGGTGGTGAGTCTCCCGAAAATCCTCTAGGGGAGGATTATTTTCGTGAGATGCATTCGCAATAGTCGCTTCCGCTCGTTTGCTCAAGCTACATCATTTTCACGTCAATGTTGACTCCAGATGGGAGTGAGAGATTCGTTAGAGCCTCTACCACTTTAGGACTCGGGTTTAGAATATCGATTACTCGTTTGTGAGTTCGCATTTCAAACTGTTCTCGCGCGTCCTTGTGCACGAAGGTTGATCGGTTCACTGTGTACTTCTTGATTTCTGTCGGCAGTGGAATCGGTCCAACCACATTAGCGTCGAAACGCATTGCAGTGTCAATAATCTGCTTCACAGATGAATCGAGGATTTTGTGCTCGTAAGCACGAACTCGAATGCGAAGCTTATTGATCGCTCCTGCTGCCTTTTCTGATGTTGTGTCTGTAGCCATAATAATTATTTCAGTTTATACACTTTGCTGGTCTCTAGTCTAAGCAATCTTTAGAGTGCTTTAGATGCGAGGAAGGCAAGTGAATTTTTGTGAGTCGTACATTTCGTACGGTGAACAAAAATTCACGCAGTCTGACGAAGCAGATGAAGTGCTATAAAGATTGTTACGCTACGATTTTTGTTACAACACCCGCTCCTACAGTCTTCCCTCCTTCTCGAATAGCGAAGTTTGTTTGTTCTTCCATCGCTACTGGAGCTACTAGCTTGATTTTGAAAGTTGCAGTGTCTCCAGGCATTACCATTTCTGTTCCTTCCGCTAGAGTAACGTCCCCCGTTACGTCTGTTGTTCGGATATAGAATTGTGGCTTGTAACCTGAGAAAAATGGAGTATGACGTCCACCCTCATCCTTTGAGAGTACGTATACTTCCGCTTCAAATTCAGTGTGGGGAGTTACAGAACCCTTCTTGGCTAGAACTTGACCCCGGTGTACGTCTTCCTTCTTTGTTCCTCGAAGTAGGATACCAGCGTTGTCTCCAGCTTGCGCTCGATCCAATTGCTTGTTGAACATTTCTACTCCAGTAACTGTAGTAAGAGTAGTTGGCTTGATACCGACGATTTCGATTTCCTCACCTACCTTTACCGCTCCTCGTTCTACTCGACCAGTAACTACTGTTCCTCGTCCTTCAATTGAAAAGATGTCTTCTACCGGCATAAGAAATGGCTTGTCCATGTCTCGCTCTGGAGTTGGAAAGAAAGTGTCCATTGCATCAACCAATTCAATGATCTTTGCTTGGTAAGTAGCATCTCCTTCAAGTGCCTTAAGGGCTGAGCCTTGAATCACCGGAGCGTTAGCTCCATCAAATCCACCCTTAGTAAGCATTTCTCGAAGTTCTTCTTCTACGAGCATAAGCATTTCTTCATCTTCAACCATGTCGCACTTGTTCATGAAAACAAGCATTTGTGGCACTCCAACTTGCTTTGCAAGAAGAACGTGTTCACGTGTTTGTGGCATCGCTCCATCTGTTGCAGCCACCACCAGAATAGCGCCGTCCATTTGAGCAGCACCAGTAATCATGTTCTTGATGTAGTCGGCGTGACCTGGCGCGTCGATGTGAGCGTAGTGTCGAATTGGAGTTTCGTACTCAGAGTGTGAAAGCGAAATAGTAATACCACGAGCCTTTTCTTCAGGAGCCTTGTCGATTTCTCCTACGTCCTTTACATTTGCTACGTAGCCTTCTCCCTTAGCGTTAAGAGTAGTAAGGATAGCTGCCGTCAAAGTAGTCTTACCGTGGTCGACGTGACCAATGGTTCCTACGTTAATGTGCGGCTTTGTTCGATCGTATGCGTCTGCCATAAAATACTTAATTAGTATAAATAATAATTTACCGCACACATTTGCTTAGAAAAGCTGTGGTCTAGGTATTCAATCGAAGCGGCGCGAGAACGCCGCGCTTCGGTTGGAAACCTAGCGTGTGAAAGAGCAGTATATTTTCGCTCCACCCACAGACATTAAAGCCTGTGTGCAGTGGAGCTATGTTACCAGAATAACTCGGTTTTGCAAGGGGTTGGATGAAGAAATGAGCGCAAGTGGCTATTTTGAATTTATGTCCCAATTCAGCCTTTCACTAGGGGGAATTGCTGGACTATCTAAGTAATTCATTTAAATCCTTGAAATAGATACCTACTCATATAAAAAACCGGTGCTCAGCACCGGTTTTTTGTTCTGCTCTCCTTGTTCCAAATACTACTCAGTAATCCCGCGGGCTTTCTTGATATCTGCAGCCACGTTTGGTGGGACTACTTCGTAGTGGTCGAATTCCATTGTCATTGAGGCTCGTCCTTGAGTCATAGAACGTAAAGTGTTGGTGTAACCAAACATTTCTGAAAGTGGGACTTTTGCGTTTACAATTGTCTTGCCTCCCATTTCTTCAGACGCTTCTACTTGTCCACGCTTTGAAGAAATCCCTCCGTTTACGTCTCCTACGTATTCATCTGGAGTTCGAACTTCAACTTTCATGATTGGTTCTAGGATAACTGGACTAGCCATTGATGCTGCTTTCTTGAAAGCTTGAATACCAGCTAGTTTGAAAGCGATTTCACTTGAGTCAACATCGTGGAATGATCCGTCATAAAGTTCAACCGAAACATCTTCCATTTTGTATCCCGCTACAAATCCTCGAGTCATAGCCTCTTTACAACCCTTCATTACTGCTGGAATGTATTCTTGTGGAATAACCCCTCCCTTAATACTGTTAATGAATTCAAAGTGATCTTCTCGAGTAACGTTCTTTGCCAATTTCTTTGGCTCACCGTCTGCATCTAGCTCAAGTGCCTCAAGTGGCTTGATTCGGATCTTAACGTGACCGTATTGTCCCCGTCCACCAGACTGCTTAACGTACTTTTCTTCTCCTTCAGCTCCTCGTTGAATTGTCTCTCGGTACGCTACTTGAGGCTTACCGATGTTTGCTTCAACACCGAATTCTCGTTTCATTCGGTCGACCAGAATGTCTAGGTGAAGCTCACCCATACCGGCAATAATAGTTTCCATTGTTTCTTCGTCGGTTGAAACCACGAAAGTTGGATCTTCATCTGAAAGTCGCTTTAGAGCAACACCCATTTTTTCTTGATCTTGTTTTGTTTTAGGTTCTACTCGTACAGCTACTACTGGAGCGGGGAAAGTAATTGTTTCAAGAAGGATTGGTGCATCAAGGTCACATAGAGTATGTGAAGTTTTCACTTCCTTGATTCCTACCGCCGCGGCAATTTCCCCACAAAATACTTCATCTACTTCTTCACGTTTGTCTGCCATTAGTCGCACGATACGTCCAACTCGTTCTTTGTTTCCAGTAGAAGAGTTTAAAATATAGGTCCCAGACTTTACAGTTCCGGAATAAACTCTGAAGAAAGCCAGCTGGCCAACAAACTTGTCGTCCTGGAGCTTAAAGACTAGAGCACTCATTGGTTCTTCGTCTGAAGGCTTCCGTGTTACTTCTGTTTCTTCGTCTTTAGGGTCAGTTCCTTCTGTATCAGGAAGATCTAGTGGTGAAGGAAGGTAATCTACCACTGCGTCTAGCACTAACTGTACTCCGATATTTTGTAGAGCTGTACCAGTCATAACTGGGAAAATTTCGTTGGCAAGAACTGCCTTTCGAAGTGTTTTCTTTAGGTCTTCATTTGAAGTTTCTTTTCCTTCTAGGAAAGATTCCATCAAAGCATCGTCGTGCTCTACTACTCGTTCTACCAACTCAGCTCGACGAGCTTCAGCCTCGGCTTTAAACTCTTCAGGAATTTCAGCTTCTGTTACTTCTGTTCCCATTTCTCCAGCGAAAGTGTATGACTTCATGGTAACGAGGTCTACTACTCCACGCATGTCGTTTTCAGCTCCCATTGGAATTTGAATTCGGCAAGCTTTCTTTGAGAGTCGGTCTTCAATAGATTTTACTGAAGCATCAAAGTCAGCACCCAGCTTGTCCATCTTATTTACAAAGCAAATACGTGGCACGTTGGCTTCGTCAGCGTAACCCCAGTTGGTTTCAGTTTGTGGCTCTACTCCAGCCGCTCCGTCGAACACTACTACGGCTCCGTCTAGTACCCTCATCGAACGCTTTACTTCAGCTGTAAAGTCGATGTGTCCGGGAGTATCGATAATGTTAAATGTGTACTTTAGTGATTTAGTAGTTCTGTCTTCTTCTAGAGTTTTTGTCCAGTTACAAGAAATAGCCGCTGCGGTAATAGTGATACCGCGCTCTCGCTCCTGATCCATCCAGTCGGTAACGGTGGCTCCGTCATGAACTTCACCGATTTTGTGACTCATTCCAGTGTAGAAAAGAATTCTTTCTGAAGTTGTTGTTTTACCCGCGTCTACGTGTGCGACGATACCGAAGTTACGTAGTTTCTCGAGGGGAAATGCTCGTGCCATATAATATGTATTGAAATTAGTAATACCTTCCTACAGATTGACCGTAGAACGAAAAAAAACCAAAGCCTTGGCATTTTTTAGTCCTACTACCATACAATAGAGTCGGAATTTGCCCAAGGGCAGAACAAATTCTGACATAAGTGGAACATAGGGGCTTCGCCTCTATGTTTGCACTTAAAATTGCCCGCAGGCAAGGTGGCGATACTATACGATATCCAGAGCGAAACATCAACCATGATAGTAGACATTGACTTTTAGTTTAAAAACATTAGGATTCGAATATCCTATAAGTCATTAGGGATAAAGGTTCTTTAAATTACACAAGGAGTACAAAGTGGTAGCAAGAAATGCATGGTGGACCGACGAAAGACCAGGACTCAAATCAAATGTCGGAGTGACTACTGATAACTTAGGAGGCAACGTCATTCAAGACATTAATGGTGACGTTATTATGACCGACCTCCGTGTCATGAGAGAAGTTGCCCAAGCAGAGACCATTGCCTGGAAAATCTCGATCAAAACAATGAAAACTGACGACATCAGAGACCTGACTGAGACTAGGTCAGACTCGCTAAATCTGTTAGCTTCTCATCTCTTACGTGAACAGCCTAATCTGCAGTCTGTGTCTTACGGACATAACAATGGAGCCGCTCATATCACAACGAAGGAAAGGGAGTATCGGGCTTACAAAAACCAAATATACTTCGGACTAATCAAAAAAGACTAGCCCCTCAGGAAGGGGCGATAGCGAACCAGCCCAGTTCGCTTTTTTTATTTACCACCCCAATTTTTTCATTGCCTCAAAGACTCGCTTGAAGCCGGCTATGTTGGCTCCTCTTACGTAATCTATTCGGCCATCTTCTCCCTTTCCGTACTCAACACACTGCTGGTGAATTTTGCACATAATTTTTTTTAATTCTGCTTCTACTGCTTCATGACTACAGGCGTAGTGAGCGGCGTTTTGGGCCATTTCGATTCCGGATACAGTGACCCCGCCGGTGTTAGCTGCTTTACCAGGAGCGTAGATAATTTTGTTTTCCTGTACCACTCTTACAGCCCCGTTATCAAGGGGCATGTTGGCTCCTTCGACAATCAGCTTGGCGTGTTTAACCATTTCTTTAGCGTCTGCTTCGTTTACTTCGTTTTGGGTAGCGCACGGTAAGTAAGCACCTGCTTCTACGTTTTGCCACGGCTTACCTTCGAAATATTCCGCTCCGTCGATAGATATTTCGTGCATGGCTTTACCTTCTCCTCTTTTTTTACCACCTCGTCAATATCTTTATGAGTCAGACCGTCTGGCTTTAATAAGTAGCCACACCGGTCGGACAGAGTCATCACTTTCACACCGTAGTCGGTTAGTTTTCTTGCGGTATATTCAGCCACATTACCCGCTCCAGAAATTACCGCGGTTAGCTCCTTTAACTCAATATCATTGTGTTTAGCTAGAGCTTCGGTGAAATAAACCACGCCGTTGCCGGTGGCTTCGGTCCGCCGGCACGAGCCCCCGAAGAGTTCGTCTTTGCCGGTTAATACTCCTTCACTTCTGTTCACTATTTCCTTGTACATGCCATACAAATAACCAATCTCTCTTCCACCAACTCCAATGTCGCCGGCTGGCACGTCTGTTTCTGGGCCAATGTATTTATATAGACCGACCATAAACGCTCGACAGAAAGACCTGACCTCGTTGTCAGACCGGCCTCTTGGGTCGAAGTCGCTGCCTCCTTTTCCTCCACCGAGCGAAAGATCAGTCAGAGCGTTTTTGAAGATTTGTTCGAAGCCGAGAAACTTCAAGATGTCTTCGTTTACCGACGGGTCGAACCGCAAACCGCCCTTGTACGGACCAAGCGCAGAGTTGAACTGTACTCGATATCCGCGATTAACCTGAATCTTCCCAGTGTCATCTGTCCAAACAACCTTGAACGAAATAATTCTTTCTGGTTCAGTAATTCTTTTAATTAGTTCGTAGTCTTCTTCGGAGAAATTCTTATCAGCCAGATAGCCGTCTAAGCTTTCAAATACTTCTTTTACCGACTGCAAGAAGGTTTCTTGGTGAGGGTAGAGCTCGCTCGTTTATTGGTAAATATTTTTTAGTTTTTCATTCATATATCTAAGTATACCAAAGTTTGATTATTGATAGTGAAAGATATTTTACTTGTTTCCGTATGTAAAGTATACTTGACATTGTAGCCAGTCTTAAAGCTACATACTCGAGTGACAATTAATTATTTCAAATACTAAAATTCAATATGGAAACACAAACTAAAGTACTTATTGCTATCGGTCTAATTATCGTAGCGGTGATTGGATTTTCTTTAACTCAAGGTGATTCACCAGAAGCTGTCACCAACTCAACCGTCGACGAAATAAACTTAGAATCTATGGATGAAAGTGAAGAAGCCATGATAAACGGAGTTGATGAAGAAATGGAAGGTGCAATGGAAAGTGCTGAAGAAAAAATGATGAAGGATGAAGCAATGTCTGATAAAGAAATGATGGATGAAGTAGAACCAACAGCACAAGCTGTTACAGCTGGGTCTTACCTGGCTTACTCACCAGAAGCTGTCGCTAATTCAAAGGCTGACAACATCCTTCTAACCTTTAGTGCCTCTTGGTGCCCAAGTTGTCGAACTCTAGACAAGAATATTAACGAAAACTTATCGAGTATCCCAGCTGGAACTCAAATCTATAAAGTAGACTACGATACCAACGTCGCACTACGGCAAGAGTACGGTGTCACCATGCAACACACTCACGTGTTAGTAGATAGCGATGGAGCCATGATCAAGAAATGGACTGGCGGTAACACTCTTAACGAACTAGTGGCCGGCATCTAGTCATGACTTTACTTCTAGTCTCATTTATTGCCGGCATTCTGACCGTGCTTGCTCCCTGCATTCTTCCCCTGCTCCCTGTCGTGATCGGGAGTAGCGTTGGAGCGCGAAGCAAAGCCACGCCATACATCGTCATTGCTTCCTTAGCCACGTCGATTCTGATCTTCACTTACCTACTCAAGGCCACTACAGCGTTTATCGCTATACCGCCGTTTGTTTGGTCTTATGTTTCGGGAGGAATCTTAGTTGGATTTGGACTAGTCCTGCTCTTTCCCAAGCTTTGGGAAAGTTTAAAGTTTGTTTCAAAGGGCAGTCAAGAAGCCAACAAACTAATGGGTACTGGTTTCCAAAAGAAAAGTGTCTGGGGTGATGTAATGGTCGGAGCGGCCCTTGGCCCAGTCTTCTCGACCTGTAGTCCGACCTATTTTGTAATCTTGGCAACGGTGCTGCCTGCTAGTTTCTGGGTCGGTACCGGATACCTTTTGGTGTACCTGGCCGGACTAGTGATGGTACTAGTTTTCATCGCCCTCCTGGGACAAAAATTTACCGACAAACTGCAGGGGGCCGCTACAAGTGGTAGCAAGTTTAAAAAAGTAATCGGCGGATTGTTTGTGGTGGTTGGTATCTTCATCGTGACCGGTATGGACAAAAAACTAGAGACCTGGGTACTAGACACTGGCTACTTCGACATCACTCAGTTTGAAAGCCGTTTACTGAATCAGGTCAAAATTGAGGAACCAGAGACACACAACCCAAACAGCATGAACCCAGAACAAAACAAACAATTTGCCGAGGAATTAAATATTCCAAATCACTTGGTAGGGTTATTTCCTGATACAAATTGGAAAAACGCCGACCAAAGTTTAGCCTTGGCTCTCCCTGGTGGACCAACCAGAGACGGAATTCCGGCTATAGATAATCCGGAGTTTGTTAGTTTTGCTCAAGTAGACTATCCGGACGAAATCCAAGCGATGGTTCTGGCTGATGGTAATAAGGTAAAAGTTTATCCCTACAATATTTTGACCTGGCACGAGATCGTAAACGACACAGCCAACGGCACGCCGGTCACTATCACTTTTTGTCCACTTTGCGGCAGTGCGATTACTTTCAAACGTGAAACTACCGCCGGTACTGAGTTGAGCTTTGGCGTCAGTGGTTCTTTGTTAGAAAGCAACATGATTATGTTCGATCGCGAAACCGAAAGCTTATGGCAACAAAGTACTGGCCGAACACTCGCTGGAGAATTACACGAATCTACGCTTGAGCTATTCCCCATGCAACTTCTGACCATGGGTGAAATTGAAAAACTCTACCCCAACGCCCTCATCATGAGCGAAAACACTGGACACAACCGTGACTACAACCAAAACCCTTACGCTGGTTACGAGACAAACGACCGCTTCGTTTTTGAACCAAGTGCCCTGGACCGCACCCTTCCACTAAAGGAAATCGTTGTAGCTTTTAGAGTGAGCGATAATACTCCGGTAGCAGTACCCTGGCTCGCTCTGCGAGAAACTAAGACTCACACCGAAAAAATCGGTGAAAAGTCCTTCAATTTCGAGGTAAGCGAAAGCGGTGAACTAACAATCACAGACTCAAACCAAAACGAGTATCCGTTCTACTTTGAAATGTGGTTTAGTTTTGCCACTCAACACGGAGAAAACGGTAAGTTAATTAAGTTAGAATAAGATGAAGGATTTTGTCATCAACAATGTACAAGTTTACCGAAAAAAAGTTGGCCTAACTCAAGAAGAGTTATCTAACGCAGTTAATGTAACCAGACAAACAATTATCGCCATTGAAAAAGGTAATTATATACCTTCGGTTGCCCTAGCGCTAAAACTGGCACAGACTTTTAAACGCCCCGTCGAAAAAATCTTTACTCTTAAATAACCACGTATGTCAAAACACTTATTCTTAACTATCGCTGTCTCTGTATTGGCTCTGCTGTTTTTGGATCCATTTATGCTACTAATGCCAGAGAGCATTACTTGGCTAGTACTAGGTTGTCTTATGCTAGCAACTTTAGTTTATGGATTACTGATATTTACCGAGAAAGCTAACGACGAAAGAGAGGTTGCTATTAGAGGATTTGCCGATAGGGTTTCTTGTTTAGTTGGAATGATGTTCTTGGTTATGATTATTGCCATGGATTTTTTCACCCTTGGCAAAGTCTATCCCGAAATAATAATCGTTTTAGTCTTAATGGTAATCTCAAAATCAGTAGCTCATTATTACGCTTCTAAAAACTTCTAAGGAATATGCTCAAAAAGGAATACGACGTGGTAGTGATCGGAGCTGGTTCAGGTGGACTGACAGCAGCTGTTGGTTTTTCTAAGGTAGGAAAATCTGTTCTCTTGGTGGAACGTGAGCACATGGGTGGTGAGTGTACTAACACTGGGTGTGTCCCAAGCAAGGCCTTACTTCATGTTGCAAAACGGTTTCATGAAGCCAATCAAATTGGAGAAGTGGGCGCCCTTGGTGAAACCTATCGAAACGAAGCTTTTACTTATGTGCGCAAAACCATAGACAGTTTCCTAGAGCACGAAACTCCAGAAACCTTTGAAAAGATGGGGATAGATGTCGTCATGGGGGAGGCAGTTTTTAGTACTAAGAATTCAATAAAAGTTGGTGAAACTGTATACCACTACCAGAACGCTATCATCGCCACCGGCTCTGGCCCCCGAATGATTGAAGTAGTGGGCTTAGATAAAAAAGATATCCTCACCAATCAAAATATATTTGACCTAAAAGAAATCCCCAAAAAGACTCTCATAATCGGATCTGGCCCAATCGGACTTGAGCTTGGTCAAGCCTTGGCAATGCTTGGAAGCAAAGTCACTATTGCCACCATTGATAATCAGTTTGCTCGCCTAGAAGATGAAGCTATCCGCCCAATCCTCAAAAAAAGTTTCACCGATCTAGGTATTGAAATACTCCAAAATGCCTATATAAAAAAAGTAGAGGTCGATACTGCAATTTTCGAAATTAAAAAAAACAGTGTGACGACTGGTGAAGACCGTGTGTCTTTCGACAAAGTTCTAATCGCTATCGGAAAAGTGCCCAATCTTCCTCCAGGGCTAGAAGCAGCTGATATAAAGTACGACCAGAATGGTATTACTGTAGATTCGCAACAGAGGACTTCTAACAAACATGTTTATGCTGTTGGTGACGTGACTCAACGTCTCAAATTCACTCACACCGCAGATGACGCTTCAAGACAAGTAGTAACTCACGTAGCCAGCAAAGGCATCCTCCGGTTTAACAAAAATAAAGCCGTACCAAAAGTCACCTACACCTCACCGGAAGTCGCTCAAGTTGGTTTGTCTTGGCCTGAAGCGGTTCGCAAATATAATGAAGATAAACTGATGCGCATCGAAGTTCCTTTTTCACAAAACGATCGAGCCAGAACGGACGATTCAACTGAAGGAGTACTAGTTGTAATAGCTCGAAGGTTAAGCGGTAAAGTTTTGGGTGCCCACATTATCGGCCCCGCGGCTGGAGAGTTGATTTCCACTTTTACTTTAGCCATCGACCAAAAGATTTCCCTTTGGAAATTACAGAAACACATTTTTGCCTATCCAACTTATTCTTTAATAATCAAAAAAGCCGCCGATAAGTTTGTCGGCCAACAGTTCAAAGAACTTGAAGCGGACCTTATAAATCTAGTTAAAAGAAACAGCTCTAGATTTTTATTAGGTCTACTTTGGATTTTTGTAGTTTATCGGTTCTACGCTTTCCAAATCATCAATGACCTAACCGTAACAGAAACGGCACTACTGGTTTTTGATTTTATTACCATGACTATTTGGGGGCCGGTGATTTATATTTTGGCTTATGCCGTAAGGCCTTTAACCTTCTTTCCCGGCACTCTTCTAACCATTTTGTCTGGCGTGTTTTTTGGCTTCTGGTCTGGAACTTTTCTTACCATAATCGCCGCAAACTTATCGGCTGCCATTGCCTATCTCACCGGTAAGTTTTTTGGTAGCAACCTGTCATTAGAAGATTCTGTCATTGGTAAGTGGGTCACATCATTGCGCAAAAATCCGTTTACCGCTGTACTTACAACCCGATTAATCTTTCTGCCCTTTGATGGAGTAAGTTACGCGGCTGGAATTTTAAAGCTTCCCTTCGCCCCTTTTGTACTCGCCACTTTTGTTGGAACCCTACTTGGCATAGCTACCTTTGTGTCAATCGGAGCTTCCCTCGATATCGAATCTTTCCGTCAAAACGGATTTTCCACCGATGTCATCGATGCCAAATTTATTCTCATTTCAGTTGCAATATTTTTTGCTTCGCTTGGAGTCTCAAAGTTAATAAAGAAAAACTGATAACAGAATTTATCCGGAAAACTTTTTTACTATCTTACTAGTTCATCATTGGTACCTCTTCACAAGCTCCTTCGGTATAAGAAATTACGTTCCCTTCGGCACAAGCTCCACAGCCATTACTGAATGTCTCGGGAATTGGATCACATGGAGTTGTAACGCATTGAATTTGTACCGATCCACAAACCGGGCGGTAGTCCGGGTGCAAATTTGATTGCTCTTTGCTTCTGGAGAACAAACGACAACAGAGTCTTCTTCTTGAAGCATTCCGCCAAGACAATCTTTAAAATCACAGCTTGGTCCAGCCCGACCGACAAATGATCCGTCCGGGCACTCCATTACGTCC
>Ga0222676_1000046_pt1 | contig 58965 bp, 61 predicted proteins | sample AntAcemetagen870_FD_179815 | JGI IMG/M metagenome (GOLD analysis project Ga0222676, IMG submission 179815) | Saline water microbial communities from Ace Lake, Antarctica - #870 | ecosystem: Environmental > Aquatic > Non-marine Saline and Alkaline > Saline | place: Antarctica: Ace Lake...
CTCCGGTTCAATCCCGGACAACGGCTCAGTATGTTTGCCAGCGTAGCTCAGTCGGTAGAGTAACACATTCGTAACGTGTAGGTCGGCGGTTCGATTCCGCCCGCTGGCTCCGACACTTTCTTCTGTTCCTTATCCATCAACAGCATTCTCCCGAAAGCTGTTTTTGTTTGCCCCCTTTTTAACTATTCATTTATACTTTTAATAATGACTTGCTATACTTCAACAAATGAAGAAAGAGGAAATAGAAAAAAAATTGAAAGAGCTTGAGATTGAAATGGCAGATCCTTCTTTTTGGCAAAATAAAGATCAGGCACAAAAAACGGTTCAGGAGTATCAAAACATGAAAGCTGAAGCTGAAGGGGTCGGTAAGTATGATCGAGGCGGGGCGATACTCACGATCTTTTCCGGTGCAGGTGGAACCGATGCTGAAGATTTTTCAAAGATGCTACTTAGCATGTATCTTCGTTTTATAGAAAAGAAAGGCTGGAGTGTTGTATTACTTCATCAAAATCAGAATGACCATGGTGGGTATCGAAACGTGACCATTGATATTGATGGTAAGAATGTGTACGGAACATTGAAAAAAGAGTCTGGGGTACATAGACTCGTTCGTATTTCTCCATTTAATTCAAAAGGTCAGCGCCATACGTCGTTTTCGATGGTCGAGGTGTTGCCGAAGTTTGAAAAAGCATCAGAACTTTCTATTCCAGATGATCATATTGAGTTTGAATTTTCTCGATCAAGTGGACCCGGTGGACAGAACGTGAATAAGCGAGAGACGGCTGTGCGAGTTGTCCACACGCCGACCGGGTTGTCTGCTCATGTAGACACGGAGCGTTCGCAGGGATCAAACAAAGATAGGGCATTACAAATTTTGCATGCAAAAATATTTAAAGCTCTTGAAGAGGATCGGATTGAAAAACAGCAAGATATGTATATTTCAAAGACGACAGAAATTGAGTGGGGTAGCCAGATTCGATCATATGTTTTGCATCCATACAAACTTGTGAAAGATCATCGAACTAATGTTGAGGAGAGAGATATTGAGTCGGTATTAGGAGGAGAGATCGACGTGTTTATCGAAGCCGAGAAGGATTTATAGATAAGGAAGTGTGGTATTTTTGGCAGTAGTAAAGAGTGTGATATACTAATTATTGTTTAGAAGATTCTTTGAATCTTTACATATATGATTCACTTTGATCAAGTAACGAAACAATATAAAGAAGACGCTAGTGCCATTAAAGATATTACTTTTTCGGTGGAGCCAGGCGAATTTATATCTATTGTCGGACATTCCGGTGCCGGTAAGACAACGTTGATAAAAATGCTACTTGCAGAAGAAAGACCAACAGATGGGGCAGTTTTTTTTGAATCTGCAAATATCCATACTCTGCACAAAAGAGCAATCAATGATTTTCGTCGAAGAGTTGGTGTGGTATTTCAGGATTTTCGTCTCCTTCCGTATAAGACAGTATATGAAAATATTGCTTTTGCGATGGAGGCTGCAGGTAAGCCTGATGAAGATATTCAGGCAGATGTGCCGTATGTTTTGGAGATGGTTGACCTACTTGATAAATCTGAAAGTTTTCCGCATGAACTTTCTGGAGGCGAGAAGCAGCGGGTAGCGATTGCTCGAGCGATTGTAAACCAGCCAGATATTATTGTGGCTGATGAGCCAACAGGAAATCTTGATCCGCTTAATACGTACGATATTGTGCAAATCCTTAAAAAAATTAATGATATTGGTACGACAATTATTCTCACGACACACAATAAAGGTATTATTGATTCGCTGGAGAAGCGAGTGATTACGATGGAGAAGGGGAAGATTGTTCGAGATGATAAAAAGGGGCGATACGTCCTATAATGTAAAATAAATGTTTATCACAGCAACACGAAGAATAATTCGATCAGGAGCACATAATTTTTGGAGAAACGGTTTTGTTTCATTAGCGTCTACGCTGGTAATGGCGATTGCTTTATTTGTTATCGGATCAATGATTTTCCTGGGGACACTTCTAGACACATCACTTGAGGCTATTAAGGATAAAGTTGACGTAAATGTTTATTTTGTTGCTGATGCTGCTGAGGATGACGTGCTTGCATTGAAGGCTCAAGTGGAAGCATTGCCTGAAGTTGAGACAGTACGCCACCAGACAAAAGAAGAAGCACTCGAAGAGTTTCTTGTACGACGGGCAAATGACACATTTACTATACAGGCACTTGAAGAGCTTGGGGAAAATCCGCTTGGCCCAGTATTAAGTATAAAGGCTAAAGATCCCTCACAGTATGTTGGTATCGCTGAGTTTTTGCAGGGAGACAATCTACTTTCTGACGGCGGTGAAGAGGTTGTTGATACAGTAAACTACTTTGAAAATAAAGTGGCGATTGATAAGCTAACACAGATTGTTGCCGCTGTTGAGATGACAGGATTAGCTATTGTAATCATACTGACAGTCATCGCTGTCATCATCACGTTCAATACAATTCGCTTGGCGATCTATATTTCGCGTGAGGAAATAAGCGTGATGCGTTTGGTTGGAGCAAGTATTTCCTATATTAGAGGTCCGTTTATCATCACTGGAATTATTTACGGTGTAGTAGGTGCGTTGGTGACATTGGCAGTTTTCTACCCAATTACCTACTGGCTAGGAAGTGATACGGAAGCTTTCTTTGTTGGATTCAATCTTTTTAGATATTACACAGAAAATTTCGGATATATTTTTGCAGTTATTTTAGGGGCGGGTGTGCTCATCGGTGCACTGTCGAGCTACTTAGCAGTAATGAAATATTTAAAACGTTAAGCGGGTAACTGTAAGGATGATGGCAAATAAAAAACCAAAATACATTTTTGTTGTAGGGGGTGTTATGTCTGGTGTTGGTAAGGGTGTTGCGTCTTCCTCGATTGGTACAATCATGAAGGCTCGTGACTATACGGTAACAGCTCTAAAGATTGACCCTTATATAAATATGGATGCGGGAACTATGAATCCTACCGAACACGGAGAGGTTTTTGTTTTAAATGATGGCGATGAGACTGATCAGGATATGGGGAACTACGAGCGTTTTCTGAACACCGACTTGTCAAAGATGAACTACATGACGACCGGTCGTGTATATATGGAAGTGATTCGTAGAGAGCGCAACCTTGAATACGAAGGAAAGAATGTTGAGGTGGTGCCGGATATCCCAAAGGAGGTAATTCGTCGTATCGAACGAGCTCAAAAGAGCGCTAATGCTGACGTTACGATTATAGAAATTGGCGGAACGATTGGAGAGTATCAAAACATCATTTTCCTTGAGGCAGCTCGAATGATGAAGATGAAGTATCCAGGGGATGTGGCCTTTGTTATGGTGTCGTACTTACCAATGCCATCAAAGATTGGCGAGATGAAAACAAAGCCAACACAATACGCCTCCCGATCGCTTAATAGTGTTGGCATTCAAGCGGATGTGATTATTGCTCGAAGCGAAGTGTCGTTGGATAAAAAGAGAAAAGACAAGATTGCAGTTTTTTGCAATATTCCTCGTGGTCACGTCATTTCCGCACCAGATGTCGAAAGTATATATGATGTTCCGGTTAATTTTGAGCGTGACAAACTGGGAGAAATATTAAGTGCGCTTCTTAGTTTACCAAATCACCGAACGACAAACCTGACAAAATGGAAATCGTTTGTTAGTAAATCAAAACGAACTAAAGGCGAGGTAAATATTGGTGTAGTTGGAAAATATTTTGATTCTGGAGACTTTGTCTTATCGGATGTATACATATCAGTTATTGAGGCGATTAAGTATTCAGCCTACAAGCTCGGGGTTACTCCAAAGCTCCACTATATCAATTCAAAAGACATTGAAACAAAAAAGAAAAAACTTACTGACCTTAGTAATCTCGATGGTATTTTAGTACCAGGTGGGTTTGGATCAACTGGTGTTGAGGGGAAGATTGCGGTGATTAAGTATGCTCGAGAGAATAAAATTCCGTACTTTGGAATTTGTTACGGAATGCAGTTACTTGTGATTGAATATGCACGAAACGTGGCCAAGCTTGCTAAGGCACATACTGCAGAAGTCGATCCTACTTCACCAAACGTAGTGATTGATTTTATGCCGGACCAGAAAAAACTAATGAATGAAGGAAATTACGGAGGGACAATGCGGCTCGGAGCCTACCCCGCAGAATTAAAAAAGGGCACAATCGCACGTAATGTGTATAAAGAAAGTAACATCAGTGAGCGTCATCGACATCGATATGAGGTAAGTCCTGAATATATTGAAAAGCTTGAGTCTGCCGGACTTGTCTTTTCAGGAACATCACCCGATAAAAAACTGATGGAGATTGCGGAACTACCAAAAGATATTCATCCATTTATGGTGGGAACTCAATTCCATCCTGAATTTCAGGCTCGACCTCTTACACCGCACCCCCTATTTACTGAATTTGTGCGTGCCTCAAAAAACAGGAAGGAGAAGTAGTCATTTTTTTAAATCTTGAAATTGACAGGCTTTTGCCGTATCTTGTACGCAGGCGATCTTTTTTAAAGATAGGAAGTTTAAAATTTTGCCGGTTCGTCTAATGGTAGGACACGCCCCTCTGGAGGGTGGAATTGGGGTTCGAGTCCCTGACCGGCAGCCAAGTTTCGGTCTTTATTTAGTTGACAGTAGGGGGGGTGGGTGTATTAATGCTGTAGGAATTAACTAGAAAAAGTTCTTTACACAACAAGGGGAGGTTAATAATGAGTAGTCAAAATGTTAACGGCACATGGCAAGTTCGATCAAATAGGCTAAGTAAAGATGTTGACGAACTTTGGAGGAAGTACAAGGCAGAACCGACAGAGGGGTTGCGAAATGAGTTGTTGGAGTATTACTTACCAACAGTGAGGTATCATGCTGCGCGTGTCTGTAAATTTCTTTTTGGTAAAGTCGATACCGATGACTTGGTTGCAGATGGATTGTTTGGCTTGGTCAGCGCTATTGAATCTTTTGATCTTGAGAGGGGTATTAAATTTAAGACATATTGTGCATTTCGAATAAGGGGCGCAATGCTCGACGGTCTTCGTGACATGGACTGGGCACCTCGTCTGGTTAGGAGTAGGACTTTTAAAGTTGATACAGTTCGTCAAGAATATTTTAAGCAATATGGAGTTGAGCCCACAGAAGAGCAGATTGTATCTTTGCTCGGTGTATCGTCTGATGAATACCAGCTAATTCAAAGGGACGCACTGACTGTTCAGCAGCAGGGCTTGGATATGCTGTTTTTTGAAACCGACTCTGGTAAAGGTGTACTTACTCCAGATCTGATTGAAGATCGTCGACAAGAAGATCCGGCTAATGTAGTAAATCTTCGCATTATTAAAGAGATCTTGATGAGAGGCTTGGATTATAGAGAGCGGATCATCATTACTCTCTACTACTTTGAGGGTTTGAGTATGAAGGAGGTTGGAGAAGTTGTTGACCTGTCTGTACCACGAGTGTCACAGATACATGCAAATTTAATTTTAAGGATTAAGGCTCGTTTTACTGCCAGGGATGGTCGGTTGGAACCAGTGACGCAGTGACTTTTGACATCCTCCTATAACCAAAGACACCTCTTTCGAGAGGTGTCTTTTTATATTAAAATAGTTCGAATATCGTCCCACACTGCCAGCAGAAATTCAAAAATCGGATTTTCGTCAAAAATCGGATTTTGTTCAGGAGACACGGCAAGTTAGAGGTAGGTTTTAAATTCAGAAAGTGTTTAAATTTGATATAGTTTCTATATTTATAATATAAAAATATGGCCAAATCTGAAATAAAAACAAAACCAACAAAAGCAAGTGTTAAGGACTATCTTGATGCTATCAAAGATCCCTTTCGAAAAAAGGACTGCAAAGAAATTGTGAAAATGATGAAGGCTGTGACAGGAAAAAATCCTGTAATGTGGGGAGCTAGTCTTGTTGGTTTTGGGAAAGTGAGACAAGTATATTCAACAGGCAGAGAGGTTGATTGGATCGTAATGGGACTTGCGTCGCGTAAGGATTCAATTTCTTTGTATTTAACGTGCGACCTCATTCAGATGGAAAAAGAACTTGAAACTTTAGGCGCGCATAAGCGAGGGGTTGGTTGTTTGTATATAAAGAAGCTTGAAGATGTGCATATGCCGACTTTTAAAAAGCTTTTACGTACTTCAGTAAAGCTTGCTGGTAAAAATACTGCAAAATAAGTGTTTCGAGTATGGATTACTTTAATCTCTCGTAATATTTAAATATCATGTATACTTACTACATATAATATCTAAATATCATGAAAGTAAAAATTACGTTAATTATCGCTATTGTTGCTATTATTAGTTTTGCTTGGCTATTTATGAAGTGGAGTGCAGGGAACTATGTGGTGATTGTTAATGAGGAAGCAAGGCACATTGAAGAGGAGTTAGCGGAGGTTGAGGTGGCAGTTGCCTCAGGTCAGATAACAGTTGATGAAGCTGTGCAGGTACGAGCTCGTATTATTGCACGTTTAGAAACTATCAATACTGCTGTCCAGTCATCAAATCAGGCGACCCTTACTGGAGCACAGCGGGCGCAGCTCCTCGAAGGTCTTGATCGTTTGAAGGATATTCTTGTTAAATATCAAAGTACGCTAGTCGTGGTTGAGGATGTGGTTACCAATACACCAGAGACAGAAGAAATTCCTGACTCTCAAGATAGTCAGGCTGGTGAAGAAACTATTACAGAAGTACTTGAAGAGACTGTGGAGCTTGTTGAAGATCATGTGGAAGATGTTGTAGAAGATATTTCTGAGGAAGATTTGCCGGTTGTTGAAGATGAGGTTGATTCAGAGGAGGAAGATGCACTTTTTGAAGAAAACGACATAGCAACTTCTACTGAAGAGGAGATAGTATAAGAATAAATAAGTAAGACATATGACACAAACAAAAATTATTATGGGAGTGGTGATTGGGATTGTGGTTGTTGTTGGGGGGTATTTTTTACTAGGAAGTAATAGTGGTGTGGAGGAGGGCGATATACAGATAATGAATGAGTCTGTAGTGATGGAGACAGGAGGTAAAAAAATGGCTTTTGCTGAGTTTATTAAAGGAGGTGGTTCATATAAGTGTACGGTACATCAACGTGTTGAAGGGGCGGACACGACAGGAGTTACTTATATTAATGGAGGGATGATTCGTGGTGAGTATACGACGCAGGCTCAAGGAATGAGTATCGATACGACGATGATTCTTCGAGATGGGTATACGTATACGTGGTCATCATTTGCACCGACTATGGGATATAAAGTGAAGGTGGTTGATGACGGTTCCGCTAATAGGAGTACTGAAATGTCTGGACCGTATTCATTCGATGCTGAGCAGATAGGTGATTACGATTGTGAGGCTTGGTCTGGAGATGCGTCAATGTTTACTCTTCCAAGCAGTGTGACATTCCAAGAGATAGGGATGTAGTAGTATCGGTTTTTTATTATTGCGAGAATTAAATTTTGGTATACTAGGAGTGTTACCAGTAATCAAAAAAATATGAAAGGATTTAATAAAAATATTGAACAATTAACAGTAGAAAATAATGACTTTCGTCACGTTTTATACACGGGTAAGTATAGTCAACTCGTATTGATGAGTATTGTGCCGGGCGGGGAAATTGGTCTTGAGGTACATCCAGAGAACGACCAGTTTTTTCGATTTGAAAAAGGGAAAGGTAGGATTATTATTGATGGAAATGAAAGTGAGGTAAGGGACGGGTCTGCGGTAGTAGTGCCTGCTGGTGCAGAACACAACGTAGTGAATACCTCAGACTCGGAAGACTTAAAGCTTTACACAATCTACTCACCGTCACATCATAAAGATGGTATTGTTCGGGCTACAAAAGCGGAAGCTGATGCAAATGAAGAGGAGTTTGATGGGGTGACGACAGAGTAGTTTTTTGTTCAAAAAGGGCCTATTTACTAAATTCCAGTAGGTGAATTGGGTAAATAGGAGGATATTTTGGCGGTATAGGATGTTGCTATTATGTGTTAAAATAAAGGTATTATGAAAAAAATTATTATTTCAGTTGTACTAGTGGTTTTACTTATTAGCGTAGGGGTTTATTTTTTAACTCGAAGTTCGTCAGATACTATTACTAATACTCAAGATCAGAATGGTGTAGAAAACATCGATCAGATGGATGAGGAGCAGGAGGTGGTAGTGGAGGATGAGACACGTACTGTTATTGGTTCTTCTGTGGAAGGACGTGAGATTGTGGCGTATCACTATGGAGAAGGTGATAAAGAAGTTGTGTTCGTTGGAGGTATTCACGGAGGCTATAGCTGGAATACGGCTTTGGTTGCTTATGAGCTTATGAATTACTTAGAGACTGATCGGGAAGCTGTTCCTGCAAATGTAAAAGTAACAGTTATTCCAGTCCTTAATCCAGATGGATTATATAAGGTGGCTGGAAAGGTGAGCTTGTTTACAAAAGCCGACATAGCGACTTCACAAGCTGTCGTTACGTCTGGTCGCTTCAACGCAAACAACGTTGATCTGAATCGAAACTTTGATTGTGATTGGCAAGAAAATGCGGTATGGCAAAGTCAGAGTGTTAGCGGAGGGTCATCTGCTTTCTCTGAGCCAGAGAGTCAAGCATTTAGAGACTATGTAACAGCTAATAGTCCAGAATCTGTAGTGGTTTGGTATAGTGCAGCTGGTGGTGTATTCGCATCAAACTGTCATAACGGTGTTCTTTCTGAAACAACAGCACTTACTAATACCTTTGCCAAAGCTTCAGGATATCCCGCATATCAAACATTCAACTTCTATGAAATAACTGGAGATGCGGTAAACTGGCTTGCAAAAAATAATATTCCGGCAATTAGTGTGTTGCTGACAAATCATCAAGATGTTGAGTGGAATAAAAACAAGGCTGGAATTGACGCATTGCTTGAATACTACGCAGAATAATGAATTTTTCACGACGTAAAATAGTCGGACTTGTTGTCATTGTAGTGGCTCTTGTTGGTATTATTTTTCTCTCTACTAAAGAGCCAGAGGTGGTTGTTGTTCCGGAAGTAGAGGTTATTGCTGATCCGCAAGTAGAGAAAATTGGCTCTTCTGTCGAGGGTCGTGATATTACTTCCTATACATACGGCAGTGGCGACACACACCTGGTATTTGTTGGAGGAATTCACGGTGGCTATGAATGGAACAGCGTGTTGCTTGCCTATGAGATGATCGACCATTTCACTGATAATTCAGAAATTATTCCTGAAAGTATTACTGTCAGTATCATTCCTGTTGCTAATCCGGACGGTCTGATGAAAATTATTGGCAAAGAGGCACGATTTACCTTACTCGATGTTCCGTCTGGAATTGACACTGCTCCTGGTCGCTTCAACGCAAACAACGTTGATCTTAATCGAAACTTTGATTGTAAATGGGCACCAGAGAGTTCTTGGCGAGGAAATGTGGTTAGTGCCGGTACAGCAGCGTTTTCTGAGCCGGAAGCTGCTGCTATTCGTGACTTTGTACTGAAAACAAAACCAACATCTGTTGTGTTTTGGCATAGTCAGGCAAATACTGTGTACGCTTCAGAGTGTCACGATGGAGTATTGCCTGAAACACTTGCGGTTATGAATGCATATGCTCAGGCTGCTAGATATGGTGCAGTTGCACAATTTGATGCATATCCGATTACAGGAGATGTTGAAGGTTGGCTTGCGTCAATCGGTATTCCGGCTATTACTGTCGAGCTTGAAACTCGAACAAGTATTGAATGGACAAGAAATATTGCGGGGGTGCGAGCATTGTTTGACTACTATAGTAAGTAAATGAGGTTGGTACATAAAATAAAAGCCCGGATGTATTGCCCCGGCTTTTTTGGTTGTGCTGTCTTCCTCCTTACTTCCGTGTTCTCCTTTTTTTGCAAATTGTATTGAATGAAGGTGCAGGATACAATGACTGTATAAAAAGTATGGAGCATGTTGTATACATCTTGGAGTGTGCCGATGGTACGTTGTATGTCGGGTCTACAAACGATCTTACAAGGCGTTTAGTGGAACATAATACATCAAAAAAAGGTGCTCACTACACTAAGATTCGCCGTCCAGTCGAGTTGCGTTATGCTGAAAACGTTTTAAGTCTAGGAGAAGCACGACGAAGAGAGGCTGAAATTAAGCGTTGGGATCGAAAAAAGAAGATAGCACTTTTTGATTCTGGTGATGGGATTGGAGGGGAAAAATAGGTATAATAAAAATATGAAAAAGGCAGTATTGTGGATAACGGGAATTACAGTGTCGTTGGTAGCGCTATTTTTTTGTTCAATAGCTATATTTATAATGAAAAACAAGCAGATGAGGGGGGCCTTGGCTTAGCATCATACTTTCAAGTAAGTTTGATCACCAGAGGTATTGCAGATATCGGACATCCGATAGAAGGGTTTGACGCCAACTTGCTTATTCTGGCATTTCCTGGACTTATGCCAGATGACTTTAGTGGAGTTGAGACACTTGAAGGTTTGTACATGATTGAAGATAGTGAGATTGTATTTGTAAGAAATCAGGAGCAGCCCGCATCATCCGCTCAGCGTACAGTTTCAAAAAAAGGCTACGAAACGTTACTCGAAAATGTTTCGCTACGACTTAGTTATCCAGTGATGAGTCAGGATGATGTTGATGAGTTGGTTATTATTCTCAATAGCGGTGAACGAGTCTTTGTACGTATTGATGAAGAAGTAAGTGCCTTGGGTGTAACTCTTGTCCCTCAAGAAATAGTAGAAGATAGCCGCTGCCCTGCTGATGTAGATATAGTCAATGACTGTGTTGTGGCTGGAGCGGTGCGGGTGCGGACCGAGTTTACGAGTGGCTTAGGTGTCGCTACTCAGGTGTTTGTGCTTAATGAGACAGTTACAACTGAAGCGGAGGAAGTAACGCTTATACGTGTTGATCCAGCCCCGCACTCTGCTGAAGAAATTGCAGAAGACGAATACGTATTCTTTTTTGAAATTATTAGGCGGTAGGGTTCACGCTTTTCTTGGCGCTAGATATACCTGCCACATATCCTGTTGTCCAGCAAAGCTGGAGGCTATAGCCACCAGAAGGTCTGTCGATATTTAAAATATCTCCAATTAAGTATAGATTTGGAAATAGTTTTGACTGCATTGTTTTAAAGTCTACTTCATTTAACGCAACACCACCGCTTGTAATGATGGCTTTTTCAGAGCCGAGTAGTTTGTCTACGTGTAGGTGAATATTTTTTATACTTTCTATCAGTTTAAGGCGTTGCTCCCGGGTAATGCTACTGCAACGAGTGTCGTTTATGATATTAGAGTTGTGAAGTATGGTTGGTATCAAAGCTGAAGGAGTGATTTCTTTAAGGGCATTTTGAATCTTTTTCTTAGCTTGATCTATAAAGAGGTGTTGGAGTGCATTATTAAGCATTCCGTGATCAAGAGATGGGAGGAGGTCGAGTGATAGAGTGACGTTACCGTATTTGAGAAGTTCGCCAATATCTTTACTCATATTAAGAATGGTTGGCCCACTGACACCAACGTGAGTAAAGAGGAACCTACCCTTTGCGACGAGTTGTTTTTCACTATTTTGAAGGACCGTGATTTTTATGTCACTTAATGTAGTACCGGCTAGTTTTTTTGCCCAGGTATCTTTGAGTACGATTGGTACAAGTGATGGTGCTGGTCTGATGACTGTGTGTCCAATGGACTCGAGCCAAATATAACCATCTCCTGTTGATCCGGTTTCTGGTCGGGAGGTGCCACCTGTGGCGATGATGATATTTTTTCCATACACTACTTCACCACCCTTTAAGCGAACTCCAGTAATAACGCCATCTTTATATACAAGTTCTGAGACAGCAGAATTAGATCGAACAGTGACGTTTTGTTTTTGTATAAAGTCGACTAGTATATTCCAGACGCTCTGAGCTTTGTTTGAGACAGGGAATGTGCGTAGTTCGTTTTCAACTTTTGTTTCCATACCTCGAGTGTGAAAAAAGTCGAGAGTTTCTTGAACGCCCCACTGTGAGAAGGTTGAGAATAGAAACTTGCCGTTGTCTTTGAACTTTTCGAGAAAAGTACGTGTATTAAATTCTGAGTTGGTCACATTGCAGCGACCTCCTCCTGTGATGAGGAGTTTTTTACCTAAAGTATCATTTTTCTCCAGAAGGATAACTGAGGCATCACGTTCAGCCGCGGTGCCACTTGCCATCATTCCGGCAGGGCCACCACCAACCACAACCACGTCCCATATCTCTGTAGTATTCATTGGCGCAATCATATCAGAAAAGTAAGTATTGTGAATATATAAAAAAACGCCCGAGACCAGTGAAGGTTCGGGCGTGTGTGTGGGGGCACATTGATTGTGCGTTGCGTAAGACGACGTCTTACGTGGTAGGGATGGGAGAGTGATTTCCCAGGATAACATGGTTGTCTTTGTTGGCAACTTCGATTGTTGCGTTGATCTGATCGTGCAGACTATTGTAACTAACGTCGTTGCTCAGGGTGTCTTGCAGCTTGTTGTATGCAAGGCATCTCTTTCCGTGAACGTCGTAGAGCATTTCGTCACTTTCGGATAGTATTCCGTTTCGTCGGAGACTTTCTCTATATCCTGGTCTCAGCAGACCGAACCACGCACTGATCTGATGTCGGTAGAGGAGGTAGAAGAAGCCGCACATTAGTGCGTGAGATGCGTGCCTATACAAATCAGGACGAACATCACACTCGAGATCTAGCTTTAGACGAACCCTCTCGATTGCACAGATGTTCCCCGGTATGTCTTTTGAAGAAATACACACGGAGGACATTTCCCCTACGTTGTGCGTACTTCGTGAGTAAGGAAGTGTTTCCACGACCTGCTCACATGGCAGTGCGTTTTGATGTTCTGTTGATCCACCGTGGATCAGCCGCGCAGCTGCGACAGGAATGCCGGGTGCGTTTTTGTGTTCTATCAAAACGTGCGAAGACCACTCGTCATAGGGGTCAGCGTATACCCCGCTGTGATGGTTATCTGGCGGTTCGAATTGACGTTCGCCAATGTAGACGCTGTATCTGAATGCCTGGAATCTAACGATTCCTTGCGGTTCAAAGATAGGTACAATCAGAAAATCGTTGCCTGGTATCGCTATTGGTGCGATCTCACTATTGTCTTTATCTATATCCAACATAACTCAATCCTTTCTCTCCACTCAGGTTGTTTGTGGAGGTCTGCGCCTCCTTCTTTCTGTGGAGGAGGTTTGGGTAATTTGTTGTGTCTCTCTATCGAGAGAGACAGGTTTTCAAAGTTCTGGCAGAATACTACTATATTTAAGTAGACTTGTCAACCTGTGGTAAATAGGTATTTTTTATACACAGGTCCTTTTCAAAAAGCTATAAATAATGTATAGTGTTGCTTCTAGTCAAATCCGCTTGGCGGATTTATTTTATTAGGAGCGAAATGCCAAGCTTGAGGGCTTGAGTGTTTCTAATCCGATGAGCTAACAGGGGTTTTATGCCCTGATCTGCATTAGGAAACTTTTATTACAGTATGGAAATCAGAAATATTGCAATTATTGCGCACGTTGACCACGGTAAGACAACGCTTACTGATGCTATTATGCGTCAAACGGGGTCTGTAGATGATAGTGTAAGTATGGATTCAAACGCTCTTGAACAAGAGCGTGGAATTACTATTTACGCAAAGAACACCTCAATAACATACAAGGGGACAAAAATTAACATTGTTGATACGCCAGGTCACGCTGATTTCGGTTCTGAAGTTGAGCGTGTTCTCCGATCAATTGACTCAGTGTTACTGGTTGTTGATGCTCAGGAGGGGCCGATGCCACAAACACGGTTTGTATTAAAGAAGTCACTTGAAATTGGTCATAAGCCGATTGTCGTTTTGAATAAGATAGATAAACCGGCGGCTGATCCGGCGCAAGCTCACGACCAAGTGCTGGAGCTGTTTTTTGATTTGGGTGCAAATGACGAACAGCTAGACTTTATTACCGTATATGCTATCGGAAAAGATGGAGTGGCAATGAAGAGTCTTGATGACCCGCGAGTAAATATTGATCCGCTGCTTGATACTATTTTGGAAAAAGTTCCACCAGCTACACAGACTCCTGATGCGCCACTAAAAGCACAGCCATTTAATTTAGCATACGATAACTTTCTTGGGCGGTTGGCGATTGCTCGAGTATATGAAGGAAAGATAAAAGACGGTGCATCTGTGTTTGTAAAGAAGCCTTCTGGTGAGGTTGAGAAAGGAAAAATTACAAAACTCTTTACTTTTGAAGGAGTAAGTAGAAAAGAGGCTGATGAGGTTGAGTCTGGAGATATTGTGATGATTGCTGGTCTTCCTGATATTTTTATTGGAGATACTATCACTGATGATGAATCTGTGGAGGCACTGCCTGCTATTAAAGTAGATGAGCCAACAATCGCACTTAACTTTCTTGTAAATAATTCACCATTTGCTGGACGTGAAGGTAAGTTTGTTACTGGACGACAAATTCGAGATCGACTCGAAAAGGAGCTTGAGGTGAATGTGGGGCTTAAGGTTCAATTTGACGGCGATGTGATGAATGTGTTTGGACGAGGTGAGCTACATATTGCAATTTTACTTGAAAATATGAGACGAGAAGGGTATGAACTGCAGGTGTCTCAGCCACAGGTAATTATTAAAGATATTGATGGGGTGAAAAGTGAGCCATTTGAAGAGGTGACTATTGATATTCCGCTAGATTTTCAGGGGGCTGTAATTGAAAAATTGTCAAAACGTGGAGTGATTATGACAAATATGAAGCAGGACGGAAATACTGTTCGGCTAACATTTGAAGGACCGACTCGAGGATTGCTTGGGTATCGGGGGCAGTTTATTATTGATACAAAAGGTGAGGGAATTATGTCGAGTCGGGTGATTGGCTTTAAAGACTATGTAGGTGAGATTCAAAAGAAGCCTCATGGATCGATGGTATCAATGGCCGGTGGCAAAGCTCTTGGTTTTTCTCTTGCAAACTTGCAGACACGAGGTGTTCTCTATATTGGTGCCGGAGAAGAGGTGTATGAAGGAATGGTGATCGGAAATACGTCAAAGGGAGAAGAAATGTCAGTAAATCCAACAAAAGGAAAGCAGCTTACTAATATGCGGGCGAGTGGTTCTGATGAAAATATATTGCTCGTTCCACCAATGGAAGTGACGATTGAAAATGGTTTGGAAATGATGTCAGATGATGAATACTTGGAAATTACTCCAAAAAGTACTCGACTACGAAAAAAACTTCTCAAAGAGTCTGAGCGAGTAAAGGTAAAGAGGAGATAGTAAAAAAGAAGAAGTGATAAAAAAACGGGCGGGGATATTTGATACTCCGCCCGTTTTTTTGTGGTATTCTTATATGTACGTATGTTAGTAAGGAATTTTTTAGTATCTGTTGTAGTTATTCTTGCGGTGTTCTTTGCGCTGGTTTTTTTGGTTAGTAAAGACGATCAAGAGCCTGTTGTTGCTGTAGAGCCTACTGTTTCCTCTGAGATAACGTATGTTTGCTCAGATAGTCGAGTTATTCACGCGGTCTTTTTTGATAATAATACAGCCGAGATTTTATTAAGTGACGGACGTCGATTTACACTTCAGGGCGCTGTGTCGGCTTCTGGTACAAAGTATGCGAATGAAAATGAGACATTGGTATTTTCGACACGTACTGGCGGAGCTTTTATGCAAGAGGGAAATACACAAACGTACACAGACTGCATAGATGGTGCAACCGCTGAGGCAAATGGAGATGTTGTTCTGGCAGGAGTTATTACGTCGATTGATCGAGAACAAATTGCAGTTGATGGCCCGACATATATCACGGTTGAGAAAGAAGATGAAACAATGTTTATCGTGGTGGTTCCTTCTATGGGAATATTGATGTGTGAAGCACAAGGTGAGATTGCAGATGTGTTTGCTCTTGAGGCAGGAGAGAGTATTGAGGTTCGGGGTGAAATAAATGTAGATGGCTTTGTTCTTCCCTGCGAATCTTCAGAGCATTATCTACGAATTCAAGAAGCATCTCTGTAGGTGGTCACTATTGTGGTAATATGTGTATAAGGATTGTTAGTTAGTTTTTATTGCTATGAGTAAAATGGTAGTTATAGTATTAGGCTTAGTTCTTATTATTGGAGGTATCTGGTACGTTTCGCGTGATACGCAAGAGCAGGTCGTGGTTCCAAATGAATCAGCTGTAAATGAGGATATGGAGGGTGACGTGAAAGAGTTTGAGGTTCGAGGTAGTAACTTTGCATTTTCTCCGTCAGAAATGAAGGTAAATGTAGGGGACCGAGTACGAGTGACGTTTATTAATGATGGCGGAACTCACGATTGGAAACTTGATGAGTTTTCTGCAAGTACACAAATTATTCAGACAGGTGAGCAAGAAACAATAGAGTTTACTGCTGATACAGCGGGGACGTTTGAGTATTACTGTTCCGTAGGATCTCATCGTGAGATGGGAATGATCGGGTCGTTTATTGTAGAAGAATAGGTTTTGCTTATGAATTTTCAAAAGAACGTATGGTACGGTCTCTTTTGGATTCAGTTTGTAATTATATTCTTTTACTGGTTTCAGGGAGCTGGATCGCTATGGGAACTCGGCACCGCTGGAGTGTTTGTGGGTGTCGGCCGGTTGGCAGGACTGATTGCAACGTATTTAATATTGTTGCAATTTTTCTTAATGAGTCGGTTTACGCTCCTTGAGCGTGTGTTCGGTCTTGATAGACTATCTCGATTTCATCAAAAAAACGGTAAGGTGGCTATTGGCGTCCTGATTCTCCATCCATTTTTTTTAGTGCTTGGGTATGCTGGTCTTTCAGATAGGGGGTATTGGGCACAGTTCGGTTCATTTACCGCTGATCTGGGATCTGTGTTTCTTGCATTACTCGGACTTTGTTTGTTGCTTGTTGTGGTCGGATCAGCACTATATGTTATTCGATCGAAGGTGAAGTATGAGTGGTGGTATTTTGTTCACTTACTTGCGTATATGGCGGTGCTGTTTCCGATTCTTCATCAGTTTGAGTCGGGTGGAACACTCTCTGTCAGTAGTGTATTTTATAGTTACTGGATAGTGTTGTATATTGTTGTGCTTGCGGTACATATACTTTTTCGCTGTGCTCGGCCGGTGTATTTGTCATACAAGCATCAGTTTAAAGTAGATCGTGTTGTTCGAGAGACGTCAGACACTATCTCGATATATTTTACTGGTCGAGATTTAGAATCTTTTTCGATACGTTCTGGTCAGTTTATGATCATTAGATTTTTAACTAAAGGAATGTGGTGGCAAGCCCATCCATTTTCAATTTCGGCTATGCCAAACGGTAAAGAAATACGAATTACTGTAAAAGAGCTTGGTGATTTTACTTCAGAGCTTCAGTCTGTTGCATTGGGAGTGAGGGTTATTATTGATGGTCCGTATGGTGTATTCACAAATCTGTTTAGGGTGTCTTCTAAGGTATTGATGATTGCGGGCGGTATTGGTATCACACCTATCCGTTCTTTAATGGAGGAAATGCTGAAAGAAGAAAAAGATGTCGTGTTATTGTATGCAAATCGAAATGATGGTTCGATTGTGTTTAAAAAAGAATTAGAGGATTTGGAAAAACGCTATAATGTAAAAATTGTGCATATAATGAGTCATCAAGAAGGCTATGCGGGAGAGAGAGGATATCTTGATGAGGAGAAAGTCTGTCGAATTGTACCAGACATATCAGATCGGGAGGTGTATCTTTGCGGTCCTGTTCCGATGATGAATTCACTTATCCCTGTAGTTAGTAGTTTTGTGGGTAAGTCAAGAATACATTTTGAGAAGTTTTCGTTTTAATATAGAAATATGAAATTTATAACAAGTGTAAAAGAGGTTCGGACTATTGCGGATAAGACCGTGGAGTGTGTATTTGAAAAACCAGTAGGGTTTACATATAAGGCGGGGCAGTACGTTGATATAAAACTTATCAATCCGCCAGAAAATGACGATGAGGGTGCTATTCGAACTTTTTCACTAGCGTCCTCTCCTCAGGAAGACTATTTGGCGGTTGCATTTCGTGTTCGTGATTCTGCATTTAAGCAAGTTATTACAAATACTGCGTATGATGTTGAGGTGGAAATTGATGGACCAATAGGGTCATTTGTACTTCATCAAAATATCGACCGGCCAGCAATTTTTTTGGTTGGTGGGATTGGTATTACTCCATTTCGAAGTATTATTAAAGATGTGATTGATAGAAAGACAGGGCATAGAATGTATCTTTTCTACTCAAATCGTGCTCCAAAGGATGCTACCTATTTAGATGAGCTTGCCGTATTGGGTGCTGACAATGACGCACTTACCGTCGTGCCGACAATGACTGATGCAAAAGAATGGGATGGGGAAATTGGCTATATTGCTACAGACATGATTAATCGTTACGTTGCAGGTAGAGATGGGGCGGTTTATTATAGTGCTGGACCCCAGGCAATGGTGTCTGCTATGAAGAGTTTGTTAAATGACGATGGGGTAAGTGATGACGATATTCGAGTTGAGGAATTTGCCGGGTACTAGAAAGGTGGCTTTGACAAGCATTAAATAACGATGTATTATATAGACCATTAATAATGGTACTTACTGTACAATAATACAAGTGATAAAAAAGATAAAAAATTATATAACTCCGCATACTGGTAATGACCATAAGCCAGAGATTCTTCATGAGGAATCTATTTTGGCAATTCTTTTTATCTCCGTACTCCTCTTTTCTTTTTCTATCGTCGGTAATGTTGTGATTGATCGGGTTGGAACCCTGGCAGCAGTGTACTCCGGTGTATTGGTCGACCTTACTAATGATAGTCGTCAGGACTATAGTTTGACGACATTAAAAGTGAATTCGACTCTCGAACAAGCTGCATTTGAAAAGGCGAAACATATGGCAGAAAATCAATACTTTTCACACAATAGCCCTAACGGCACTACTCCGTGGTATTGGTTTGATTTGGTAGGATATGAATTTGCTTATGCTGGTGAAAACTTGGCAGTTCACTTTGGAGAATCAGAAGATGTTGTTTCAGCCTGGCTTGAGTCACCTACCCATAAAGCAAATATTTTAAATAATGATTTTACCGAAATTGGTATTGCTACATACGAGGGAGAATATGAAGGCTATCCAACTACGTATGTTGTGCAGTTGTTTGGTACGCCGCTATATAAAAAAAGTGGCGTGGTCGCTTCAAGCCAGGCGTCTTCTGAGGTGACTGCTCTTGTGACCGTGGCAGAAGAAAAACCAGAGCCAACGCCCGCATCTACTGTGCCTACAGTAACTAACGTAGAAAAGGTAGAAGAAGCGGAGACATTTATTTCTGTTAAAAATGTGGAAGTTGAGGATGTGGCAAGTGTAGAGGCCGCTGCATCGGTCGTGGATGAAAAAAGTGACCAAAAGAGTACCCCTTCTCGTACGTATGATATTCAGCGCCTGATCCAGCCGTCTGGTGTTGCCTCGTTGATATTGTATGTATTCGCTTTCGTTGTATTTATCGCAATGATATTGATGATGACTATTGAGGTTCGGAAACAACATTTGGCTCATGTTGCCTATGGAGCGCTATTATTGATCATTTTAGGTACTCTTTCCCACATTAACTTGGTCGTATTGAGCTACTTGTAGTCATTTTTTAATACGGTAGGATAGTAGGATGAATAATTATAGTAATAAAAAACTTATCGCTTTTGACCTCGATGGAACTCTTGCACCAAGTAAATCAGCAATGGATTCTGAAATGTCTGGTTTATTATCAGAGCTACTTGAAAAGTGTGCAGTTGCAGTTGTTTCTGGAGGAAGTTATGGTCAGTTTAAAAAGCAGTTTATGGATGCTGTGTCGATTTCAAAAGAGGGGTTGAAAAAACTCTATCTTTTTCCGACTAATGGAAGTGTGCTGTATAGATATGATGGTGATGCCTGGAAAGAAGAATACTCAGAAACGTTGACTCAAGAAGAAAAAAAGCAAGTGTTTGATGCAATTGAGCGCTCCTTAAGTGAATCTGGATATGAAAAACCAGAACAAACATACGGTGAAATTGTTGAAGATCGAGGAACGCAGGTTAGTTTTTCAGCGCTCGGACAAGAAGCGCCTCTTAAAGAAAAAGAGGTATGGGATCCTGATCAAGAGAAACGAAAGAAGATTGTGGCTATTTTGGAAACGTATCTTCCAGAGTCTAATGTCCGTATTGGAGGAACGACGACAATCGATATTACTCGTAAAGGGATTGATAAGGCCTATGCTTTAGAAAAAGCGTTGTTCTATGCTGAGGTGAATAAAGACGATGTGCTATTTGTTGGTGACGCTGTATTTCCTGGAGGTAATGATTATGCGGCTGTAACTTTTGGTGTAGACACGGCTCAGGTCAACAATCCTGAGGATACTAAAAATATTATTAGATCAATTATTCAACAGTAATGAAGACATATAAAGAGGATAGGCCGTGGGGAGTTTTTTTTCAGTTTACGCATAACGAGCCATCAACGGTAAAGATTATTGAGGTACATCCTCAACAAGAGTTGTCGCTTCAGTATCACAATAAAAGAGAGGAGTTTTGGAGGGTGCTTTCGGGTACACCGGTACTTACTATTGGAGACGAGGTAGTTCAAGCGACAGTTGGGCAGGAGTTCACTATTCCGGTGGGTACGAAGCATCGTATCGCAACTAGTACTAGCCCAGCGATAATTCTCGAGATTTCGACAGGCGAATTTGATGAAGATGACATTGTTAGGCTGGAAGACAAGTATGGACGTGTCTAGGGTGTAGTCGGTATGTATTTTTGATACTATATATCTATGAATAAAATAATAGTAAGCATACTGATGGTTTTGCTATTGGCTGGTGGCTATTTTTTCTATGTGTTAGTCACAAAAACAGAAGTTGTTGTTACTTCTTTTGAGGAATGTGAAGAGGCTGGATATCCGGTTTTTGAATCGTATCCTGAACAGTGTCGGGATAGTAACGGCATACTGTATGTTCGAGATATTGGTGATGAATTAGATAAGTTTGATTTGGTTCGAATAGGTACACCACGTCCAAATGAGATGGTTACAAGCCCACTTACAATAACAGGCGAAGCTCGAGGGATGTGGTTTTTTGAAGCGACATTCCCTGTCGAGATTCGTGATGCTAATGGAGTTGTGCTGGGGTCTCATTATGTCAGCGCCTTAGGAGAATGGATGACTGAAGAATTTGTTTCTTTTGAGGCAGTGCTTGAGTTTGAATCTTCGTCAACACCAATAGGCGTACTTGTTCTTCAAAAAAATAATGCAAGCGGTTTGCCTAAATATGATGATGAGTTTGAAGTGCCGGTACGGTTTTTTTCTGCAGATTCTGAGTAGTGTTGAAGTTGTTTTAAAAAAGTTTGTGATATAATTGAGCTATGAATAGTATCAGTGAGTCAAATCTTTTCTTCCTCATAACAAGTGCATCAGTCATTGTTATTAGTGCAGTTGCTCTTGTTGCCCTTGTATATACCGTGCGTATCCTCAGAGATATTCGAAATATTACGAAGTATCTTCAGTCTGGCGCAAGTGAGTTGGTCGAAGTTCTCCAAAAGATACTTAAGAATCCAAAGACGCCCATAGTTGAACTCGCTACATTAGTAGTGGGATTTTTGAGAGCACGAAAAGAAAAGAAAACAAGAAAACGTAAAACTGCGTCTAGTAAAGAATAGATTGTTCCTTGAAGTCTGTTTGTCATATGACGGTGTAATAATAACGACGATGGTGCGGCATATTATTATATATAGTAATTATTTTTGAATATGAAAAATACAAAAAAAGTAAGTGGTACAACTAAAGTTGGGGTGGGTATTGGAATCGGAGCGATTGCCGCATTGGCAGCAGGAGCGTATTACTTGTACGGCACAGAACAGGGTAATAAAAAACGTAAAGAAGTTCGGGGATGGATGTTAAAGATGAGGGGTGATGTGTTGGATAGGCTTGAAAAAATTAAAGAAGTAAATGAAGAGACCTATCGAAACATTGTCGATCAGGTAATGGAAAAATACAAAAAAATGAATAAGGTGGATGTTGAAGAATTGCTTGTGCTTGCAAATGATTTAAAAAAACATTGGACGAATATCAATAAAGAAGTGAAAGAGGTAAAGAAGGAGGTTGGACAAGATGTTAAGCGTCTTCGGACAAAGAAGAAAACTACTAAAAAGTAGTTTTCTGGACAGAGATAAATTATACACATATGAAATGTCAAAAAGGACAAGAAGGTGTGGCGACGGTGTTTGCAGTAGCTATAGCTGTCGTTATTGCTGTTGTAATAGCTGCAGCACTGATTGTGTCTACCGGTATAAAAGAAGTTGTTGTACCTGATCCTGTAGTCACTATGCAGACAATAGAGGGCGACATACCGCTGTCAGTATACTTTGGAAAGGAAGGAAAAAATGTTGATTGTAGTAGGGTGTTTGGTGTAACAAGGTTTGTTGAATCAGCGACAGGTGTCGGTACTGCAAGGTCATTACTTGCTGAACTTTTGAAAGGTCCGTTGCCCCCTGAGGAAGCCGTGGGATTATTTACTAGTATCCCAGAAGGGGTTGTTGTGCAGAGCTTAGTTATTGAGGACGGTGTGGTAATGGTTGATTTTAATCAGACACTTGATGAGAATATTGGCGGTTCTTGTCGTGTAACTTCCATTCGATCTCAGATTACGGAAACACTCAAAGGAATCTTTGGGGTAAGTGAGGTTCATATTTCTATTAATGGAGAAACTGAGGATATACTACAGCCATAGTTGAGGGTAGTATGTGTTTGTTCAAGGAAAAAATAACCTATCTAAGGTTACTCTTGAGTGGATTTTTTTATATGTTTTACTTACTATCTACGAGCGGGAAAGCGTAGGTAGCGCCCCACATTATAATTATCGATAGGACAAAAAACGTTGCCTCAAAAGGCATGAAGAGGAGGGCAAAGGTCGCCACGATCGGAGCCATAATAAAAGAAAGTGGTCGGGTGAGTCTAAAGAAGCTGATACTCTCACCGTTACTACCGTTTACTTGTTTGAAAAAGTAGCTTTCTGTTGCGATCTCCACAAAGCTCGCTCCCGTTCGTGTTGTAAAGAGAATGATTGCCCATAGAAAGAAGTTTGGTGTTGAGATAAATGGAATGACTGCAACTGAGAGAGCGGTGATAAAAATTCCTGCAATAAGGATTTCTTTTTCACCTGTTCGTTTATCGGCCATTTGTCCAAGAGGAATTTCAAAAAGAATAAAAGGTAGCAACATGATAGAAAATAGCATACCAATTTCGGCCCAATTAAAACCAATGTTCTGTACTAGGTGAATCGGCATATAGATAATCATCCAAGCGTAGAAAAATTGAAGAAGGAGGTGTGCTTTAAAGATGTTAAAAATATTTTTGTTTTTAACAAATAGGACGACGGTCTGAAGAAGTTTTGTATGTACAACCTCAGCTGTGTCTTCAAAATGTCTAAAGAATTTTACAATTAAGAAAAATAGGGGAATTAAAAATAGTACAGAGAGTAAGTATACATTTCCAAATTCATTATTGTGAATAATAAGGCCGAATATGAGGGGGGAGAGTACGAGAGCTGTGTTTGAAAGGGTTAAAAATAGACTACGTAGCCCCCCTGTTTTTGATTCATCGGTAATATTTCCTTCCAGAAAAATATCCAGTGTAAATAAGATCATTGGAACTGAAATAGTATGAAGAATGAAAAGTGGTACGATAACGTACACATTTGATGACAGGATCAACCCGGTAATAGCGATACATTCTGCAATAATAAAGAAGATCGAGATCGGGTATGTACCTACTTGTTTAATAAACTTAGAAACACTTAGAAAAATAAAGAGAGAAATGAGAGAACTTACAGTGTAGATGATACCTATCTTCTCTGCCCCAATAAATCTTTCTAAGAAAGATGAGTTTATATAGATGATAAGTCCCCAGTGAAATGCTAGGAGAATGTTTGCAATGTAGACGGCTGGAAGTGCGGCAGATGGTAATTTTTTAAATGGAAACATAATATTTATACAATCATACCACGAAGATGTGGGTTACAAAAAACAGCGAACTCTAGTTCGCTGTTTTTTGTGTTAATTTTTATACTCCGAGTACTACGGGGATTACGATAGGATGCTTGTGTGTTTCTCGATAGAGGAATTTACTTACCTCTTCAGAAACTTCTTGTTTAACATAGTCAAAGTTTATTGGGTTCATTCCCACCGTTGTTGACTCTACGGTCTTTTTAATAATGATTCGTGCTTGTTGGAGCAACTCTTGTGATTCTCGAAGATATACAAAGCCTCGAGAAATTATGTCTGGACTTTTCTTTAGTTTACCTGTTCGAAGGTTGATGCTTGCAATGATGACAAACATACCATCTTCTGCCAGCATTTTTCTGTCTCGAATAACTACTTCTTGAACATCACCTATTGTTGATCCTTCAACAACAACGTCTTCACTCGGTACTTTTTCTGGAAGTACATTGAGTGTGGTGCCATCATTACCAATTTCAATAATAGATCCGTTGTCAGCTACAACGATATTTTCTTGGGGTACACCGAGTTGTGTTGCCATTTCAGCGTGCATTTTAAGCATGTGGTGATAGCCGTGAACTGGCATAAAGAATTTGTATGGTATCTGGCTGTGAATCCAACGAAGTTCATCACGTTTTCCGTGACCAGAAGCATGCACATCTGAATCAAGGTAGGTAATGATTCGAGCGTCGTGTCGGTAGAGGTTGTCTTTTAGTTTTGTAATCGCCTTTTCATTTCCTGGAATAACGGATGATGAAAGAATGACAGTATCTGTTGATGTGAGTCGGATATTTTTATGGGTCTTATTAGACATTCTCATTAGTGCCGCAAACTCCTCTCCTTGAGCACCTGTCGCAAGAACCATAATTTTATGTGGAGGATGCTTTTCCATTTCTTCAATCGGAATAACGTGGTCTGTCTCAACAAGCTTTAGATGCTTCACGATAGCTACGTTGTTTTTCATACTTCTTCCCTCAACAACTACTTTTCGTTGATATTTTTTAGCAGTGTTTATGAAAGCAATAATTCGCTCAACTTGTGAGGCGAAAGTAGCAATGATTACTCGTCCTTGTGTGTTTTTAACAATTCCGTCAATGGTATCAATAACAGTCTTCTCTGGCATTGACCATCCTGGTCGTTCAATACCAGTAGAGTCCATTGCAAGAAGGAGAATATTTCGGTCTTTGAAAATAGCGTATTGCTCCTTTTCTTTATCGGTTGGTTCACCATCAACATTATCTACACGAACGTCACCGGTAGCCACGATATCTCCGTGAGGTGTTTCAATAATCACACCTGTTGAGTCGGGGATTGAGTGAGTTAAGCCAAAGAAACGTACCTGGAGGTGTTCGCCGAGTCGGACAGCGCTATCATTTTTTTCGGATATTCTAAGGTTAAGTTCTGGAAGGTGTGGGAATTCTTCTTGTCTTTTTTTAATAACTAATGCACCAAATTCACGAGTGTAAATAGGTGGATTACCTAATTTTTCTACAAGATAGGGGATACCGCCGATGTGATCGAGGTGTCCATGAGTAATTACAATTCCGCGTATCCTATCTTTTCGTTCTTCGAGATATTTTGTATTTGGAAGAATGTAGTCTACTCCTGGAGTATCTTGGTCGGTAAATTCGAAACCGGCATCAATAACTACGATGTCGTTTTTGTATTCGATGACGGTCATATTTTTACCGATTTCTTCGACACCTCCAAGGGGGATGATTCGGATGTTGTCACCACTCTCAGGAATGGCGACAGTCTTCTTTGTTGATGGGCGGCCTTTATGTACTGTCGGTGCTTGTCGACGGTGTCGTTGCTGACGTGATCGGTTGTTTGACCGACTATGGTTAGGTGTTTTACCTTGTGGTGTTGTGCCGCTTGTGCGGGGCCGTCGTCTCTGCTCTGTTTGCGGAGTATATCGACGTGTGTTTGTTGGTTTCGATTCTGTTTGCTGTGTTTCGTTCATATTATTTTTATTAATGATTAATTATTGTTATCTTCTTTAAAAAACTTCCACACCTTATCTGTCTCAATGTACCAGGTGTGTACTCCTCTAAATCTCTCGCTTGGTGTATCGATATTGCCTAGCATTACATTGTTGAGTTTTTCTGGAATTGCATAGGTAAAGAGTGGGGTGTATAGAAATGCGGCTGGTGCGTCTTCTTTAATTTTATCTATTGTTTGTTGGATAAATAGTGCCCGTTCCTCTCGTGAAGTTGTTTGGCGTGCTTTTTCGGTGCTACTATCGACGTCGTTGTTTGCATACAGCGAAACGTTGAGTCCGGGATCGTTTCGTTGTGATGAGTGCCAGAACGGAAATAGATCCATTCCACGTCCAATTGCTAGACCAAAAAACAGTGCTTCATAATCGCGTTGACGAATGTAGTTTTGGTTTAGCGTCGTTTGATCAAAGGATTGTATTATTACCTCAATTCCAAATGTACGCAAGTCTTCCTGGAGTGCTGTTGCTACTGATATAAGCTCTGGATTGTTGCCAGTGACTATGGTGAAAGAAAGAGGTTGGGATTTTTTTTCATATATTCCCGTTTCCAAGTTTTTATTCCAGTCACTCTCAAGGAGGAGGTTATGGGCGTGATCAGTATCGTAGTATGACACGTTGTCTGTCGGTACCTCTTGTGGTGGGACGGGTGAATCTGTGGCGATTCCGTATCCTCCGAGGGCATCATTAATAACTTTTTTCCTATCAATCGCAAGAGAGACTGCTTGTCGAACTCTCTTATCTAAAAAAATATCTTGTTTAGTCTGATTAAAGAATATGCCAAAAATTCGAGAGAGAGGGGTGGTGTGGATTACTCGCTTCCCTTTGATTGCGGAGTAGTTCGCAGGTGAGAGGTCGTGGGTGCTTTCTATCTCACCTCTTTTTACTGCTTCGAAGAGATCTTCCTCTGTTGAGTAGAATGAAAATTCGATTTGTTTGATGTATGGAATACCAAGTGCGTATTCTTCAAAAGATTCAAGGATAAAAGAAACAGGGAGACCAGATCGATTTATAATTTCTTTTATTTTATATGGACCAGTTCCAATAGGGCTGATGTTTAAGAAGCTTTGGGCGAATTGTTCGTGGTTGGTATGTTCCCAAATATGTCGGGGAAGGATGCCAACAGTCGTACCGTCGATAAAAGGAGAGAATGGTTGCTGTAGAATAAATCGAATAGTGTACTCGTCAATCACTTCGGTACTAACGCTGTCCCAACGGGATTGTCGAGGGCTTTTGATAAGGCTGTCCTGGATTCGTTCAATAGTGTAAGCAATATCATCTGTAGTGAGCGGTGTGTTGTCGTGAAATACCAGTCCCTTTTTTAAGGTGAAGGTATATATTTTTCCATCTTCAGAGACTTCGTAGCTTTCTGCTAGGTCGGGAGTCAGGTTGCCATCGGGTGTTGTTTTCATTAGACCAGAGTAGATGAGGGAAGCGAGGTCATTGTCTGTATTTGAAAAAGACAGGACAGGGTTGATGAAGCGAGGAAAACCAACAACACCTTCACGTAAGGTACCCCCTCTGTCTGGAATAGTAATTAAAAAATTTTGGTTTACTTTCCAGAGGATAGTAAAGACACCGACGACAAAAACAATGGCACATAGTGCAAAAAGCTTCGTTTTGAGTGGAAGGTTGTTTATTTTTTTAAATACAAAAATAAGGTGCTCTGAGGATTCAGAAAGAAACCTGTGCAAGACGTTTTTCATACGTGATAGTTTGAGTAGGGTTTATATGTAGTTTTAATATACCAATAGGGTATTTAGATAAAAAGTGCTGTAAAAGCTGATGTAACAAAAAGTACTGCAATAACGATAGTTGCGTTAAACAAAAGTCGCTCCATTCCTCTTCGAGTGTGGTGACCTACAGAAGATCCATCTCCACCGAAAGCACCGCCTAGTCCTGCTGCTGATTTCTGCATAAGAATTGCTGAAACGAGTAGTATAGAGAGAGCTATTTGAATATATGGTAGGGTAGCTGAAAAAGTTTCCATAATATAACAGTCAGACGAGTATAACATCTTATCTTGAGAGGTGCAAATATAAGGGTGTGGTATAAGAGTTTTTACGGTGTATTTATTGACTAGCGTTGGCTTCGACCATATAATACAGGCACCTTTAGAAGTTAACATTAGTAATAGTTAAGCGTATGGTAAAAAAGACAAAGGTGGTACCAATCGGAGATCGCGTACTTCTTAAGCCTCTCTCTCTGAAGGACGTGGAGAGTAAGACGGATAGTGGAATTATTATTCCTGATACTGTTGATCGAGAAAAACCAGAACAAGGAACTGTGATTGCTGTTGGCCAGGGCCATTATGAAGACGGAAAACTTATCCCTATTCAGGTAAAAGTTGGAGACAGGGTAGTATTTTCAAAATATGGTTTTGACGAGGTAAAAGTAGGTGATGAGGAATATTATATTCTTAAAGAAGACAATATTTTAGCAGTTATTAACTCCTAAGAATTATTATGGCAAAAGAGATTAAATATAGTGAAGACGCACGCAAGGCACTTAAGCGTGGAGTAGACAAGGTTGCAAATGCGGTAAAGGTTACACTTGGGCCACGCGGACGGAATGTTGTTTTTGAAAAGAGTTATGGTGGTCCTACTATCACAAACGACGGGGTTTCAATTGCAAAAGAAATTGAACTAAAAGATCGGTTTGAAAATATGGGCGCTGATATTGTTAAAGAGGTTGCAAACAAAACAAATGATGTTGCTGGAGATGGAACAACGACTTCTGTTGTACTTGCTCAAGCTATTATTGCCGAGGGTATGAAGCATACCACTATGGGTGTTTCTGCGATGGGTATTAAGCACGGTATTGACAAGGCGGCTAAGGCGACTGTCGATGCATTGAGAGCGTTCGCAAAGCCGGTAAAGGGAAAAGATGAGATCAGACAAGTAGCTACAATTTCAGCAGAATCTGAAGAGATTGGAAAAATCATTGCTGATACTATAGAGAAAGTCGGCATTGATGGTGTGGTTACTGTTGAGGAGTCACAATCTTTTGGAGTGGAATCAGAGGTGGTTGAAGGATTGGAGTTTGATAAAGGGTACGTCTCTCCGTATATGATTACCGACAATGAAAGAATGGAAGCGGTTTTTGAAGATGCTCCAGTTCTCATTGTTGATAAGAAGATTTCTTCAATTAAAGAAATACTTCCGCTTCTTGAAAAACTAGCCCAAACAGGCAAAAAAGAATTAGTAATCATTGCTGAGGATGTAGACGGAGAAGCTTTGGCAACATTTGTAGTTAATAAATTACGAGGAGGATTTAGCGTCTTGGCAATTAAAGCACCTGGATTCGGTGATCGTCGAAAAGAAATTCTTCAGGATATTGCGGTGACCGTCGGTGCTACAGTTGTTTCTGAAGACACGGGGTTAAAACTTGAAAATACTGAGGCTTCAATGCTCGGTAGGGTAAGTAAAGTTGTTTCGACAAAAGACAGTACAGTAATTGTTGGCGGTAAGGGAAAGAAGTCAGATATTACTGCGCGAGTAAATGAGCTGAAGACTCAGCGAGAAAAGAGTGATTCAAAGTTTGATATTGAGAAGCTTGATGAACGAATCGCAAAACTTACTGGAGGAGTAGCTGTCATTCGTGTCGGTGCCGCAACTGAAACAGAGATGAAATACCTCAAGCTTAAGATTGAGGATGCGGTTGAGGCGACAAAGGCTGCTATTGAAGAAGGTGTGGTTGCTGGAGGAGGTAGTGCACTTGTTCAGGCAGCTGCTAAAATTGACGGTAAACTACCAACTGATCAGGCTGAAAAGATTGGGTATGAGATTGTATTGAAAGCATTAGAACAACCACTACGACAGATTGCTATCAATGCTGGTAAGGACGACGGGTCAGTGATTGTAGAAAAGATAAAGACTGGAAAATCTACAGCTGGATACAATGCACTTCATGATGTGATTGTCGACGATATGATTAAAGAGGGGATTATCGACCCTGTAAAAGTTACTCGATCTGCTGTGCAGAACGCTGCATCAGCTGCTGCGATCTTGCTCACAACAGAAGTTGCGATTGCAGATGAACCAAAGAGTGAAGAGAGTGATGCTTCTGGTGGTATGGGTGGAATGGGAGGTGGTATGCCAGGAATGATGTAGTAATTTACTTTGGCATGTTAAAAAAACCAAACAATGTTGTTGTTTGGTTTTTTTATATTTAGTAATAAAGGTGTTGATAATTCCACTCTTGCTTGAGTGGTGGATAAGTAATTATTTAAGAAAATTGTATAACTCCAAACACGAGGCTGCTTCACAAAACTCCCTTAAAACAGCGGTTTTTCTTTTATAAGCCACTTGCGGTATACTATGTATCTATACATAAGTGTTATTAAATAATGTTTACTATGAATACTTTTTACATTACCTTAATTATTGTCGTTGCTCTCGTGGTGTTGTGGGCTGTCTGGGCGTACAATAAGTTTGTTAAGCTTACTAACCGCAGTGAAGAGGCGTGGGCAGATATCGACGTACAACTTAAGCGTCGATATGACCTCATTCCTAACTTGGTGAATACAGTAAAAGGCTATGCGTCTCACGAACAAAAGACATTTGAGCAAGTGACAGAAGCTCGAAGTAATGCAATGCAAGCAGAAGGTACTGGAGACCCAAAGCTGTCTGCACAGGCAGAAAATATGTTGTCGGGAGCACTTAAGTCACTGTTTGCAGTAGCGGAGGCGTATCCAGACTTGAAAGCAAATCAGAATTTCTTGGAACTTCAACGTGAATTATCTGATACAGAAAACAAGATTCAGGCTGCTCGTCGATTTTACAATGCTAATGTTCGTGATCTAAACATTGCAACAGAGTCATTCCCATCTAACTTAATAGCTAGGATGTTTGGTTTCAAGCAGCGAGAGTTTTTCGAACTTGAAACAGTATCTGAAGCTCGTGAGGTAGTAGACGTGTCGTTCTAACTTATATAGGTAAGTAACCGTCTTCTATCATGGCAGTAAATCTCTACAACCAAAAAGATTCTAATATTATGAAGACGTGGCTTCTTATGTCCAGTTTCTTTGTCGCTGTTATTGTAATTGCCTGGGTTTTTAATCTTGTTTATGACCAGCCGATTATTTTAATAATTGCAGTGGTGTTTAGTGTATTTATGAACATTTTCAGCTATTGGTATTCGGATAAGATTGCGCTGAAGATTTCAGGCGCACGTCTTGCATCTGAAAAAGAATATCCGGAGTTACACAATATTGTTGAAAATCTTGCCATTACAGCGGGCTTGCCTAAGCCTCGCGTGTATATCATTCCGGACGCATCGCCAAATGCCTTTGCAACAGGGCGTGATCCGGAACACGCAGCCGTCGCCTTTACGGAAGGCCTTATTCGAATGCTCGATAAGAGTGAGTTAGAGGGGGTCGCAGCCCACGAGCTTGCGCATGTTGGAAATAGAGACATTCTTCTTTCGACCATCGTGGTTGTATTGGTAGGATTTTTAGCACTACTTTCGGATTTCTTTCTCAGATTAACTATATTTGGCGGAGGAGGAAGGGATCGAAACGGTAATGGAGTTATGTTGGTTATCGGTCTTGTGTTGGCAATTCTTGCTCCGATTGCGGCGATGTTAATTCAACTGGCAGTATCTCGACGACGAGAATTTTTGGCGGATGCGTCAGCGGCACTTTTAACCCGTTATCCGGAAGGTCTGGCAAGTGCACTGCGTAAGATATCGAGTAGTTCTCAGCCAATGCAGCGAGCCAACAATGCAACAGCTCATATGTATATTTCAAATCCATTTGGAAAAAATAAGTTTAAAGGATTGCATAAGTTATTTATGACCCACCCTCCTGTTGAGGAAAGGATCAATGCATTGCTTGGTCAGAGCGTTGGGTAGTGTGCGGTATGGATTGGATAGTGGTTTATTTTGCCACACTGTTCCCGGTTTGTTTGAGTGTAACGAAGTGAGCATAAATACAAATCAGAATCCCGAATATGGCGGAGGAGTGGCAGAGCGGTCGAATGCGCTCGCTTGGAAAGCGTGTATACCGAAAGGTATCGCAGGTTCGAATCCTGTCTCCTCCGCCATGGGCGGGAGAAAGTGATCAAAAAGGTATCGTAGGTTCGAACCTCGTTACCTCCGTTTTGCAGGGTTTCAAAGGTACTGCTGTTGCAAAAAAGTAGCTAGATCTGCAAACCTTGAATCCTTTCGAGAAAATACGCTATATTTTAAGCTATAGGTCGAAGGGGTGGCGCTGACAGTTTGAACTTCGTCCAAAAAAATACCGCCATGAGTGGTTTTTTTATGTTTTTTTATTTTGCTAAAAATGGCTATGAATCGTCTAATCTACCCCAAATACTCACTCGATTTGGGTGGATTGAGAGTAAAAATGATATACTAGGATTAGTTGTGTGTGATTATGAATAAAACCCCTATCTACTATGAATGATAAAAAAGAAGAGTGGAAAGAGAAGCTCACTCCAGAGCAATACGAGGTGATGAGGGAAAAACAAACAGAGGCTCCTTTTAGTGGAAAGTATGTGCATACGAAAGATAAGGGAATGTATGTGTGTGCTGCCTGCGGGCAGACATTGTTTTCATCAGACACGAAGTTTGACTCTGGTACCGGCTGGCCAAGTTTTGATAGATTGCAGAATGAAGAGAGTGTTGAATTGATAGAAGATACGAGTCATGGAATGCAGAGAGTTGAGGTAGTCTGTAGTCGCTGTAAGTCTCATTTAGGGCACGTATTTTCGGATGGTCCGACCGAAACAGGTCAGCGGTTCTGTATCAACTCCTGTGCGATTGATTTACAAAAATAAGCGTAGTAACTACCTTTTTTCCAGGTGGTATACTTTGATGTAATGGCGATACTATCTAAGATGATTACCCAAAAACATATATTTTTCATAGGTATTTTACTATGCTTTGGTATTTTTGGATTTATTGTAATGAGGCCAGTGAACGGTGCGGTGTATGGGGATATTATGCTTGGCGAGAGTGTGTATCAGGTTGAGGTTGTTCGGACGGTTGAGGATAAGACGCAGGGTCTTTCAGGTAGGAAAAAATTAGCGCCCTATACTGGAATGCTTTTTGAGTACGACTACGACGGACGTTTTGGTGTGTGGATGAAGGATATGCTTTTCCCGATCGACATACTCTGGATCAATCAAGAGTTAATAATTGTGCACATTGAAGAGAATGTTTTTCCTGATTCGTACCCGCGATCATACTCGCCGAGCACTGACGCAAGATATTTTTTGGAAGTGAATGCCGGAGTTGTTAAAAAAGAAAAAATCTTGTTAGGTGATGAGATAAAAATTATTTACTAAAAGTTTTTCTGTCTTTTGTTTGAGCGATGATCACAAAACTGTTTTTACATAGTGTCGAGTTTGTTCTCCAATCTTCTGTCCACACCGTAGGGAGTCTGCATAGAGGTACAATATAATTCCATTGTAGAAATTTATTAATTTTTCATTAGTTTCGCATAATTATGGCAAAAAAAGTGAACAAAACTGCTTCAAAAACAGTAAAAAGTACAAAAAGTAATAAAAACGACTTAGTAAAGAACGTTCGAAAGAGAAATGGCACGGTTGTGCCGTTTGACCTCGACCGAATAGTCTTGGCAATCCATAAGGCAATGTTGGCTTCTAGTGAAGGTTCAGAAGTAGAAGCTTCCATGGTAGCGAATAAGGTTTTTGCCGACCTTGTGCGAACTAAGAAAAAACATTCAGATTTCGTCCCTACTGTTGAAGGCATTAACGACACTGTTGAGCGAGAGCTTATCTTAAGCGAATATGTAAATACAGCACGGGCCTTCATTTTATATCGAAATGAGCGAAGTAAGATCCGCGCTCAAGGAGTAGAGGTACCAGAAAGGATTAAAAAACTCACGGAAGAGAGTAAGAAAAACTTTAAGAATGCTTTAGGGGAGTTTATCTATTACCGTACTTACTCACGCTGGATTCCTGAAGAAGGTCGACGAGAGACGTGGGTAGAAACAGTTGACCGATATGTTAACTTCATGAAAGAGGATCTTGGTAATAAATTAACTAAGAAAGAGTATGATGAGGTCAGGGACTCTATCTTAAAGCAGGAGGCGATGCCGTCGATGCGTCTACTGCAGTTTGCTGGTCCGGCGGCACGAAAAACGAATGTCTGTGCGTATAACTGTTCATTTATTGCACCTGCGTCAGTTCAAGATTTTGCTGAAGTTATGTACTTATCGATGTGTGGTACAGGTGTAGGATTTTCGATTGAATCTCGAAATGTTCAGAAGCTTCCAATGGTACAAAAGCAAAGTTCGTCAGAAAAATTGATATTTGTAATTCCAGATTCAAGAGAAGGGTGGGCTGATTCTTTGGCGTTTGGCATGAAAGCGTGGTTTGAAGGAAAAGATGTTGAATTTGATTACTCGCAGCTCCGACCTGCTGGTGCGCGACTTCAAACTATGGGCGGAAAGAGTTCTGGACCAGAGCCATTAAGAAATATCCATCAGTTTACTAGAGAAAAGATTCTCTCTCGACAAGGAAAACGTCTTCGAAATATTGATGCACACGATATTGTGTGCAAGATTGGTGAGGGTGTAGTTGCTGGCGGTGTTCGAAGAACAGCCCTCATTTCTTTATCTGATTTGGATGACGAAGAAGTTCGAGATGCAAAAAAAGGACAGTTCTGGTTGACAGAACCACAGCGAGCACTTTCTAATAACTCAGCTGTGTACGAAGAGAAGCCTTCTAATGAAGATTTTCTAGAAGAATGGCTCGCGCTTATTAAGAGTCAGTCAGGTGAGCGAGGTATTTTTAATCGAGGAAATATACGATCCACAGCACCTGAGCGTCGGATGAAGCAGTGGGCACCGGGCGAAGATCCTTCGTGGGGAACAAATCCTTGTGGGGAAATTATCCTGCAGTCAAAGCAATTCTGTAACTTGTCAGAGATTGTCGCAAGAAAAGGAGATACTGAAAAAGATCTATTGCGAAAAATGAAAGTTGCGGCCATCCTTGGTACGTATCAATCTTCACTTACGGACTTTTCATATCTATCTAAGGAATGGAAGAAGAATTGTGAGCAAGAGAGACTGTTAGGTGTATCTATTACTGGTCAGTGGGATTGTGACGCTGCTCGTGATGTGAAGGTTCTTAAAAAACTTAAAGAAATGGCTGTGCGCCACAATAAAGCATATGCAAAACGCTTCGGTATTAGCCAGTCTATGTCGGTAACGTGTGTTAAGCCGTCAGGTACTGTCGCTCAAATGGTTGATGCGTCATCTGGAATGCACCCGCGACACTCAGAATACTATATTCGCCGTGTCCGTATTTCTGCAACAGACTCACTGTTCAAAATGCTTCGAGATCAGGGAGTTCCATTTAACCCTGAAGTTGGGCAATCTCTCGAGTCCGCTCATACGTATGTTATTGATTTTCCAGTAAAAGCTCCTGAAAAGTCTGTATTTCAAAATGACCTTACCGCACCCCAGCAGCTTGAGCACTGGAAAGATGTAAAGACGAGTTATACAGAGCATAATCCCTCAGTTACTATTTCAGTTGGTAATGATGAATGGCTGGCTGTTGCAAACTGGCTTTATGAAAATTGGGAAATTATAGGCGGGTTATCTTTCCTCCCTCGAAATGACCATGTATATCAGCTCGCACCATTTGAATCAATTGATAAAAATCGATACGACGAACTTTTGGCGCGCTGGGAGCATGTTGATTTTGGAAAAATTATGTCTTATGAGATGCAAGATGAGACAGATGTTAAAAAAGAGCTTGCGTGTGTCGGTGGGGTGTGTGATATCGATGACTTACTTGCAAAAGAGGCAAACAGCAAAAAGTAGGTTAATTGCGTTGTAAAATATAATGTGTGTATCAAAAAATGACTGCTCTGTAGTCATTTTTTGATACACACAGATAATTCATTTCTGGTATACTTTATGTATTAATGAAACTAATAGAGTAAATTTAGCTATGCAAAAAATTCGGGTAGCAATAAATGGAGCGGGTCGTATCGGGAGAGCCTTTCTTAAAAAATCGTGGGTGCGTGATGAAGTTGAGATTGTAGCGATCAATGACCTTGGTGATGTTGAAAATATTGCTTACCTCTTAAAGTACGACACGGTGTATGGTAAAAGCTCACTATCTATTTCTGTTACAAATGAAGGTAAGACACTATTGATTGATGGTAAAGCAGTGGCGTTTGTCAGTGAGCCCGATCCTGCAAAGCTTCCCTGGAAAGATTTGGGTGTTGATGTGGTAGTGGAGTCTACGGGAGCTTTTACTTCATATGAGAAATCACAAGCACATATTGAGGCTGGTGCAAAACGAGTAGTAATTTCAGCTCCTGCAAAGGGCGATTCTGTCGAGGGTATAAGTGGCGCCACTGTGTTGATGGGAGTGAATGATGAAGATTTAAAGACTTGCCAAATATCTTCAAATGGGTCTTGTACGACAAATGCTGGTGGCGGAGTGATACAAGTCCTTACTCAGACGATTGGTGTTGAAAAGGCAGTACTTAATACTGTACACGCCTATACCGCCACACAGTCGATTGTTGATGGTCCGTCTAAAAAAGACTTTCGGTCTGGTCGTGCTGCAGCGCAAAATATTATTCCAAGTACGACAGGTGCTGCGATTGCCACCACGAAAGTTATTCCAGAGCTTACAGACAAATTTGATGGTATTGCATTACGCGTGCCGGTACCAGCAGGATCTGTTGCTGACATTACGTTTATTGCAAAACGGGATACAACCGTAGAGGAGGTGAATAAAGTGCTTGAGACTGCAAGTAAAGAAGAACGATGGAAAGGGGTGTTTGCCGTCACGCGAGAGCAATTTGTATCTTCTGACATTATTGGATCTGAGTATGCTGGTATTGTTGATTTGTCGATGACAAAAGTTGTTGATGGAAATTTGGTAAAGGTATTGTCATGGTATGACAATGAAATGGGGTATACACATACACTAGTGGATCATGTGATTAAGGCAGGGAGTCATTTAAAGTAATATGAAAATCGCAATAGGAACAGATCATGCTGGGTATGGATTAAAGGAAAAGCTCATTCCTTTTCTTCAGGGGGGTGGTCATGAGGTGATAGACTGTGGAGCTTTTGGGTATGATCGAAATGACGACTATCCAGATTTCGTCACTCCCGCAGCAGAAAAAGTAGCAAACGGAGAGGCTGAAGCGGGGATCGTACTTGGGTACTCTGGCCAGGGTGAGGCAATTGCGTCGAATAAGGTTACAGGAATTCGGGCGGTGGTATATTATGGTGGGAGTAAAGAATTAATCACGCTTTCAAGAGAACATAACAATGCAAATGTCCTCTCTCTCGGTGCTCATTTTATTGACGAAGATCTTGCAAAGGATGCTGTTGTGTTGTGGCTCGCAACTTCCTTTAACGGTGAGGAGCGTCATGTGCGGAGAATCGGAAAGTTGAAAACTAGTCTATAACTATGGTTGAGATCATTCCAGCTGTTATGCCAAATACGTTTGAAGATCTTCAGGATAAGATGGAGATGGTGGATGGAATGGTGCCCCTTATCCAAGTTGATGTGATGGACGGGGTGTTTGTACCAGCTAAGACCTGGCCACATGGAGATAGTGAGTACTATACAGAGATCGTAAATCAGGAGATGGACTTTCCTTTTTGGGATACGCTTGGAGTCGAGGCCGACTTAATGGTAGATGATCCGGTGAAAGCGATGCAAGACTGGATTAGTTTTGGTGCAAAACGGATTATCATACATACGGAATCATTGACCGATATTGGTGCATTTCTTAATGTGGTCGATGAATTGACTGTTGATAAAGGATCGTTTTTGCGTACTGAGATTGGTATGGCTATTAACACTACAACATCTAATGAAGTGTTGTATCCATACATTGAACAACTTGATTTTGTGCAGTGTATGGGGATTGAGCAGATTGGGTTTCAATCACGCCCATTTGATGAGCGAGTAGTAGAGAAAATTACAAATTTTAAAGAAAAGTTTCCTGAGCTGGTGATCAGTGTTGACGGCGGAGTGAAACTTGATACTGCCCCACGACTTCTAGAGGCTGGGGCCAGTCGACTAGTGGTTGGATCCGCTATTTTTGATAGTCATGATGTAGAGGAAGCAATAGCTCAATTTGAAGCGTTAGTATAATGGTGTGATACAATAATTTTCATGAAGGAACTTACAGATGAAAAGATCGCAGAGCTGCAGAGTAAAGCAAATGAGATACGACAGCTCATTATTACTATGCTTCTTGAGGCGGGGTCAGGACATACTGCTGGACCTTTAGGGATGGCTGATATTTTTACTGCCCTATATTTCCATATCTTAAACCATAAGCCAGAAAATCCAGATTGGCCAGAGCGAGATAGACTCGTGCTTTCAAACGGGCATATTTGCCCTATCCTCTACGCAACGATGGCCTATGCGGGGTATTTTCCTGTGAAAGAATTAACGACACTTCGTAAGTTTAAGTCACGTCTTCAGGGGCATCCGCACCGTGAGTATCTTCCAATGCTTGAAACCAGTTCTGGTCCGCTTGGATCAGGGTTATCTCAGGCAGTAGGAATGACAATTGCGGATAAGATCGATAGTGGTAAATCAAGTAATAAGTTTTTTTACTGCATGATGTCTGATGGTGAGTTGCAGGAAGGAAATAGCTGGGAGGCGGTGATGCTGGCTGGTAAAGAAAAGTTACACAACCTTATTGCAATTATCGATCGAAACAATATTCAGATTGACGGTTTTACGGAAGATATTATGCCGCTTAATCCTTTAGCAGATAAATTTAAAAGTTTTAATTGGCATGTACTTGAAATTGACGGGCATAATATGGAAGAGATTGTTGATGCGGTGAATCGAGGAAAGGCGGTATTTGATATGCCAACAGTGATTATTGCGCATACGATTCCAGGCAAGGGAGTAAAAGAGTTTGAGCGTAAGTATGAATGGCACGGTAAGTCACCGAATAAAGAAGAGGCTGAGATGGCGCTGAAGGAGTTGCGGACGCTTGGAGGTAAGGTGAGAAGTGAACATGAATAGGTCTGTCTGAATGTGTGGTAACTTTTTTAAAACCCAGACTGAACCTAACCATTTAAAACAGTCATAGGATACAGTGCCAAATATGTTAAGCAAATCACAAAAACTAAATATAAAGATATTTGATAAAGACGTAGAAAAAGTCCCGATCCGAAATGGATTCGGTGAGGGATTGGCAATGGCTGGTGGGATGGATGAGCGAGTTGTGGGAATATGCGCTGACCTGACCGAGTCTACTCGTATGGAACCATTTGCAAAGAAGTACCCAGAGCGTTTTGTTGATATTGGTGTGGCAGAACAAAACCTTGCAACGGTAGCCTCTGGAATGGCAGCGATGGGGAAGATTCCTTTTATCACAAGCTATGCGATGTTTTCTCCAGGACGAAACTGGGAGCAGATTCGCACCACTATTTGCTATAACGATCAACCGGTGAAGATTGTGGGAAGTCATGCAGGTATCTCGGTGGGTCCTGATGGTGGTACACACCAAGCAGTTGAAGATATTGCTATTACGCGAGTAATTCCTCGGATGGTGGTGTTGTCTCCCTGTGATCACATTGAAGCTCGCAAGGCGACACTTGCTGCAGTAAATACAAATACTCCGGTCTATCTTCGTCTTGCTCGAAATGCGACAGCAGTAGTGACGACAGAAGATACACCTTTTGAGATTGGAAAAGCGCGGTGTTATTTTGAACCAAAGGAAGGAAAAGCTCAGGTGGGAATTATTGCGACAGGAACACTTGTGCATCGAGCACTCGTAGCTGCACAAGAACTTGAGGATGAAGGGGTGGCGGTGAAGGTGCTTAACTTAGCGACGATAAAACCTCTTGATGAAGCTGAAATAATTAAACTCGCAGAAGAGACGGGAAGGATTGTGACTGTTGAAGAACATCAAATTGCTGGTGGTATGGGAAGTGCTGTTGCAGAAGTGCTGGCTCAACACGCTCCTGTACCAATAGAATTTGTGGGCGTACATGATAAGTTTGGGCAGTCAGGTGAGCCTGATGAACTTGTAGAAGAATATGGAATGGGGGTTGAGGGAATAAAGAAAGCAGTGCAGAAGGTGATGGGGAGGTAGGGTTTTATGTAGAATTAAACTTCTTACTTCTTTTAAGCTCAGAGCTTCAAACATAGTAAGGCACAAAAAGTCATCTATTGACAATGTATATATTAGTGATATAATATATACAGAACTAGCTATTTCACAACACTCTATATTAGAGAGGTATCAAATGGGCATTGATCTGAAGAACTTCATTTTCGCGGTCCTGATGACACTCGTCATCTGGCTTGGCCTGTTACTCGCTGACTACAACGTTGGCTGGCTAGGTATCGGAGGAATTTTCCTCCTGTCCTATCCGTGGAAAATTCGCGGCAACGTCTTCTCCTTGTGGGGCGGATTTGGAGAGAGAGATGTTGCTTCTCTCTTCGGTATCTATCAAGATGCTGGGCGCGATGCCTTTCAAATTTTTGGGTTGTCAATATTCCAGAAAGGTGGGCGTGACGCAACGCAAGTGTGCGGCGTGTCACTGATTCAGAGAGCTATAGATAGCTCCGTGCAAGGCATCGGGGTATCCCTGTTTCAGAATTCAAAATCAACTTACCAAGTTCTTGGTTTTTCACTGTCCCAGGAAGCAACAGATGAGTGCTACCAAGGAATCGGAATCTCTGTTGTTCAAGAATCCGAGGAGATGTCTTGCCAGGTCTGTGGACTCTCAATATTTCAGATGTCTGATAAGAGAGTTAAACAGTATTTTGGTATTGCACTAGCTCAGCGAGCTAGAGATGCCGTGCAAGTGTTCGGCATTCGGATATTTGTATCTCCTCGAAGACGAAGAGAGGAAGAAGCTTCGGTTTGAAGAGTGTGAACTACAACCGTTCCCCCAACAACATTAAACCGTTGGGAGGGCGTTTTTTTATTGTTATATCTTCTCTGGTTTGTAATTTTCTGGTTTGTTCTTGAGTAATTCTTCTAGTTGCTCACGAGACAGGAGTCCTTCTTGGGCGCCAACGTGCTGAACAACATTCATCGGATTGATCGGTGCCCACATCAGCGCTTCTTCAAAGTCTTTGCCAAGAGCAAGTGCTGTGGTAAAGGTTGAAGCGAATGAGTCACCGGCCCCTGTTCGCTCTTTTGGTTCGGCTGGGTCTGGGTAAATTGGCATATAGTACATCGTTGTGCCGTCGTATCCATATGCACCTTTTGGTCCATCAGTAATGAGTACCATCTTTGGTCCGAGGTCGTGCATCTGTTGCAGGAGTTCTTTAATCTCACCATCTTGGTTGCCAAGGATGAGTCGAGATTCTTCAACATTACAGAAGAAGCTATTTGCTCGTTTATATAATCCTGCTAATTTTTCTTTACCAAGCTTCATTTGAAATGTGCCTGGTTGGAATGCTAGCTGTATTTCGGGGTGTGCTGTTAGATAAGAAAGTATTTCTTCGTGGTAAGGAAGGGAGTTTTCGGCAAGTGAGGAGAGATACATCCATTGTGGAGTGATGGATATGTCTTTTAGTGAATACTCAAACTCTGTATGCTTTACGAGGATAGTTCTGTCAGCTTTAAAGCGAAGGACATAGTGGTAATTTGATTCTTGACCAGCGTGAGTGCGTACGAAGTCAGTGCTGATACCCTCTTTTTTCATTTGTTCAAGAATATCGTTGCCGTTGATGTCATCGCCAATGTCGGTAATGACGGCTGAACGTAGGCCGAGACGTTTTGCAGAGACGGCCGCATTAGGACTGTTACCAACTGCTTTTAATACGTCCACTCTGCTAAAAGGAATTTTGTCACCAAAGCGCATACAGAGCTCTTGAGCATTTTGTGGGTTGTCTGTTTCGATCCAAGCATCTTCTAATTGTATGAAAGCATCTGTAACGACATCGCCAATCGCCAGGAAATCTAATGTATTCTTATCCATAGTCAAAAGTATAACATAGGCCGTTTTGCATGATAGAATGAAAATATGAAGACATTAAGAGAATATGTTGCAGATGCAGAAATGGAAGGTAAGGCAATCGGGCATTTTAATATTGGAAACTTGGAAGGGTTTTGGGCGGTGATAGGGGCTGCTCGAGAGATTAATGTTCCAGTGATTATTGGTGTTTCAGAAGGAGAGAGAGATTTTATCGGTATTAAACAAGCGAAAGCTCTCGTGGATAGTGTGCGAGCAGAAGGCGTACCTGTCTTTATCAATGCCGACCATACCTATTCAGTAGACCGAGTAAAAGAAGTTGTTGATGCTGGATACGATTCAGTGATTATTGATGGGGCAAAGTTACCGTATGAAGAAAACGTTACACAAACAAAAGCGGCTGTTGAATATGCGCGATCGGTGCACCCGAATATTCTTGTTGAAGCAGAGCTAGGATACATTGGGACGTCCTCAAAGATTTTGACGGAGGTTCCTGAGGGTGTTGCTACAGACGAGAAGTTCTTGACTCAACCAGATCAGGCACGAAAGTTTGTGGAAGAGACAGGACTTGATTTACTTGCTCCTGCTATTGGAAATATGCATGGCATGATGAAGGGTGGGAAAAATCCCGGACACTTAAATGCCGAGCGAGTGAAGGAGGTACGAGAGGCCGGGGGTATTCCTCTGGTTCTTCATGGTGGATCTGGTAGTAGTGAAGAAGATTTTGTGAAAGTAATAAAAGCTGGAATCTCTATTGTACATATTAGCACTGAGCTTCGAGCTGCCTATCGATCTGCGCTCGAAGAGACATTAAAGAACAGTCCAGATGAGCTTGCTCCGTATAGGCTACTGCAGCCTGTTGTTGATGCGATGAAAGAGGTGGTGAAGAAAAAACTAGAATTGTTTAATAGTTAAGGCAGCTAGGTATACATGCAAAAAGGAGAGTTACATATAGCACTGGAGAATTTACTTGACGGTGAGGTTCGATCTGACGAAGAAACGCTGATTAAATACAGTCGAGACACGAGTATTTTTGATGTACGACCGGCTGTGGTGGTGTTTCCGCAACACACGGAAGATATCTCTCGTTTAATTCAGTATGTATCAGAGCATAAAGAGGCGTGTCCAGAGTTGTCGCTAACTGCTCGATCGGCTGGTAGTGATATGTCGGGCGGTCCGTTGAATGAGTCTATTATTGTTGAATGTACACAACACCTAAACAAAATACATAGCGTTGATGTTGGGGGGCTGGAAGCTGTTGTTGAGCCGGGTGTGTTTTATCGAGATTTTGAAAAAGAAACGCTGCCAAAGGGAGTGCTGTTACCTTCATACCCTGCCTCAAAAAATCTTGCAGCGCTTGGAGGTATGCTGGCAAACAATGCGGCAGGCGAGCGAACGCTTCGATATGGTAAGACAAATAAGTATGTACAAGAACTACAGGTCGTACTAGCTGATGGTAAGGAATACACAATAAAGAAACTTTCTAAAGAAGAATTGGAGGCTAAAAAATTACAGACAGATTTTGAAGGAAAAATATATAGATCTATCTACGATTTGATTGAAAGTAATTACGATGCTATTCAAGCTGCTCGTCCTAAGGTCTCAAAGAATTCAGCTGGATATGCACTCTGGGATGTGTGGAATAGAGAGACATTTGATTTAACCCAGCTTTTTGTTGGGTCACAGGGGACGCTGGGATTGATCACTAGGGCAACATTACGATTGGTAAAAGATCAGCCGCACACAAAACTGGTAACGCTGTTTTTTGATTCGTGGGATACCGTTCCTGAAGTAGTTAAAAGAGTTCTGCCACTTCAGCCAGAAGAACTTGAAGTATTTGATGACGCGACATTGAGGCTTGGATTACGATTTTTACCAAAGATTGCTAAGCGTACAAAAACAAACTTATTAAAATTTGCTTGGCAGTTTATTCCCGAAGTGGGTATTGGTATAAAGATGCTTGGATTGCCAAAATTGGTAGTATTGGCACAGTTTGCGGAAGAGTCTGAAGAGGTGATTGAAAAAAAGGTTACTCAGATGAAAGAATTGTTGAGGGGGGTAAAAGGGATTCATATGAGAGTATTGCCAACAGCGAAGGAGGCAGAGAAATACTGGATAATGAGACGAGAGAGTTTTAATTTACTTCGAACACAAGTTAAGGGTAAGCACACGGCACCATTTATAGATGACGTTATTGTTCGTCCGGAGTTTTTGCCTAAATTTCTACCACAACTACTAGCTATCTTAAAAAAGCATGGGGTATCTGCGACATTAGCTGGACACGCCGGCAGTGGTAATTTCCATATTATTCCCCTGATGGATCTTTCTCTTGAGAGCGAGCGAGCGAAAATACCATTAGTATCTGATGAGGTATATGATCTAGTGATTAAGTATGAAGGCTCGATAACTGGTGAGCATAATGATGGAATAATACGTACTCCATATATACAAAAGATGTTTGGACAGGAGGTATATGACATATTTAAAAAAACAAAAGACATTTTTGATCCTCATAATATTTTTAATCCAGGAAAGAAAGTTGGTGGCAGTATTGAATATATGAAAGACCATATTTATCGAGGTATATAGTAAAAAGACATTTTCCGGTGGTTCTAGTGAGAAGGAGTTGATTTTTTAAGGAACATATATATACTAGGGACACAATGCTTACGTTACAAATAGAAAAAAGAGATACAAAACAAAAGTTAGATTTGCTTAGAAGTGCGGGATCTATGCCTGCAGTATTCTATGGAAAGAAGACTGAGTCTACTCCAATTACGCTTTTGATGAGTGATTTTGAAAAAGTATGGAAAGAGGCAGGGGAGTCAACGGTAGTTACTCTAAAGGGTGTTGATGGTGAGTTTGAGACTATCATTCACGACGTGACTGTACATCCTGTTACTGGCATACCTGTTCATGCTGATTTTTATGTTTTCGAAAAAGGTCAGAAGATCGAAGTTGCAATTTCTCTTGAGTTTACCGGCGTTTCTCCTGCGGTAAAGGACTTGGGAGGTGTATTGGTTAAAGTGCTCCACGAAGTTGAGGTTGAAGCAATTCCAAGCAAGCTTCCATCAGAGTTGATTGTCGATATCTCGCTTCTTTCTACGTTTGAGACACAAATTCATGCAAAGGATCTCGCACTCCCTGAAGGAGTGACATTGATCACTGATGCTGAAGAAGTGGTGGCTCTTGTTGAGAAACCTCGAGAAGAAGAGCCAGAAGAGGCTGCGCCAGTTGATCTTTCTGCTATTGAGGTTGAGAAGAGGGGTAAGAAAGAGGATGAAGAAGGTGAAGCTCCTGCTACTGAGGAGAAGAAATAGTTATATTCATTCCCCAAATCTTAAAATTTGTTATAATAGCCTTTGTGATGCGAACAATGCACCAAAGGCTATTTTTATTTATTTTTTTAGTTATATTTTGCGTATCAGCAACAGGTCTTATTTCTGTGGTAGCTACCGATGTGTTTGCTGAAACTGTTGAAGAAAAGGAAGAGCGACTAAAGAAAGAGTTGGCAGAGGTTGAAGATCAGATTTTTAAACAGCGACAGATTCTACATGGCACAAGACAAGAAGCAGATTCTATTGGACGTGATATCGATATTTTAAGTGCTGAAATTGCAGAAGCTCGACTTAAGATTCAGCGACATGAAATTAATATTCAGAGAATTGGTCGAGATATTAATGATAAGACGGTGCTAATTGGAGAGTTGACAGAAGAAATTAAGAGGGATAGAGAGTCACTTGCCCAGTTGATACGAAATACGCATAAAGTGGACTCGTATTCGTTTGTTGAAATATTATTATCAAATAAGAATATTTCAGAGTTTTTCAATGATCTTCGTTCGTATGAAAGTATTAAGGATTCAATTCACACATCAGTGATTGAGGTGAAACAAAACAAGAAAGACAATGAAGATCAAAAGGAGTATTTGGGGGTTCAGAAAAATCAAGAAACCGACGCGAAGTTTTCAGTTGAATCAGAGAAAAAGCTGATCGAGTCTAAGGAAGCAGAAAAACAGCGGTTACTTGATATAAAAAATAATGAAGCACAAGGATATGAGCAAGTTATCGCTGAGCGAACAAAAAAGGCAGCTGAGATTCGAGCGGCATTGTTTGCACTTCGTGATACGGCGGCAATTCCTTTCGGTACCGCTCTAACCTATGCTAATACGGCATTTGCTAAGACAGGAGTGAGACCAGCTTTCTTGCTTGCTATCTTGAAACAAGAGTCAAATATTGGGCAAAATGTTGGTACGTGTAATCGGCCAGGTGATCCACCAGAAAAGAGTTGGAGGAATATTATGCCCGGTCCAGATTCTGGTTCGTGGAGAGATGACCAGACAATATTTCTTGATCTGACAAAGCGTCTCGGACTTGATCCAGATTCAGTTCCGCTTTCTTGTCCGCTATCAAGCGGTGGCTGGGGAGGGGCGATGGGGCCTGCTCAGTTTATTCCAGCTACGTGGGTTTCCTATGAGGCTCGTGTTGCTCAAGCGCTTGGTAAGTCTGCTGTTAGCCCGTGGAACCCTGAGGATGCCTTTACTGCCTCAGCACTCTATCTAGCTGATCTCGGCGCTGCTGCTGGTGGATATACTGCAGAGCGTACGGCTGCACTTAAATACTACTCTGGTAGCAACTGGAGCCTACCTCAAAATGCCTTTTATGGAGACGGGGTAATGCGACACGCTCAGGATATACAGGTAAATATGATAGATCCACTACAAAATACGTAGTTGACAATTTAGTTCAAAGATCTCTACTTAATCATAGAAAAATAAACGGTTCTCTCTCTCCCCTGGGCCCACTATGATGTGACATCGTGGTGGGTCTTTTCTTGCCAACAGAGACGCTCTCTGCTATAGTTTCCAACAACAAATACGGTGGGTGGCTTACTACCTTTTCCGTAGGTAATAAATAAGCTGATGAAAAAAGATATACATCCAGAAAATTATAGAAAAGTGATTTTTAAAGACAATTCAAGTGGTGAGCGTTTTCTTATTGGTTCAACTGTTAAAACAAGCAAGGCCGATATGTGGACAGATGGTGTTGAGTATCCTCAATTTGAAGTTGAAATCTCGAGCGCATCTCACCCTTTCTACACCGGAAAAGAGAAGGTTATGGACTCTGCTGGTCGTGTGGAAAAATTCAAAGCTCGGCAACAAAAGGCTGCGAAGTCAAAAAAGTAACTCTCTACTACAAGCACCTCTACTTACGTATCTCAATAAACAGTGATACAGTAACAAAGTAGAGGTGTTTTGTTATATGTATGATAGACGCAACAACGTTACAAAAATTTAAGGAAAATCAGCGTACAATGTTTCTCGCACAACATTACGAGGATCTTTTGTGTAAGAAAGAAGAGGTGCTCTCTATGGCACAAGATGATGTTTCGATGAAGGAGTTGGCGGAGGAGGAATCAAATGGACTCACCGTTCAAATGAATGATCTGGAAAAGCAAATACGAGATATTGTTAAAGAAGAGCAGCAGGAAGATGAGTTTCCTAATGAGATTATTCTAGAAATCAGAGCTGGGGCAGGTGGTGAGGAGGCGGCACTTTTTGCAGAGGACTTGACTCGTATGTATGAAGGATATGCTGCAAGGCGTGGTTGGAACGTAAAGAAGACTGCAGAGTCGTTGGCGACAATGGGCGGGTACAAAGAAGTGTCTCTTCAGGTGCGTGGTAAGGATGTGTACAAAGACCTACGGTTTGAAACAGGTGTGCACCGTGTACAGAGAATTCCAGCTACAGAGAAAATGGGACGAGTCCATACCTCAACTGCTTCAGTGGCGATTCTGCCAATTAGAAAGAAACAAAAATTTGAAATCAATCCAGTTGATCTGGAGATGGAGTTTTCACGATCCGGTGGTGCTGGAGGTCAGAATGTTAATAAGGTCGAAACAGCCGTTCGGATTATTCATAAGCCCACTGGTGTTGATGTGCGATCAACCTCAGAGCGAAGTCAGTTGAAAAACCGTGAACAGGCTATGAGTATTCTTCAGGCTAAGCTCGAGGCACTTCAAGAGGAACAAGAGGCTAAAAAGCTTAGCCAGGACCGAAAAGGGCAGATAGGTACAGGAGATCGATCTGAAAAGATACGAACCTATAACATTTTACAGGATCGGGTCACAGATCATAGAATTAAAGAATCGTGGCACAATTTAGAAGGTATTTTTGCTGGTGACATAGATACGGTGATAAAAAGCATTCAAGAACGATCAGCAAGGCCTGAGGAAACACAGGAGGAATCTGTTGCATAAAAATGGGCTTTCTGCTACACTCTTTCGATATATAGATATGAATACAGCGACAATAAAGAATGAACAAGTTGAATTAAAAGGAGATCTCAAGGAGCTTTTTGAAGTAGGGGCACACTATGCCTACACTCGATCTCGTCGACATCCATCGGCGAAGCCATATATCTTTGGAATCAAGAATAAGGTTGAGATATTTGATCTTGAGCGTACAAAAGAAGCGCTCGAAGATACTCTTGCTTACGTAAAAGCGCTTGGTAAAAAGGAAGCAACTGTTTTGTTTGTGGGCGGTAAAAACGAAGCTCGACAATCTGTAGAAAAAGCCGCAGAAAGTCTGGATATGCCGTATGTTGCTGGTCGATGGATTGGAGGAACATTAACCAATTTCGAACAGATAAAGAAACGAATTGAACGCCTTATTACACTTCGTGAACAAAAAGAAAAGGGTGAGCTTGGAAAATACACAAAACGCGAAAGACTCTTTATTGATCGGGAAATCATAAAGCTCGAAGAGCGATTTGGTGGTGTTGTGTCTCTTAAAGCATTGCCAGCTGCGGTGTTTGTGGTTGATTCTCGTTATGAAGACATTGCTGTACATGAGGCGAATACTCTACACATACCAGTAATTAGTCTCTCTGGTTCTGATTGTGATTTGAGTAAGGTGACAAAAGTTATTCCAGCAAATGACTCTGCAATAAAGAGCATTAAATTTTTTGTAAATAAAGTTGCAGAAGCATATAAAGAAGGTCGCGCACAAGCAGCTAAATAGTTTCTTATAATGGCAATTACTACAGAACAAGTTAAACAACTTCGTGATGAGACTGGTATCTCTATAATGCAGTGTAAAAAAGCACTGGAAGAAGCTGGGGGTGATATTGAAAAAGCAAAAATTATTTTGCAAAAGCAAAGTAAAGCAGCTGCTGGTAAAAAGGCAGATCGGACACTGGCAGCGGGTGTTATTGAAACCTACGTTCATAGTAATGGAAATGTGGGTGCGATGGTAATACTTTCTTGCGAAACTGACTTCGTTGCTAAAAATGATGAATTTAAGGCACTTGCACGTGATGTTGCCATGCATGCAACAGCAATGAATCCGAAGTTCATCAGAAAAGATCAAATTACAGAAGAAGTTACCCAAAAGGCAAAAGAAACATTTGCTGATGAGGTAAAAGACAAGCCGGCTGATCTACAAGAAAAAATTCTTCAAGGTAAGCTTGATGCGTATTTTAATGAACAAGTATTACTAGAGCAGGCATTTATTAAGAATCCAGAGACGACTATTGGAGGAATGATTGAATCTGCTATACAGAAGTTTGGCGAGAAAGTAGATATTACAGACTTGGCACGATTTGAAGTTTAGTTTATAGTAGGAGGGCGTTTTAGCGATGCGTGCGGTAATGTAAGGGTCGTACTTTTTGAAGGGGTATACGTTATCTTGCGCTGTCTTGGTGGCTCGGATGGAACGTGATAATGTAGGAGTTGTACTTTTTGGGGGTTATGTGCCACCTTAGCTCAGTTGGTAGAGCAACGCTTTTGTAAAGCGAAGGTCCTCGGTTCAAGTCCGAGAGGTGGCTCCAAGAACAAAGTGATTGAGTCTTCTCGAGGATTTGAGCATGGAAAGGGGGTTGGAAAGAGTAATAAAAAACTACGACATATGTCGTAGTTTTTTATTACTCTGCAGAGCTTTCTGGTAGTGGGTCGGTGCTCGTTGCTGATCCTTCTTCTCGTAAATCCACTAGATCGGGAATGATGGTTTCAATATCGCGTATTCCTTGGAATCCGTAGTATACAGTATCGTCAATTACAAGGGCGGGGAGGTTGTTTTCAACAGCGCGAATGCTAATGAGGGTTCTGAGGGCGGATAAGTCGAGGTTGTAGTCAAATGCGTAGATGCGTAATTGTGGGTATTCTTCTCGGAGCCGTGTTAGGACGTGTCCTTCACGAATACAGTCCGGACAGTCTCCTTCATTTGAGTAGAAGTAAAGAATGAAAACTGGATCAAAGTCACACTTCTCGCTTACTTGTTTCATAAGAAGATAGTCTTTAATGAGAAGGAGAGAATAGTAACGTTTTAGGTCAGTAATCTCTTTATCTGAGCCGCGACGATCTTCGGTGTGTGAAAGGCGTTCACCGAGTGTGCCGAGTTCTTGAGAAAGGAAAGAATTGCTAATGTCTTCACAACTAGCTTCTTCGAGAAGTTGGAATTGAGTTTCAGTTGATAAAATGTCTAAAGAAATCGTGTCTTCAATAGATCGTAGCTCGTCTATTTTCTTGCTATTAAAGTATCCACTAAGTAGTGTGGCTGTTAAAAATATTGCAGCAGTGATAATAAAGGCGAATAGGTATTTTTTTAGGTCTGTTTTTTTCATATTATCTCCAGCTAGTTTTCTTTGAGAATACAACATTATACACCGCTTTGGCAATCCAAACCGGTGCAATGAAGGCATAAAATGCTAAGAAATAGAAAAGGTCAAGGGAGAGGGGTTTCATTTGACCATCAGCCATTTTACGACCCATAAGCACTAGTGTGATTGAAAGACAAAAAAGTGTTGCTCCAACAATGGCGATTGTTTCTGTATTAAGGTAGAAAAGATCTGGTTTTAAATTGCTCCAATTGATGTGGAATCCAATGGTACTAATTTCAATATATTTTTCAATAATTTTTTCTATGACATTCCACACGACAACAGTTGTGAAATACAGGACTGAGAAGATCGAGAAAATACCGAGAGGTAGGATGAGGATGCTGAGGTTTCCATATTTTCGTTTAAGAAGGAGGAAGCGGTAGTCTATGGTATTTTTAATGAATCCATACGTCCATCGTAGTCTTTGTTTGTACAGTTTTTTGATAGTTGGTGGTGTGACGGTGTATACGTAGGCTTGGTGGGCCGTTACTATTTTATACCCCTTGCTCTGCATTCGGAGAGCAATTTCTAAATCTTCGGTATTGTGGGCGTGTCGGTAGTTGCCGATGGTGTCGTAGACCTCGCGGCGGATAATAGAAAAAGGACCTGGCGTAACATACAGGGCCTGTAGATAGGAGAGCATTTTCTTCAGAAAAATACCCCAGCTGTATTCGACGTGCTGCATATGTTGGAGAATGTTTTTTGGGTTGTGTACTTTGATTGACGGGATGACTGCCATCGTTTCTTTGTCTTCAAAGTACTTGGCGATTTTCTTTAGTGCATTTTTATTCACAAAAGAGTCGGCGTCAAGACAGCCGATAAGGTCACTGGTTGTTTTTGTGAGACCGTAGTTGAGTGCCGTGTATTTGCCACCGTTTTCTTTTTCGTAGACCTCAATTTGGGGATGTGATGCAAATGTCATTGCAACGTTTTGTGTGTTGTCTGTCGATCCGTCGTTTATGATAATAATTTTAAATTTATCTTTAGGATACTCAAGAGAGAGGAGGGATTCGATTGTTCTTGCCAGTGTCGTTTCTTCATTAAAACAAGGTACGAGTATGCTGACGCTCGGGTAAAAAGATGGTTGCCAGTTTTCCTCTTCGTTTTTAAGGTTCTGACTATTTTCAAAGTAGGTAATAAGTAAAAACACCTCAAAGTAAAGTGAGATGAAAAAGAGTAGGTATAAAATAATGATTGGTAGTGTAATCACGACTGACGATGCTAGTGTTGAATATTATACATATAAATCAAATAAACGTCAATGTTTACCAAATACGAAAAATAGAGTGCTGGAAAAAGCTATGATTTACCACTATACTGTAGCATATGAAGGAACAAACCAATATAGGTCATATTCACCCACTTACGCACGTTATTAATGACGTGGCAGTGATTTTTACTGAACTAGGATTTTCGATTGCTCGAGGACCTCAAATAGAAACGGAAGAAAATAATTTCGATCTATTAAATATTCCTGACTTTCATCCCGCTCGTGATATGTGGGACACTTTCTGGTTAAAGGGTGACATGAAAACGCTGTTGCGTACACATACCTCTCCAGTTCAAGTTCGATATATGAAAGAGCACACACCGCCACTGCGCATTGTTTCTCCTGGAAAGGTGTATCGGTATGAGGCGACAGATGCAACACACGAAGCGCAGTTTTATCAGTTTGAGGGGTTGATGGTAGATAAAAAGGGGGAGGTGACAATGGCTCATCTGAAAGGAATACTTGAATACTTTTTAAGTAAGTTTTTGGGTGAAAAAGTTGAGGCACGTTTTCGTCCAAGTTTCTTTCCCTTTGTTGAGCCTGGTGTTGAAGTCGATGTCCGCTTTAAAGGGAAGTGGCTCGAGCTACTTGGAGCTGGTATGGTGCACCCAAAGGTATTGTCTAATGTCGGCATCAATCCGGAAGAATATCAAGGATTTGCCTTTGGGACAGGAATAGACCGGTTGGCAATGGTTAAGTACGGTATTCCAGATGTTCGGCTGAGTTATCAGGGAGATTTGCGGTTTATCAATCAGTTTTGAGTAGACAGAATGAAAATTTCATATAAGTGGTTACAAACATATTTTGATGAGGCGCTGCCTTCTCCAGAAAAAATTGAGGAGTTACTTTCGCTACATTCTTTTGAAATAGAGAGTGTTGAAAGGAGGGGGGATGATAGTGTTTTTGATGTAGACGTTCTTCCCAACAGAGCTCATGATTGTCTTTCGCATCGAGGTATTGCGAAGGAGTTGTCTGTTGTGGCAAAGTTGTCATTAAAAAAGCGTGAAAAGAAAGAAATAAAAGATATTGGTAGGTCGGCAATAAAAGTGACGGTAGAGGATGCGGATATCTGTCGACGGTATTCTGCTCGATTAATTCGTAATTTGGCAGTTGGCCCGTCACCGGATTGGCTGAAGGAGCGTCTTGAGGCTGTTGGGCAGCGATCCGTTAACGCTGTTGTTGATGCTGCGAATTATGTAATGCTTGATTGCGGACAGCCGATTCACGTTTTTGATGCGCAAAAGGTAAGTGATCAGAGTATTATAGCTCGTCGAGCTGTGGCAGGTGAGCAAATAACTACACTGTCAGGCGAGGTAAAAGATCTTACTACCGAAATGCTTATTATTGCTGATAGTGAAAAGCCGTTAGCTATTGCTGGAGTTAAGGGAGGTAAGGGGGCTGAGGTAGTTGAGCAAACTACAGATATTATTATTGAAGTGGCAAATTTTGATCCTATTTCTGTCCGAAAAACATCTCGGGCGGTTGGTATTCAAAATGATTCTTCAAAGCGGTTTGAAAATAATATTAGCCCTGAATCTGTGCCGGATGCTATGGCAGATATTACTAATCTGATTTGTTTACTATCAGCGACTGAAAAAATAGAAATTTATGCAGCTGAGGACGTGTATATGCATAGTCAGCCTGAAGTAGCTGTGTCGGTCTCTGCGCTGGATGTCTCTACTTTATTAGGTATTGCTATTGAGACCGTAGACGTGAAAGCAATTTTAGATCGATTTGCGTTTATGTATACACAAAAAGATGATGTGTTTACAGTGACCGTGCCTCACGACCGATTAGATATTCGGCAAACAGAAGATTTGATTGAGGAAATTGGTCGGGTATATGGATATCAAAATACACCCTCAGTTACTCCTGTAGTGGGAGGTGTGTATAAAGTTGATAAGCAGTTTTATTACTCAACAAAAATTAGAAAGGCGCTCATCGGTTGTGGTTATTCAGAAGTGTATGCGTATAGCTTTGTTGCTGAAGGAGGTGTTGAAGTTAAAAATCCTATTGCAAGTGATAAGAAATTTTTACGACGAACACTTGCTCCTAAAATTAGAGAATGTTTAGTTCAGAATAGTACGAATAGCGAACTTCTTGGTGTTGATATGGTACGAGTATTTGAAATCGGGGAAGTGTTTGTCGGTGAAGAAGAACAGGTGCATGTAGCTGTTGGTGCTATGAGGTTGGGGGATAAGAAAGAGGTCTGGAAAGAAGAGTTAAAGCAGGTGGTTTCGTTACTTACAGAAGAGCTCGGTGTGACAGTCGAAGTGAAAATTGAAGATGGTGTTGCCGAGGTCAACCTTTCTGCAGTTTTTGAAGCACTTTCTACACCAGCTACATATGATGACCTCGAACTAACTCTTTCTCCTCAAAATAGTAAATATACTCCAGTGTCATTTTTTCCGGTTGTTTTGAGAGACATTTCAGTGTGGGTTTCATCTGAGGCTGATCGAGAACAGCTAGAGATGCTTATTACGAAAAGTGCTGGTGATTTATTGGCAAGAGCTCCGCGGTTGGTTGATACTTACGCTAAAGACGGACGGGTATCGTATGCTTACAGGCTTGTATTTCAGTCATCAAAAAAAACTCTCTTAGATGAAGAGGTGAATGTTGTAATGAAGAGGGTTGAGCAAAAAATTATAGAAAGTAATTGGGAAGTGAGATAAAAAAATCCCCCACCGACGTACAGCTTTGCGGTGGGGGGGTGCTCATTGTTCTGGTTAAGATCCAGTGTTGAGCATTGAAGTTACGCGTCTCTCTTGCGAGCCTTGGCCGTGACGAGTCCGTTCGGGACCGTCATTGTGGGGCCTGTGTAGGCCTGTGGACAGGTCTGTCTGGAACTACCCTGTGGGGGCATTGGTTTTGATCGGCGATCTTTGAGGTTCATCGCCCTGAAGGCCATCACACCTTCTTTCCGAATGTGTCCGATATTTACCTGTGACATGCCGTGCCCTCTAAATGTGTTCCCTGAAACTTGTGTAAGCACATCCATATACTTACATTCTGAATAGTATTATATTATCATTCTGCGGTATGTCAATATATTATCCACAGATTGACGGTGAATATGTCTCGATAGAGTAGGTGGTAAAAGGTGAATTTAAGGTGTAAATGTGCTATACTGAGTATTCATAAAAATAAAAATGGCAGACGCAAAGAAAGCAAAATCAAGTTACGGAGCAGATGATATTACCGTTTTAGAGGGTCTTGAACCAGTAAGAAAACGGCCGGGAATGTACATTGGTACAACAGGTCCAGACGGTCTGCACCACCTTATCTGGGAAGTATTTGATAACTCACGAGATGAGGCTATGGGCGGGTTTGCGGATACTGTTGAAGTGGTGCTTCTACCAGGCAATCGTATCAGGGTTACTGATAACGGACGAGGTATCCCTGTCGATAAACACTCAAAAACAAAAGTTTCTGCTCTAGAGACGATTATGACAACACTTCACGCTGGAGGTAAATTTGGTGGTGAAGGATATAAGGTGTCTGGAGGACTGCATGGAGTGGGTGTGTCTGTGGTTAACGCACTTTCTGTTAATACAAAGGCAGTCGTACATCGTGATGGTGGGCGGTTTGTACAAGAATACGTTCGAGGAAAAAAGAAAGCTAGTGTCAAAAAAACTGAATCGTCTAAGCTTCATGGGACAGTTATCACCTTTGAGCCGGATGTTGATATTTTTAAAACTATTGAATTTGATTTTGATCGAGTTGTTTCAAGGCTGCGTCAGCAGGCTTATTTGGTAAAAGGAATGCATGTATCTATTATTGATGCTCGAGAGTATCAAGGGGCGATTAATGATGATTCGGTATTTTACTTTAAAGAGCTTGGACTTGATCTGCCATCAATGTCCTTTTATTTTGAAGGCGGGCTGTTGTCATTGGTTGCTTTTTATAACCATACTCAAAAAGCAGTACACAAAAATATTTTTTACGCAGAAAAAAATAATGATGCTGGCGACCTAGATTTTGAGTCAGTTGAAATAGCTCTACAGTATGTTGATGATATTTCATCTCGAATTGTTCCTTTTGCAAACAACATTTATAACCCAGAAGGAGGTACACACGTAACTGGATTTAAGACGGCATTAACCCGAACACTTAACGCTTACGCACGAAAAAATAACCTACTTAAAGAAAAAGACGAAAACTTTACTGGAGACGATGTACTTGAGGGATTGACTGTTGTTATCTCTGTAAAGCTGCGAGAGGTTCAATTTGAAGGACAGACAAAAGCAAAACTCGGTTCAATGGAAGCTCGAGCGGCTGTTGACGGTGTCTTTACGGAGTCTTTTGAGCTCTTTCTTGAAGAGCACCCAGAAGATGCAAAGGCTATTATCGGCAAGTCTGCGCTTGCAATGCGAGCACGAAAAGCGGCTAAGGCGGCTAAGGATAGCGTGTTGCGAAAAGGGGCGCTTGAAGGTATGACTTTGCCGGGGAAGCTTGCTGACTGTCAGACAAAAAGTGCAGAAGAGGCAGAACTTTTTATGGTAGAGGGAGATTCTGCTGGTGGAACCGCTAAAGCAGGTAGAGATCGACGTACTCAGGCTATTCTTTCTTTGCGGGGTAAGATTTTAAATATTGAGCGTGCACGTCTCGACAGAGCTTTGGCATCAGAGCAGATAAAAAATATCGTCGTTGCTCTCGGCGCAGCGATCGGTGACACCTTTGATATCTCAAAACTACGATATCATAAGGTAATTATTGCTACGGATGCTGATGTTGACGGAGCTCATATTCGAACACTTCTTTTGACGTTGTTTTATCGATATTTTAAAGAGGTGATTGCTGGAGGTTTTTTATACATTGCCCAACCACCATTGTATAAAATAAAGAAAGGTAAGCAGGTATTTTATGCTTATACCGAAGCTGATAAAGAAGCTATTGTTGGAAAAGATAGTGAGGTTGAAGAGGTGGAGAGTGTTCATGGAGAAGAAAGTGATGATGAAGTAAAAGTCCAGAAAAAACCAAAGTTCGCTATCCAGCGATATAAAGGTCTTGGAGAAATGAATGCTGATGAGTTTGGTGAGACAACGATGGACCCAACCAAGCGAGTCCTGAAACAGGTGACTATTGATGATGCTACTGATGCAGATAAGATTTTTGATATCTTAATGGGTACTGATGTACCGGCTCGAAAGTCGTTTATACAATCAAACGCTGACCGAGCTACTATTGATATTTAAGCCAACATATTTATTTTGGTAGATGTGTTGGTTGGTCTATCATCTTTGGTGTTTTAAGAGTACAGATATTTTTTTGCTAGAAAATTTCTCGAGCTCGCGCCGCCACGCTCGCTAGTCTCTTAGAATACTCAGGGTGACAGAGAAAAACCGCCGTAGGAGGCGGTTTTTAATGTTGAGTCAAGAGTAGTAAGAGATGCGATAGCTACTTTATACGAGCTTCAACGGTAGTGCTGTCGTTAAGCGTGCTTTTTTCTTGTAGGGAACCGTCTTTAGAAATGGTTGCAATGTAGATGGTAGCTTTTTGAACTACACCATTTGCGGTGTTTGTAAAAGTGAGGTCAAGTGGAGTATACGTGTATGTATTGCTTGTAGTGTGGACTTTGAATAAGTACGAACCATCATTATGTAGCAATGTTTCTTTGTCACAGGGAAGTTTTTTTGCTTGATTATCTGTAATGAGAATCACGTCAGTGCTATGTTGGCAAGAGTAGAAGAGTGTTTGTGCTGTGGTGCTTGGTATATTGCTTTTGTGTTGTAGAATAAAATAGTCACCAGAAATGAGGTTTCTGTCGTCCGTGTGGACGTTGATTGCGGGGATTGTTACTGTGTTTGTTAGGGCGGTAAGGCCAGACGGTACTATTTTAATAGGCAATAATACTCCAACAATGACTAGTCCAGTTAAGAACAAAGTAAATGTAGATACTTTCTTTATCAGCTCTTTCATGGTATAAGAATACATTAATATATCGCTTATGTCAACTTTTGTGTAAAATAGTAATACTTTGTATGAATAATAAACAAGGGGAAATAACAAAGAAAGGAAAGATATTTTTCCTAATTAGTGTCGGTATTGTGTCAGTGGTGACATTTTCTGCATTGTACGTGTTAGATCTCGTGCCAAATGTTTTGCGAATTGAAAATAACCGCGATGGCGGCGTTCAAAACCCTGTTGTATTTGAGCAGTCATTTGGCGAAGAGCCTACTGCTCCGGAGTATCCTGTGCGAGTTTCTATTAGTAAAATTGCTGTAGATACACCTATTAGTAACCCGACTTCAACCAATATTGCGACTCTCGATGAATATTTATTGGAGGGAGCTGTTCGCTACCCTGGATCTGGATTACTTGGGCAGGGGAATATGTTTTTATTTGCCCATAGTACCGGGTTTTCCGTGGTAAATAATCAGGCGTACAAAGCATTTAATGGACTACATAAATTAGTGGAAGGGGACGAGATTGTTGCGTACTCCAATAAGAGGAGATACGTATACGAAGTTCGATCAGTAACGCTGGTTGATAAAAATGAAGCACTGGTTGAGTTTTCTAACGATGTAAATATGCTGACGTTATCAACGTGCAACTCATTTGGACGTAAAGATGATCGGTATGTTGTTGAGGCTGACCTTGTTTCAACGGCAGTATTATAGATTTCTCAGTTCTTATTTGGATCAAAACACTTCTCGCGCCCATATTTTTGCCCTTGACTTTTTTAATTATTTCAGGTACTGTTTTTGGAGACAGGCAGTGTTCTTAATAAATAGGGCACTGTTTTTAGTACTATTATGTTTTTGTGGCGTACTCTAGTTGCTTAATTATTATATTATTAATATCTATATGTTAAAAAGAAATTTATTGCCAGTCAGTATTCTTGCGGTTGCGCTCGTATTACTTGTTGGTATCTATACATTAGGAACTCAAGAAAACACTATGTTGTCTAGCGTTTTTAATATCGTCGGTGCAGAAGAGTGTGAGGGAGATGTTTGTCAGCAACAACCACAGTCACAAGATCAAGGTGATTTTGTCTGGTGGGATCTCGATTTTGACCAACAGCAACAACAGCAACAACAGCAACAACAGCAACAACAGCAACAACAGCAACAACAGCAACAACAGCAACAACAGCAACAACAGCAACAACAGCAACAACAGCAACAA
>Ga0222676_1000048_pt1 | contig 57907 bp, 78 predicted proteins | sample AntAcemetagen870_FD_179815 | JGI IMG/M metagenome (GOLD analysis project Ga0222676, IMG submission 179815) | Saline water microbial communities from Ace Lake, Antarctica - #870 | ecosystem: Environmental > Aquatic > Non-marine Saline and Alkaline > Saline | place: Antarctica: Ace Lake...
GCCAGCTACAGCATCTACCTCTACGAGGCGACCATTACGATCAGCACGGACCTCTGCTGCTAGTGCTGCGTCTAGCTCTGCCTGAGTAGGTGGAACGTAGGCTGCGAAGTCTGTGCCGATTAAAGACATGACAGCAGCGTTGTCGATAGTCATATCTGTGTCAGCAGGGTCTACTGTGTATGGTATCCAGCCGTGCTGTGGGTGGTTAATCTCTAAATCCATGCGAAGGTTGTCGGACTGTAGCGATGCCGCATTGCGGACTTCTGTGATTGTAATGCTCATTATGAAATCCTCAAGAATACAGTGGCTTTGGTTTGTTGTGACCTATTGGTTGTACCCATAGCTCTCCACGTACCAGCATTACTAGAACCTTCAGGTGTGAGTGCCGTGTTGTAGTTATAACTATTTACAGAAATCACCGCCGCATATTGAAGAACACTGCCCGCGTAGGTGGAACCAGCGACAATAGAGCCAGAGTTGCTATTTCTTCCCAGAAAAGCATAAGTCCCAACATCACCTACGGTTGTGCTGCCACCAACCCAATCATAGTCAGAACCACTAAAGCTAAGAACCTGACCTGTGGTTGCTGTTGAATAGTTAAGGTGTGTATCTACGTCTGCGTTAGTGTAGCTGGCGGCATCTGATCCTGCTGGCCCTTGCGGCCCAGTGGGGCCTGTTGGACCAGTCTCACCCTGGGCACCTGGAAAGTTCGAACCAAGAATACTACTTAGCGTTGGCATCATTATTCTCCTTTAGAATGTTAATCTCTCTCTTTAGGTCTTTAATTGCCTCAAGGAGATGCGGAATAAGTTGTGTATATGAAACGGACTTATAATCGGCAGATGTGTTCACAAGCTCTGGCATAATCTCTTCAACTTCTTGAGCAATAAAGCCGTATGCCGATTTACCAGTATCTTTCCAATCAAAAGATACAGGTCTTATTCTATTCAATTTATCATAGTCCACACTTAATGACTCTACGTTATCCTTAAGCCTTGCGTCAGACAAAGAGTTGTAGTCTGTTGAAGTCAGTGTGCCTGTTGAAGGATTAAAGAACAGTTTTGTTGATGAAACTTTAGGATTGTATACACCTGAATCACTATCCGCCCAAGTGATATATTTTGTCTCGTTTGTGGCGGTGTCATTTTGAACATTAACACCGGGTCCAGTGAATGCGTATACTTCCCATGTTGATCCATCATAAATTAGATGAACCTGAATAGAGCCGATATCCACTGTCAGGTTTTCTGAATTACCCTCAATAGTAGAGCCGTTTCTTGCAATAATAAGATTATTAATAGTCCAATCGCCACCATCCGCAAAGAGGACATTATCGCCAACTGAGGGGGATGCCGGTAGAGTAACGGTAAATGCTCCAGCGGATGTGTCTGCGATGATACCATCTCCAGATGACGCGGTGTATGAGCTGGTTTTAACAATCCATGTTGTTCCACCACCAGAGCTTACTGTTACATCAAGTGTTGCATTTGCACTACCGTCAAAGGAAACTGAACCAGATGCGTCACCTGATAATGAAATAGTTCTAGCAGTCTCAAGAGAACTTGCTGTCGATGCATTTCCAGACGTATCCTGATTGCCAGAAATATTAACACCTGGTAGATTTATATTAGCAGATCCGTTAAATGATACACCGCCTATTGTTCTAGAATTTGCTAAGATTGTTGCAGAGACTGCATTAGCGCCTGTTGCCAATTTACCATCAAGCGCTGTTTGTAGTCCAGTGACATTTGCAATTGTATGATTGTGGCTGTTATCGGCTACTACGGCCGTGATTGTTGCATTTGCTGTTCCATTAAACGATGCAGAACCAGATACATCACCAGTTAATCCGATTGTCCTAGAAGTGGCCAATCTTGTTGCCTGATCAGCTGATGTAACGGCATCAGAAACCTTTACATATGCAGAGCCGGTCCAACGATAAACATCATTGGTATCAAGAGCCACATAAAGCTTTCCGACCTCACCTGTTCCAGGAAAATCTGCTTCCTCGTCAAATTCCAATACATCATCAACGTAGGATGGCAACTGTGAAGCAGGAACTTTACCAGAGCCGTCAAGCTCAGCTAAACCGTTATTAGCACCTTTTTGAGAATCATCTAATTTATTATCGAGTGCTGTCTGTAATCCATCAACATTTGAGATAGTATGATTATGACTATCATCGGCAACTGTCGTCGTGATTGTGACGTTGCCCGATCCATCAAAAGATGTTGATCCAGCTACATCTCCAGATAATGCAATAGTTCTTGATGTTTCAAGTGCTGTTGCTGTTGATGCATTACCACTTAAATCCGCAGTGACTGTTCCTGCCGCAAAGTTTCCTGAGGCATCTCTTGCAACTACTTTAGATGCTGTGTTTGTTGTTGTTGCATCGACTGCAATATCATCGGCATTTGCAATCACATACGAGCCAGCGCCAACATTAATTGTCCTTGTCGTTGAAATATCACCGCCACCAGTTAATCCTGTTCCAGCAGTAATATTGACCGAGGTATGATCAATGTGTTCGTTTGCTACAAATCCAACCAGATCATCATGATCAGGTGCGGCCGCGGCACCGGCTGTAAGAACACCTGTTGCAGAATCGTAGCTGATTCCTTCACCCGCGACAATAACGCCTCTAGCTCGGGCAACCGTGAAATATTCGTTAGTGCCTTCACTTAAATCAGAAGTTGTAAAAGGATCTAATGTTGATGTTACTGTAAAATTGCCATTACCTGTTGATATTGTCAACTGGCCGTTTGCCGAGTCATAGTCAAGACCTGTTACAGAAGAAACCGCATTTTGAGATATCGACGTGACTCTACCCTTGGCGTCTACTGTTACTGTAGGAATATTTGTAGCTGATCCATAAGTTCCGGCGGTTACACCTGAACTTGCAAGTGTTAGTGCGAGAGTTGTATTACCTGATCCGTTAAAGGATACATTTGGCGCAGTAGCATCTCCAGTGATACTAAAGTTTCTTGACGTTTCAAGTGTAGTTGCCGTTGACGCATTACCATCTAAATCAGCCGTGACTGTTCCTGCCGCAAAGTTTCCTGAAGCATCTCTTGCAACAATTGCTGAGTTTGTATTTGTGTTCGTTGCAGTCGTCGATGAGTTGTTAACTTTACCGGCTGTTGAGATTGTCGCCAGCTTAGTGTCGGCAATAGCCGCGCCTGAATTAATATCGGCATTCACGATGGTGTTCGCCGTGATTTGTGAACTGATGCTTATATTAGATCCGCCATTGAATGACGTTGCTGTGCCAGTGACATCACCATTGATTGCGATAGTTCTTGCGTTTTCAAGCAAAGTTGCGCTTGAGGCATTACCAGTAACTTCGCCTGTTACATCACCCTCAAATCTGCCACCCACAATTGTTGCATATGAAACTGAACTATCAGTTAGATCAATTAAACCTTCTGGTTCTGGTCTATATCCGTCTAGAACAACATATTTTTCTTGCGATACATCAAAGAAGAATCCAAGGTGTGTATATCCAACACCAGTTGCTCCGGTGTTTCTGTTTGTAAAGAATCCAGTATCAACATTTACAGGTGAAGCAGATCCATCCCATACATCGTTTAATGTGTGACCGGTTGTAGCTCCAAATTCAACATTAATACCAAAGGCCAATTCCTGTTCTGTTCCGTCAATTGAAACACCGGTTGCTTCAGTTGTGGTAAAATCAGAATCGTGTGACCATTCAAAGGTGTCTGGTGTTCCTGTGGCGTCAATACGGACATAAAAGCCTTTATTTGTTTCTGTTCCAATGTAGTGACCTTTAAGTGTCGCATCATCTAGGCCTGAACCAGTGAAGGATGTGTTGGCATTTCCAATAGTATTACCAGAGTTTAGATATGTAAACGCGCCACCAATAGAGATATTTTCTTGTGATGCTATCGTCTGTGTTCCAAGAACTGTTAGATTTCCACCGACTGTAAGGTCATTACCTACATGTGCATCACCACGAGTTCTGAAAGATTCGATTGACCATTGCTCAAGAGAGACGAGCAAAGCTCCTTCAGAGGAATCCGCTGTGACAACGTGACCGATGTGCATTGGATAATTTGGATAGCTTGGTGCTATCGATGTGATTGTTCCTGGCGTGAGACCTAAAAAGAATTCTGCTCCAGCTGTAAGTCCAGCCGTGTTAAGACCTCGAACAACACCTGAACTCGTCACATAACCAAACGAGCCGTTTTCAATTGTATGTGTTGTTAAGCCTTGGACGTTATATTTGTCCTCTTCTGTTGCATCTGCAAGAGCAATTGTAGGGTGACCAGAATTCTGTCCAGTATAGTAAACCGGCTTGCCATCTGCAATAGTAGATCCAGAATTGTTGTAGACTCTAACCCAGAATTCTTGCCCGACCTGAAGCGTAATATCGGCTTCGTCATTATAAACGGCCAGTGCTCCGTTAGCTGAGTCATAAAACACTCTGCCTTCTTGATGCGCCGGGGCAGAACCACTAAAGTCTGCGTATCCGGTATTAATATGCATTGCAGTCAATTCGCCAGAAATATTGGCGTTATTTGTCACAACAATGTTTTCGTGAGCGGCAACATTTACGTTAACAAGAATTGTTCCTGCGCTGGAATCTGATATAATTACTTTACCAACGGATGCTGAGATGTTTGGATATGCAGGAGCCGTTGATACAATCTCACCTGCAGAATCGGCTGAGACATAAACAATTTGACCGGCAGAGAAACTTGAAGTATCAATGTCTCTAACAATACCAAACTGGGTTACAAATCCATGTCCACCATTTGGAATATCTTGTGTGGCAATACCTGCAGCATATGAAGACGTTAGATCGTCACCTCTTGAAAGAGTAATAAGTGGATGTCCGTGCTCACCCCCTGATCCAGAGATGTAAACAACCTTTCCGTTAGAAATAGTAGCGCCGGATTCATTAGCGGCATAAATTAGATGCTCTTGTCCAATATTGATGGTAACGTCAGAAGCACCCTCATTCGTAAGAGGAATAAAGCTCAGTCCTTTTTCAGGAGCGGAGTCCACGAAAAGAGAAAGCGGTGTTTGTGCGGGACTTGAAAGAGCATTAAACTTAACATAATCAACATCAGCTGAATCCACGTTGATCTTGCCAAATGCAACATCGCGGCCAGTTGCGACCAATTCGTCAATTTTATTATCAATCAGTGAGTCAGTCAGAGCTGAATCCATGAATGATTTGATAACGTTCGATGAATTTTTATAGTGGATCTTACCATCAGCGTAGTTGATTGCAACTTCACCGTGCTCCAGATCACCACTCTGAGGAGCTTTGCCTGGGACAGAAGACTTTTTAAGTTTAATAATAGATGTCATTTCGAGTCCTTAAAAAAGGTTATTAGGTGATATAGCAATACCACCTTTATTTATAGCTTAAAACGTGCCGCCGTCGATATGCTCAATTCTAACATTACCACTAGTAACACTAAATTGGCGGATGGTTTCATCACTGTCGGCATATCCACCAAATGATGCAACACCTCTATTTGTCAGAGTTGCAAGCTCACCTGCAAACGTCATAGTATTTGAGCTATCATTATACGTGATATCTATGCCATCACCGGCAAGGAAGGTATTATTTGCAAAGTGATCCTGGAGAGCTTCAACAATTTTAACACCATTAAAATAAATAGTGTTTCCATTGTCAACATCACCCGGGAAGTTAATACCTTTGTTGTGATCGAATCTGTCTGTAGCGCCATTATATAGAATTGTTGCGTTTGCGCCATTTATCGTAATGCCTGCACCATCAGCAGCTGCCGGGGTTTGGGCAGAGTCTGCAAGCACTAGATTCAAGTCATTGATACTCATAGTAGTTGAGTTAATGATCGTCTGTTTACCTTGTACGGTTAGGTTACCGCGAATGATAAGATCACCGCCATCAGAATCTGTTGGAGCTGGATCAATGTAAAGAACGTTTGATCCGTCAGTGCTCTGAATTGTGTTACCATTAATGAAGATATTATCAACAGAAAGGGATGTGAGACCTGTAATGTCGGTAAGTGTTTGGCCAAGATTTACTGGAGTTGATGTGCCGAGCGTGATAGGCGAAGGCTCAATATTAATTTGATCAGCACTCGTCGTTGTCTCAAGCCCTTGTCCGCCAGTGATAAGAAGAACACCTGATGAGAGATTAATCGATTCATTTGCGCCAGAATCGGCCCCAACGGTTAAAGTCTTTCCAGTAAGATTCGTATCAACATAAATCTTTGTTGCAGCGTCTTGATCTGCTGTAGGATCCACAAGAGATGTAATCTTGGATGTATCAACGTCAACAGTACCTGTTCCATTTGGGGAAAGAATCAGATTTCCGCCGGTGTTTGTCGTGCTAACAGTATTTCCGTCAATTCTAACATTGTCAACATTTAGTCGATCAATTTTCTGATCTCCGTCTACAATAATCGCGGAGTTTGCCGTCATTGTTCCATGAACGTGATCGAGCATATTCGTGAAATATTCACCGCCAACAACCACAATAGTAGTTGCGTTGCCTGATCCGTCATCACCTTTACCAAAGAATAATCTATCTCCAGCGTTTCCTGTTGTGCCGGTTCCCATTGCGTAGGCAAGTTCGCCCGTCTTCAGATTACCTGGTGCAGAAGTCCCGGTTGATCTCCTAATTCGAATAATGGCCATTAGAAATTGCCTCCGTTAATATTTGTGTTTACGTTGTCAACTTCTACTTTTGCTTCGAAGTTTGTAGTAGATGCGTTATAAACTAGAAGGGCACCATCACCGTTTTCTGTTAAGTCAACACCATTTAAATTTGTTATCGAGAATTCGCCAGATTTTACCCTACGAACAGGAGTTCCGATAACAACTCGTTTTACTACTGTTGTTCCTGTTACTACATTAATAGCCATTAGTTACCTCGTTACTGAAGGAGTTACTTGAGCATTACCTTCAAGCACTCTTTCTATAATGGTATTACCGTCACTATCAGCAAAGGATAGTTCAACGTCATACACGTATCTTCCGGCCTTCAGCGTGTCTGTCTGAAGATTCGTGAGGCCTAGAACAACGATTCCATCAGTGGCAGGCGCTGTTACTATAGACGTGAATGGAAGTGTGTTGTCACTATCACTGTTATATGATCTCTTAAGCATAGCATCGATTTGATAATTAGTCAAATCTTTAACAGAGCCGTCTCTGTTTATCAGATGAAGCTCAATAGCAACATCCGAGCCTTTATCGATTGTCAATTCTTCAAACTGTGCCATCTTTACCTCGTTCTAGTTATCTTTATTTATAATAGTTTTTTAGTCCAAAACAAGAAAAGGGGTGTACATACTTAATAAACCTTGGTATAATAAAAGAGGCTTTATGGTTGGGGGTAGATACTATCACAATTGTATGAATTTAAATACTTCGCTCACTGTAATGACATAAACATTAAAAGATGTATCTAGATTCATAGACTTTAATAGTCTGTGCCTTCCATCAATAAGTCTATATTGCTTATTAAATGGATTCTCCATACCGTCAACAACAATTCCAGGTAAGCATGTGGTTGCCGAAATATAGCGCTGACTCTTACATGATATATTATCAAGAGGTTTATAAGCAATTTTATTTATGTCAATAGACCCGTGCTGGTATTTTTTCATCTTAATGAATCGATAAACGTCTCTACAATCAACATATGAGTTAACATTTAGAACTTTCCAATCATCTGACATTATATGAATCATCTTATTCTAAACCCAAAGCTAATTCGATCAGTGTTACTTCCAACACAGTGCCAAAGATATGGCGGTTTATCCTTAATATCAAATAGTCTTAGTGTTAAGCCTTTATCATCATAATCAGTTATTATATTATTGTCTTGATAGTATCTAAAGAACGAGCTATTTGATTCCTTTGCCCATGTTATGTATAGTCTTTTGCATGGAACGTCACTATTCGTATGCCAGCTCATGTAACCCGTTTTGGGATAATGGAAGAAACCCGATACTTCAACTCTATTCTCTGGAAATATTCTCTTAATTACATGAATCATTTTATTTGATATATTCAAATGATCAAAATTAACAAGATTATCATTTGATGAAACTTGATTATCACCACTGAGTTGAGAAAGGAGAGCTTCCTCCGTTAGGTTGCTCTCCCAATTATCAATGTTTGCTGCGCCAACCAGCTTGGTATTTCCTAAAATACTTCTAACATTTTTGTTTATAATATATGATAATTCGTCTAGTGACTCGCTATCTATTTCAATTCTTAATGTCATTTGAGCATATATCCATATTTCTCGTTATAATCTACTAGCAATTCTTCAGGCAGAATTGCGGAAATATCAAAAAATGTTTTACAGTCTGAATAGTCAAGGTTGTCTGGAAGGTTTCTTAGTTTTTCTTTGTCTGATTCAATAAGAGCCATGATGTCGGTTTTACTTGCCATCATTGCTCTGAGTTGTAGTGAATCCAAATCTTTAAAAATATCAGCTCTAGCGCCTTTGAATATTTCCAAAAAGAATAGTTGTACCAAATCAAGATCGAATTCAATCTTCCTTGGCTTATCATAGTCATCAAACACCAGCTTATCCACATGAACAAGAAGAGCCAAGTCCGTATTAACTTCGGGGTCAAGAGTTTTAGTGATTGTTTTAGACTCTTTAGGTATGACTCCATCCGCTTTGAGCTGTGAAGCGCTTTTACCATTAGCCTCAGTGAAGCAAATTTTTTGTGTTCCGACTGGATTATTATAGAAAATAACGTCCATTATGATTCCTTAAAATACTACTAATGAAATGTATGTCGGATCAACCGATGTAATTCCAAATACATTTGCTAAGTTGTTATCGTTCCCGCCAAAATGCACTACAGAATTGAAAGTCTGTTTGGCTCGCACCGTAAATCCAGTGCTTGTATTTGTTGTGACAACTGTGTTATATTGACTTACAGTGTTAGACGTTGTTATTTGGGCCTTACTTAGAACTCCATCATCAACATTTGTGATAACAACACCCCATGATGATATTCCACCGTCTCTAATACTGGCATCACATGTAATGTTATAGTTTCCAGTTCCGACTTTTGATAAAGTTAAGTTAGTTGCTCTGATAACGGCTCCAGTGGATCCATTAAACACGATTGTACCTTTTACAAGATCTAATGCGGCTGCTGGTGTTTCCCATGTTGGAGCTCCACCAGATCCTGATGACGTGATTACCTGCCCACTATTGCCATAATTTGAGCCACCAATGCCGATTTGGCCGTCTTCACCAAATCTCCATTTGACTTGATTATTTGGCTTAACATCAATATGTGTATTAGAAGTTGTTGTGATATTATTTGATACCAAATTTCCAGGTGTTGTTACATTCGCAAAGGTAACTGAGTTTGAAGTTGCAACAGGTTGCCCAATAGAGAATTGCCCCGTAGAATATGTTACGCCGGTTCCAGCTGAAAGATGCGCTCTTACCTCGGTAGCATTAGGTCCAGTGTATGTTATAACACCGGTTCCTGAGTTATATCCAAGTGATCCATCGCCGCCAGTATCCGTCACACTTACTTTACCTCGAATAGTCGAGTCTGATATGCTAAATGATCCGGCCGAATATGTGGTATTAGTGCCTGCAGCGAAATGCGCTCTTACCTCAGTAGCATTAGGTCCAGTGTATGTGATTACACCAGATGTCGAATTATAGTTGAGTGAGCCATCACCGCCAGTATCTGTTACACTTACCTTACTTCTAAAATCGATGTCTGAGTCAATAAGCGAATGCACATAATTAATAGCTTGTGTAAGATCAGAGTCTGCTGAAAAGTTTAGGTCTGTTAAGTCTCCGACGTTATTAGAAAGTTCATTGAATTTGGTGACAAAATTACTCATATTGTCGGATAGATTTACGGTTACTTTTGCCATTATAGTTTCTCTACAATCTGAGTTAACATTTTTTTAATATCATCAATATCTGTTTTCATCTGTTCAAACTCTTGCTCTTTAACTTTTCTTAAAAGCTTGCTAGCACGAGCTTGTTCTATTTCACTTCTATTTATATTAATGATTGCCCCGGTATTTAAATCTCTCGCCATACCAGGGCCATTATCTGCTTTTACAAGATTCATATCACACTCCAAGCGCAATTGCTCTTAAGTCTCTTATGATAGGCACTCTGGCGTTACTTGTTGATTTGAATACAATCTTAAGCTGGAATTGTGTGAACGAGTTTAATTCACCGCCTTGACCACCGACCAAATATTCATATGCTCTATATACCTGCGAATTTTCATCTGATGGCATATCATTCTCAGGCGTGACAAGTGACCAATCAGTATCAGTTAGGAGCGTTTCACCAGAAGCCGTTCTGTAATAAACATCGAAGCTTGAAACTGAAGGTCTGTTGGCAGAAATAAGAACCTTAAGACCAACCGCATCATCAGCAAGTGTGATAGGACTTGTGATATGCTTAGACGCGTGTGTTCCTCCAGTTGCTGAAGTTTCGGCAACATAATTGAGTGGCACATTAAATCCAGCGGCTGCGCTTGGTGCCTGTCTGTCAATAATATTTGAGATGGCTACAACAGAAGCGCGCTGCATATCAATTACTGGTGAGATATAATCATTTTCTGTTGACATAGAAAGATTAAGCGTTAAGCTTTTGTTGCCAGACATATATGATGCTTCGTTATTAGCGTTTGCAATCATTTTTGGAGTTGAGAACGTGATTGTTCTATTAAGAGGAATATCAATCTCTGATTCTTTTTGATATGCAGTTTCTGTTCCAGCCAAAGATTGTGCTGTAGTGAATTCACCAGTTGCCGTAATGTCTGTGTTATCTAGTAACAGAGTTGCAATGTTAGAAATTCCAACGTCCATCAATATATTTTTATTAGAAAGAACAGAACTCCCACCGCCAATATCAGCCTGCGTTGAAGCCGCCCCTGCTTCAAATGTATATCCGGTTGCATCAACTGCTGTGATTTCACGTGTTCCATTTATATTTCCTGCTGAAATTCCAGCAAAGCCGATAGCTCCAGAGATTACCACATCATCAGCTACTGTAAATCCATGTGATGGCTGTGACACTGTAATTGTTGCATCAGCCGAGTCAACCGACATAGGATCTAATTCTAACAATTGCCCAGGAACGTCAACGTTATTTAATACAGCAACACCAGAATCAGCAGTGAATTGTGCAGCGTGCATGACAAACGTTAAGTCTTCCCACTGTGATGGAGTCCATGTTGACGCATTTTGTGATTTAAATAGGGAACCGAGGAATGCTTGTTTAGTGACTTTCTTATCGGTTGTTCCTAGAATGAATTCTCCGACTCTTGAGATATAAACAAGATATTCAGTCGTATTTGAGAGCATTACCACTGCATATTCTTTACCTGGTGATAGATAGATTGGCTCATCAAACTCAAATGTTGTTGCAGCAGAAGCATCATCTGATACCGTAATTTCTGATGGATAAACGAACTTTGTTGATCCAGGAATAATTTCTCCAGTTGGAATTCCATTCTGCATAGTTCTAAGTTCAATCCAAACAGGATTTGCTTCAGAAGCTGCTTTTGATTTAAAGTAAAAATCAAACTTTGTCGCAAAGATTCCTGACGCCTCACTGATAAAGAACGATTGTGCCAGTGGATCATCCCGACCCCCGCGCTGTTGAACAACTGTTCTGGAAGAGGTAAAATTGCGAGAGCTGGTCGATGTTCTAGTAAAGCTTTGAATCTCTAAAACTCTGGTTGATATCACATCACGCTGTCTTACCTCAAGTGTTCCTTTTGATGTAAATACTGTATTACCAAATGATGTTCCATCTTCTCGTGATCCACTAGAAACGTCCGAGAGAGTGAATGTTCGTGTTCCTGTTCTAAACTTAAGTCCTGCTGTTGAAGGAATAAAGAATGATCCTTCAATTTTACCAGTCCCGTCAGTGACTAACGATGATGCTCCATCTGGATGACCAGATGTTCCGTTGAGGCTATTACCAAAATCTACTGTATTGGATGCAATATTAACGAATGTTTCTGCCTTTACCCATGATGAAACTGAGATATCATCAAAGAACGGAAACAACCTTGTGTTAGGTCTAAAGCCTTCGCCTTTAAAATATACTTTTCTTGATCTCATAAACGGGATAACTAGGATATCAACAATTCTGTCCCCAACAACTTCTCTTACAGTTTCCTCTGCGACAACTCTATTTGAGCTTCTTGTTGAGGTTGTTGTTTCACGTCGCACCTGGTTCGTTGTTGAAGAATTTCCGGTTCTGGTAGTACTTGATGACACAACACTTGATGAGGTGTTTGATGCAAGCACAATTGAGCTTGAATTGTCCCCAACCTGAAGCTCATCGATAGGTGTTCCCATCCAATTGAATGATGCTGAATTCCAAAGACTTCCTGTTGATGTCACGAGTCTAACACCACCGCTTATAACGCTGTCTGGTTGATAAGTTTGTTCAATCCAGCTGTCACTTGTTGGGGAAAGTTTTATATTTCCTAACCAATCCATTGTGATAAACGGGTTAACATTTTCTGTTCCAGTAACGGATGATTGGTTTATAAACTCTCTATGTGTGTATGTGAGATAAACGTTATCCCCACGTAAAACTGTATTTGTTGATTCGTCGGAATCATATGCAAGGGAAATTGCATCCTCATTTGATGTGGGACGTAGTGCCTTATTTACCGGATCAATTGATGCTCGGTGCTCTGTCGAGCTAGTATCTGTAAATATGTGATCTGAAAAATTATCAACAAAGAAACCAGATTTTGTTCTATTTACACCTGCTGAGTCCAGAACAGATAAGGCGCTTGTATCAAGTTCAAGAAGACTTAGGGATGTAAGTTCTTCGAGTCTATCAACACGATCCTCAAGCCGCCCGACATCAGCCATTGTGTAGTGTCTATGATCAATTTTTTCAACAGTTAAGTCTGATGGGGATAGGACATATGGATTTAATACAACTCTATACAGCTCAAGTGAACCACCTGGAGTTTCTGGATATTTTGGATCAATAGCCGGTTTTCCTGAAACGAATTTAAGTTCGTTATTTAAGGTAATTATAACCTTATTTTTTGTTCCAAGATAATATGTGACATCAGCCTGAATTAGGTCATTTGTCTGCGGCAGCTCTTGGATGATAGATCCACTTCCAAAGGTTCCGCTACTATTCACAACAGGTCTGAAGTCAAGAACATCCCTTAAATTGATAGTTGTTCCATTTGCTAATGTGTGTGTTGGAATGTTTTCATAACTAACTTCACCTGCATATGAGTTAACAGCAAAGAAGTCACCCGACACACCGTGATCAAAATATCTAAATTGGACATATACATTCTCTGTTGGAACAGACTGTCCTGGCTTGAGAATAATTCTTCCAAGATCATAGAAATTATCACGTTGCCCGTTATCAATAGTGAATTTATTTTCTATCTCTGTTCCTGAAACCCCACTAAGTCTAATTTCTTCAACAACGTAAATGTCTGGTTTATTTAGATTTGCGTAGATCAATCCATTTCCGTCAGAGTCAAAGGATGTGATTAGGTTTGTTGTCAACCTAAGGTCCTTTGATCTAACAGTAGCATTTGCTTTATTCACATATCCGATTACTTCTAGATTTGAAGATGATGCTGGGAGTCCAGATAATGAAGCCGAGGTTGTTCCAGCTCCAGTAATAGAAGCACCTGAAATAACGTCACTATCATCAAGAGACATAATCCAATCATTCGTATTCGTGAATGTTTCCCCGCTTGCTGAAAGCGTTAATGTCGCTTCGCCCGATCCGTTTGTGGTTGTTGTGAATCTTCGCTGTGTTGCCAATGAAATATCAGATATAGACGTTGGTCTAGAAGAAGGGAGACTTACTAATAACGTGTTATTAACAGCTTCCTTCAATACGGCTTGACCACCTTCAAGTACAAGATCAAAATACTCTGAGCTACCATACCCAACACTTCTGACACTTCTAAAGTTTTGGCCAGCATTCATCTGTATTCTAAATAGGAATAACTTATATGTTCCGTCGCCGTGCTCTTCAAGCCCGCGAACACGAGCAGTACCTATACTGGATCCACCGTGCCCTGTTGCTGTTCGAAGACTAACAAATTCCAATTCATCAATATCAGGTAGTCCGCTATTTGAATCAACGATTACATAGTTGCCAAGACTAAAAGCTGCAACTTCGTTATTTACTACTTGTGTTGTTCGTGGTTTGTCTATAGTTAATGTTGTGCCAAAACTTTTGTTTGCCCTGTATCCATCAACATATGCCGTTCCAGGTGAGACGTGAACATCTAGTTTAGATGTATCAGAATCATTATCAAAAGATAGTAAAAATGGCTTAACAATATAATTTCCAGATTCTTCCTTTGTTCGTAAGGCAAGAACGTCGGTAAGAATGTTGTAATTATCTTCTGACTCTGCTTTTACATCAGATACAATAATGCCATTTCTAATTCTGGCAATATACACAAAGTTCTGGTCTGATGTAATTTCGCTTCTTACAGCCAATGTAAGACGGATACGATACCTGTCTGCACCGGGCGATGACGTATTTGGCAATGCGCCTGAATTGTCATATAAGGTAACGTCGTCGTTCGCTGTGACGATGTCTTCATTAATCATAAAACCAAGATCATCTTCGAATAGAGTTGTGTATTTTGAAATAATCTTTGTTTGCGGCAGTGCGTAAACAAATCGTCCACTTGTGTAGAAATCACCCCCGGCAACATTTGCAGAAAGACCATATCCAATTGCCGGATTAACTGTGGTGTTTGTGGTCTGCACCGTTAGTGTCACAGAACCATTTGATAGATTCTCTGAAGGGCTGAATCTAACAGATGCACCGCTTGAAAGTCCATCTGTATATTTAACATAAATTGTGGCTGGATCTGATCCAACAGCAACCCTAGCAGCGATAATTGTTGCTTTGATTCCTGAAGTTGCTCCGGTAAACTCCGTCCCAATAATTGTTGATGTGTCACTTGGCAATGTATTTGATGATGTGTTGAGTTTAACAAATTCAATGTTATTAACAGAGATACCACCTGGATTTACCGCAGCGCCTTCTCTGAAAATGTTATTACCAAACCTGGTAATTTCAGATTGAATGATTGTTTGAAGCTGTATTAACTCCCGCGCCTGAACCGCACGACCGTTATTAAAGAGGACGCGATGAAAGCCAGCGCTGTCACTGTAATCATCTCTGTATGTATTTTCAAAAGTATTCTTAATTATTTGGTCGACCATGCGTAAAACCTGTCTTATAATTGGATGATAATCTTAAGGTCTTCAGTCTGTGCCGACGACCTTTCGATAGCTGCGCGGTTATCGATATAGAATATCTCACCTTTGAATTTATTTATATCACCTCGAGTCAGTGGTGTTCCAATAACTCCAGATCCGGCACCGTATGTTTCTGTTACAGATTCGGCTGATTGAAATGGTGTAAACCCTGTTTCTTCTGTTTGATGATAGTAGATTTTATCTGAGTCGAATCTATCAACAATTGCTGTTGCTTCAGACGTTCCGCCTAAAATGATGTTGTCTGCTGTAAAATCACTTGAAAGTGATGAGAGTGTCATGAAATCTAAAGCAGATCCTGTTGAACTTGAATAGTCTGAGTCTGTTGCAGCATCTTTGGGGTTCCTAATCAATCCAACTTGTCTAAAGTCTTGCCCAATAATGAAATCGTCGTTTTCGTCTCCAGCCGTTTTTGCATTAAACATAATTGCTGTGGATTTTAAATCAATTCTAGGATCTGATCCAAAACCTCCAAGAGGTGATATGTTCACTCTTCCTGCTGCCCCTGAGCCTCCTCCGCCAGAAAATTTAATTTGAGCATAGTCATATCCAGCACCATTGAATATGGTTTCAGCCGAGTCTCGCATTTCAACCTTTACTACTGCACCAAAGCTAACAGTTGCCACTGCTTCTGCACTGTCTCCGTTTCCAACAATCGTAACTGTAGGTGGTGTGGTGTAACCGGTTCCGCCCGAAGTAATTGTTACTCCTGCGATTTGGCCATGAATTGCTGCCTGTTGAATTCCATATTGCTCAACCTCTGTTGCTGATGATGACGAGTCTGTAATATCCTGAAGTTTGATTGGCATATAGTTCGCTGAAAGATACTTATTTGCGTCAATAGCCGCCATAGTATACATAAATCTCCAAACATATCCGTCGGCTGTTTTGAAGGCCCTTGTTAGTGCACCAGATGGTTTTATTGTGGATGTGACAGGATTACCGAGGGCATTTTTACCTTGTTCTAAGCACATATAAACGGCGTTGTTGTCAGTAATAACGTAAAACGACTGAGCTGGTTGTCCTACTTGTGCATTGTTGTATCCCGAATATATCGAGCCACTGGACCAGTTTTTACGTGAAACAACATAAGAAACATCCCCAGCCTTTTTAATCGACTGGATGTTTAATCTAAAATCTCTTTCGTCACCAAGTGTGTTTGTCGGAAGCGCTGGAGTATCTGAAGAATCCCAGTTCTGTGATCTACCAATGCCGATATAATAGTTCTGTGCCGAATCCGCCACAACTTCCAAAATATTTTGAATCAGTTCTCGTTTAAAATTGTCGGTAATGATAGCTGCCATTTTAGATCCTACTTATAACGCTGCAATTGCTGATTTAAATGCAGCAAAATCGGCACTTGAGGCCGCAATTGATTTTAGTGAACTTATGCTAATATAGTCATCATAAAGTTCTGTAAAGTTTTCGTTTATTTTTTGACCGGCGGCTCTCAGCGTATCGCCCGTGCCATCGTTTGCCGCTGATCCAAGTGAAATTGATTGTTTAGTCATGATTAATTCCTGTTATGTTAGATATATTTATACTAATTATTAGGCTGAATCTTGATATTGTGCAGGAATTCCATAATCAAATATTGACATATCCATAGTCTCTAGTGCGTTTGAGAAGTCAATTGCTTTAATTGTTCCATCTGAATCGCCGTCAAACGTTGGTGCATTCTCGTCTGCAAACTCTATGAGTGTGTTGTATTGATCATCGAATTCAATTGGTGTTAATTCTTCAACATTTAAAATAGGTTTGTTTAAAGATATTCTTTCCGCAAGAGAGTCACTGTCGTTATCATCACCAATAATCCCAGTAATCGAGTTTGCAGTGCCAATGGGAATTGAAGCAGTTTCTTCAAAAATAGAAACCCCTGCACCAATATCAGGTATTGCAATAGGCATATATGTAAGATCAAGATTTAACTGACTTTCGATAACAATATCACCTGCTAAATGCCAACCTGCTGGATGCACAAAAAGCTTAAACAAATCTCCCCACTTAGAAATTGGAAGTCCGGACTGAATTAAAATTGAATGTATTTGATATCTTTTGTCGTCTTGAATAAATCTCAACGAATCTGATCCGAGCTTAGATTCGTTAATAATAAAAATATTATTTTTAGGATATACAATAACTGCTTCTTCTCCAAAGAATGCCCTAAAAAATCCTTCTGCTGAAATCTTGCTTCCTTTCGCTTTATAAAAGGAAGCAAATACCTTAGCAACAAATCTAGGATTTGCAAAAAAGTCCGCTGACTGTGAATTATTACCAATTTCTTTAAAAATGTTATCGAGCGAAGATAACTGCGTTGTGTTTAAATCTCTTGCTTGATATAGCCCCTGAATAAAGTATGACAATCCCTCATCATCTTTTTCCATAAAATCATAATACAAATCAAGAAATTTAACAAGTTCTGGATAATCTGTTGCGAAGTGTTCGGGCAGCACCTCATTAGTCTTATCAATAATAAGATTAAGCGGCATACGCCCTTTATAGTCGAATCTATGTGACATTATAGCGCCGCTCTAATTTCTTGATAGTCGATTTGGGCTGAAGCAAATGATCTTTCTGAATCAAGAACAAGCACATAATTTCTAAGTGGCCTAATAGTGCTTTGATTTGCGGGCACTGCGGAAATTTTAACTTCACTTAAGCCTCCTACTACTGACGTAGGTTTAAAACTTACTATGTCAACACTCCCTCTTGATGCATTGTATGAGCCAATATTTGTAACAACAATATCACCGGATGATGTTACAATTTCTAAGACGTTTGAGTTTAGTCTATTTCTAATACTGCATGTTATTCCATTATAAATGAAAGATGTTGAAGTGATAGAATATTCTGTAGGTGATGGCCCTAGTAACTCAACTGGGTATTTGAGTGTGTATGGTCTATCCTGAGACAATACCGGTGTTAGTCTTTGCTGAAGTTTAATTGACATTCTTGAGTTAAGAATTGCTGGGCTAATGTCATCGATATCAGCTAAAACTTGTGAACGTCTAAACGAGCTATTAAATTTGTTTAGATTGTTAGAAAAGAACAATGAAATTTTATTTTGAACAGCACCCTCTGTCGCATTTGCGGTAATGTCTGATAGGGAAGGATCAAAGTTAAAAAATGTCTGCGCTTCAATATATGTTGTCACTGCATCAGAAAATTTTGTGTCGACTGACATAATAGAAAGGCTATTAGACAGATTTGAAATAATTCCATCCTGGACAACCTTCTTAACGGCATCAGTTGTGTTTTCAGTAAACTTGAGAGAAACATAAACACTTCCAAAATCAGCCGGAACATTATCTTCCCCGCCCCACGCTGTTACATCATCTAGAAAACTTCCATAATTTTTGTTAATAAGTGCAATATAGTCATTTGCGGTCACTAGTCTATTTTGGGCTGCGTACGAAATAGGAGCATTTGATTTAATAGAGGTAATCGTTTCCTTTTCACCTCCACCGGACGACCTTGATATCGTTGCCGCATTAATAGGATAGTTTGTGCCATCTACTGAAATTTCAACCTGAGGTGTGAATGTTTGTGCCGAATTTGCTGATCCTGAAGATGTTGAAAGGTATGTGACTCGAATGACTTCACCGGTCCGTGGTGTTCTACCGGTTGTTACTCCGTCGCCAAAGGTAATCTCATATCCACCCTTAGGAGACTCTCTTAGTGAGTAATATTTTGTGTCTACTGAGATTGTTTGTGCCTGAGATAACGGAAGATACACGTCAAACAGTTCAGACGCTCTTGAGGCATATACCTGAATATTTGCTGTTGTTGTATCCATATTTTCGTCGGGTATAACATACACAGGCTCAGATGTCGGGTCAGCAATGAATGTTTTTGTTCTATAAATTCCCTCATAAACATCAATTGACGTTGACCCATTAGATGTTTGTAACTGGTAGAATCCAGACCCATTATCAAATCCAATATGGTCTTCAATTGTCTGAAATATATAAGAGACATCTTCAACTGTAGTAGTGAATTGGCTTCCGGCTGGTAGCGTGATGGTGGCCGGTCTGTTTGATGCGGTTATTGAAACTGATAAGTTAAGAGCAGCTCTTGATGCTGTTTTTGATCTTGGTATATATCCAAGAGATTCTGATATTGCAAGAACCGAGCTTCTCAATTGTGCTGTTGTTAAAAATGATTCATTCAAAGCGAAGTTAGCAATCAAACCATTATAATGCGTATTATATGCTAAAACGTCAAGAATATTTGATAGACCAGATGCCTCAAAATCATAGTCGGCAAACTCATCGCTAGCAAGAAAATGTGTCTTTAATTGCTCTTTGATTCTATTAAAATCTAATTCAGTTGATTTAATACTGACTGCCATATTATCTTAGCCTTGTAATTGTTGTTTCGAAAGTTACTATTTCTGAAGTGTTTATCACCTGAAACTCAACTCTCAATCTCGCAGTGTTTCTATCTGGTTGTATATTTGGTATAACTGAAATGAATTTTGCTCTTGGCTCAAAGTTCTCTAATGCGAATCTAACCTGATCTGCAACGAGAACGTTACTTTCATCATCAGCAAGTTCAAACAGAAGTGCATTTAATCCACCACCGAAGTATGGATTAAATGGCTTTTCTCCTAAATCAGTTAAAAGTAAATTCTTGACCGCCTGTTTCACGGCAGCAGCATCTGTTTTCTTGTATACGTCACCTGAAGGTCTTTTAGCAAATGTTAGATCAATATCTGAATAGAGTCTGTTTCTAGAAGTGATAAGACTTCTAGATTGCAGATTGCCGTCTTCTACTGAAAAATATTTTCTAGCCATTGCGCTTCCTAATCTTTAGGTTATTTATATCAATTGGTAGAGTTAATCTGCTTCATCTGAACCGTCATTTTCAGTTTCTTCTGGATTTGCTACTGTCTGATCTGCTGGATCTAATGGCTCTTTTTTCTCAGTCAATATTTCCATAAATCCATTCTCTTGCTTTTTGCCATTATAGAATGTCTCTGTTTCCATTTTGAATGTGACCTTATAGTCTGCTGGAACTTCAGGCATAATGAGAATGATTTGAGCGTTTAAGTCGCCGAACGGATCATAGCTGTCGTAGTCAAGAATGATCTTATCATATTTTAAGTTCTTTGCCATCCAAGACGCGAGTTCAAACGTTTTGTATTTGTCAATTACTCCATTGATACCTAAAAGCTCATAAACTACTGCTCGGCCATTCTTTCTCAGATCAAGAATTCCGTTCTCTTCAATAGTTTCCGTGGCATGAGGAATGTAAAGTCCTTCAGCAACTTCAAGATTATACCCTCTATATTCATCTTTGTTTTTTCTAACACGAGTCAGGAATTGTGCCTGTAGATACAGATTGCGTAGAATCTGAATTTTCTGCTCAAGTCTAAACGTCCTATTGATTCCATGCGGATCACCTTTACCATAAGCAAACTCACTAAGGGAAATCCCCTGCGTAAGTTTCGTTCCAGGCGTAACAATCTGAAGTAGATTAGGATTGTATTGAGGATCAACAGAAACTGTTACACTCCTATTCGGCGCTGGAACAATTCTGGATTTAGCATCTCCGTCAGGAAGAGCCGTTGAAGCGACCTGTGTTAGCTGTGTTGGATCACGTGTTTCTCCAATGGCAGGAGGAACAGTTTCAACGTAATTTGGATTTAATTGATTTGTTACAACAGCATAGTTATTAAATTGCTGCGAGGCTGTATGGCCGTTATCTCGCTTTCTTGCTCGAACCTGTGATAGCGTTAAAGGTCTGTCTGTGACGTCACCTGTTGTCTCTGTCTTATCGATAACAGACTTATAATTGTCGTTTTCATCAATCGTGACTTTCTTTACACCATAATTCGAATTCAGATGATCCGCAACATTTGCAGTTGTGGCTTTGGCTGTACTTCCAGTATTATCCGACGAAGCATCACTGCTCGATGATTGTGACGCTCCACCGCCACCTGTTGCTGCTGCAACATTTGCTGCTAAAGCAGAAGACGCCGTTCCAAATAAATCACCATGAAATGATGCTGCATTTACGGTTCTTGCTGCAGAGACTGTTTTTGTGTTAACTGTTTCCGTGGCCCATATGCTATGTCCTGTAAACATATTGTAATTGTGCATAATCACGTTTTCGCCGCCAATATTACCAGAAGCGCCAAAGACCGATAAGCTTTGAGCACTAATGTTTATGTCAGGAGAAGCCGAGGTGACTCTTGTTTCTGAGGAAGAAGACATATCACCCTTTGAGGAAAAGTTTGCATTTCCACTCACCGAAACCTGATAGTTTTGTTTCACGAAATTGGTTGAACTTCCTGAGGCCATAGAGACATAATTTTCAGTGTATGTGTCTGCACGGCTTCCCTTAACCGTTGAATACTTGTTACCTAGATAAAGGTCACGTGAGGGTCCACTGATTGTTTTTGTTTCTTCTTTTGCTTGAACATTATATGCTCCACCAACATTGACATTAAAATCTCCGCCAACATTTAAAGTAAGATTTCCGCTATAGCTTACTTGACCGTCGCCAGTAACCACAAGCTTGTGTCCACCCGTAGCAACCTCTACCAGACCACCACCAGCAGCATTCACGATAACAGATCCATCAGGCCTTAAATCAATTCCGGTTCCTTGAGCGTGCTTGATTAGAATTCGCTCAGAGTTCTTAGTATCGTTATATTCTATAATATGGCCAGATGCGGTTTCAATAACTTGATTTAAAGGATACTGTGATTCAATACCGCCCGTATATTCCGACAGATCAATACCAGCCGCCGACCCAGGAATATCAAGTTCGTTTGCAGATGCCCCTGATCTCGCTGAGTGATTTACTGAGGACGCATTTTCGTACTCTCTCTTTGGATATTGTCCAGACTTGTCACCGAACGTAAGTTCATTTTGAGCAAAATCTTTTCCGTCAAGACGCCTTGATTTTTGGTTGTCAATATTAGTAGTCATTATTAATCCTTAAAAGAAATTTCTTAGCCATTGTGGAGTATTCACTGTCCTGCCGCCACTTCCCCAGAATCTCGTCGGGCCTGCTCCGTTTCTACCGAAGGCAATATCAATATGAATATTGCCACCCATATAATTAGGTCCTGCTCCGATAGCATATGCGCCTTGCTGTAATAGGACGCGCACACATCTGAGAACATCGGAATCTGGTGTTGATGTTGCAAAATTCAATTTCTTGTTTCCATTATATACCTCGCAATCAACAGCCCATCCATTATCGTGCCGCACCGAACCTATTCTAACTGGGCGTCCGTCGAGATAATATTCGTGCCCGCTCTGTCTTTTCCTGCTTGCTGGATACGCCTGCCATTCCGATAAAGGCATTTGACCGGCTGAGAAAACATTAAACGTAAATCCTGTTATCTCTGCTGCGGCTGCTAGTATATTAACAATCTCTTCACGCGGAGCTCTATTTCTAAAGGTCGCTCCTTGATATGAGTATGTGACTCCTAATCTACTTATATCACCAGTTTCCTGTCCACCATGTGATCTAATAATTTCAGGCGTTCTAACATTCTGCTTTGAGAATTTTGTTTTTGCAAGCGTTTGAATATTTACACCAGGCTCAAGACTTGAAAAGTTTTCGTCAAGCTCACCATGACCATACATTTGAACTCCTGGAAGCACATCATAGATCCCTCCCATTAACTTTTCAATTGATATTTTTTGCTCATTATTAATTGATTCCATAGAAAGCTCTGATATTTCCCCAGACTGAGATTTGTATCCACCAACAACCAGAACTGAAATAGATGTTGGATCAATCTCAGAGCTAACATGATTTACAGCTTCTGCTAGAATTGATCCGCGTTGTATTGATCCATTTTTACGGATGATATAGTGATAAGGAACGCTGCCGATAGAATTCTGAATATCTTCTGCTGAGACATATTCGTCAGCATAGGATTCTGACCAATGCCAGACAACCGATATTAAGTCTCTTTGTGACGCATTTATTTCTGCCTGAATTTCTTCAATAGAGTTGACGACACTAAATTTTATCGCGTTTCCATTTACAGTATTAACGGAGTTTGTTGCGCCCCCGTCAAGTCCACTTAATGGAGACTGCAGAAGTGCCCCAATGGTTCCTAGACCGCCTCTAAGAACGGCGAGCTTCTTTATAATATCGTCTTCTGATTCCGCCACGCCAGCGAGAAGAAGTAGCTGTGCAGCGTCACTCAATCTATTCTCAGCAAGATATACCAAAACAGTCTTAGCAACACCTGCCCTACTGCTCCCTTTAATTGATATTTTTACTGGAAACTCAAACGTCCCGGATACAACACTCACTGAATTGTTTAAGGAGTGTAATGCGTCGAGAACAGGAAGTCCTGTGATAGTCTTTAAAACATCAGAAGTAGACTTTAATATTCCTGAGGTAAACTTGTTCAGGCTGTCTGAAACATATGTATTATTTAAATTATTCGTAAAGCCGTCTAACCGCTGTGTTAAATCACTTGGTAAATTAAGCTTCAATGTGATATCAACATTTCCAACTACCGAGTTAATCAGACTTGCAATCTCGGATGACTCTATCGACACACCCAAAGAAACTCCCATATTGCTTAGAGTTGGCGCGAGTGCCTGAGGAGTTGCTAAAGAAAATGCAACATTATTGAATGATTCTGTTACCGAAGATCCAGTGATAGCAGATAGCGTTGATTTGTTAGTAGAATCCAGGGTAGGAACAAGTTTACTTGAAGCACCTTCTGTTATCTGTGCACATGGCGGAAGCAAATCAGGAATAACATGTTGAATATTTTGAACACGTGTTGTGCTGTTCTTTAAACCTAAAGCTTGCCTGCCTGATGTATCAGCAGCCGTAAAATCTGACTTAGCGCTGGTAAGAGATTTTACACCATTGTTCACCTCATTAACTAAAGAAACAAGTCCTATATTGAGTGATGCAAATCGTTCCATCGCAGATTTCAAATCAGCTTGAACTGAATCCGACTTTACCATCGAATTCACTTGGTCCAGCTGTGATTCAATTATATTTGTATTAAATTGCATTGCTTGTTACTCCTTGAGGGCGTCTGTTAGCATATGCAGAATATACCTCAGCCGCTTTATCGACTCGGGCTTTAATACTTTCCGAAGCTTTAATTCTATATTCATATGGCTTTTCTCTAAGATTCGCTTCATGTCGCTCGTAGTATGCTTCAACAGCACTCGCAGCGTGGCGGGCTGTTGTTTGGTTCTTGATAAACCTATTGAATAGACTTGTCTCGTAACTATCTCCACCACCAATCTCATGAAGAACAAATGCAGCTTGAATCTTTAACGACGGAACATCGTTACCCCCTGAGTTTTTTTCAAGCGGTGCTCTTTCGCCACTGGCATATTTAATAAGATTCAGATACCTTCCGCCTCGCCATTGTGCAATCCCATTGGCCCCATAATTTCCGCCGACCCCGTTAAACGCAAGATGTTTTACGTCAGACTTTCTTATGTCGCTTTCAATTATAAAATTGCCGACAAATCCAGCTGCCAATTCTCTTGAATTTTTAAGTCCCATATCAAGCCTAAATCCTTCTTCAAGAAGATTATAGGTTTTTTCTGTATTGGATCCACCCTCAAATATCATAGAATTTGCCGGACGTCCAGCACCATTGTGAACATTGTCTGCCGTAGTATTTGGAACCTGCCCATGAACAACAGAACCTCTTCCGCCAGAAACAATTGGATTTGGACCATCTACTCTAGGAATTGAGCCTAACACAAGTGGAATCTGAGAATGCTTTCCGTCAAGAAACATACCAAACACTTGAGCATATGGCTTAATACCAACAGGAGTTCCATTAATACCAGATGTTCCACCGTGAGTCACAGGAGCAACACACTGCGCCCATGGTAAAGCAGACTGTGGAATATCGTTGTGATTTGCCGAGTGAACACCAAAAACCCTGACCCTAACTCTTCCCTGCTTAAGGGGATCGTTAATATCTTCCACAACCCCGACGAACCAACGCGTCTCGTCACCATAATATTGATCTTCAATCGTTTTTAAAGTCATTTGCTATTCTCTAACTTGACACAACTAAATGTCACGTCATATCTTTCTTTTCTGATAATATGCCTTGCTGCATATATCAAGTGCTTACCAGATTTTATCTTATCTGTCGCTGCGTCTAAATCACCATTTTCTTGGTTCGCGTCGTTGTTTAGAAACCTTAGCCTGACAATGTTGCCAAGAGTTCTATTCCGATTTGCAATCAAAAAGTTTCTTCCTGGCACAGATATATCTATAGCATTATTTGTAATGATATGTCTGAGCGCCCGGGCATTCACAAGATTGTTCCATGAATTTGGTTCACGTAATGATTGATTATCCCCATAGAGATATGATGTGGCAATATTGTATATTTTTCTTGACTTTATCGTATTGAGTTTTTTCTCATTATATTTGTATTCGTTGTTGAACACAAAGGATTCAGTATCAAGATTTGATGTTAGGGAAAACTGATTAATAACATCATATTTCATGGGTCTTGGATTGGCGGTTGATGTATCCCAAAAATTATATTCAGCCCCAATCAGCCCCTTTGAAATCATCTTACTTATGTTTGGCGCGGATTGTGTTTGGTATCTCTGGATAATATAGTTTTTTGCTTCACGGTTCTGTGTCCCGGTTGCATTCTGACTATAGACATACTCTTTATCGCCACCACTCTGATCAAGCATTTTTGCAAGTGAAAGAAAATGTATAGTCTTATTATTTCCCAATGTCGAGAACAAATAGAATGGTGAACCAAAGAAATCTGTCGTTCTATCTTTAATCCAATTGCATGCACCAAGGGGATTCATATTAGGTACAACAACCTTCATTGATGCCTTTGCTTCGTTTCCGTCAGCTTCACTCAATTTATATTCATTAAAATAATCAAGAAACATCTTTTCGATAATTTCCCTTGACGTTCCTTCGTATGCTTTATTCACATTCAAAAAGGTAGATACGAAGCCAATCGTTTCAATAATTTGAAGTGTGATCAATTCGCTTTTGTCGTTATTCTTTGTTGTATCAAATACTGAATTGACAATGAATGAACGGTTAATAGTGGCCGTGTCATCTTCTGGGTATCTTAGAGCCAGCTCAAAACTTTCAACGCCCTTAAATTTTAGTGTATCATATATGCCAGCCGTGTCGAGAAAACTAACCAGGCCGGTAAGATATGGCTTGTCTATATGCTCAAAAATCTCAATGTCAGTGATGATATTTTCGATCTCATAAACAATTGTTCCTTCAGGATTACTAAGTATGGCTTTTTCTATGATTAATCTATCTTCAGACATTATATACCACGCACCGCTTCTTTGAATGCTACAATAACTGAATTGATCGCTTGCGGCTTTAGTACTCTGATTTCTTTTAGCTTATCATTTTCGTTTTTGTAGTAATCAAGATATGTGATTTCAGTGAGAAGTGAGCCAGGTCCGACAGCTGGATCAAAGTCTACATATAGACCATCACCGCCGATATACTCCTTTGCTGAATTGTATTCTTCAGAAAATGAATCTATCAATATCCGATTTCCATTCACATCCTCTAATAGTTCGCCTGTTATAAATTTCTTGGTGCCACTGATTACTACTTGTCCTAAATCAGAATTTCTTCTAACAACAGAACCGGTAACAACACTCGAAACACCTTCAACTGTATCTCCAATAGCGAACACATCAACAAGTGGATCTTTTGTGGTGACTGTTGTATTTGAAAATACCTTCATTGCTCTATTTTGAATTGCCTGACCATTCAACGGCCAACCCTGCCTACGAATATGATCATTCATTAAAAAGAACGTCCAGTAGAATTCTGGGTTATCATACAATTTGTATGAGAGTTGATCTGGCCTTTCATTTTGAATAGTATATAGCTGATAGAAGTCCAGATTATCTTTAATATCATCAATAATATCCACGTATGTCAGGATATTTTGAAAGGCGCTCTGATACGTTTCATTGCCAAATTTATATGTTGTTGTCGGAAAATTATTAAAATACATTAGAAGCCAGCCTGAATATCTTGTTTCGAAAGTGTTCTTGGTTCACCGAACGCGAGAGTCATATCAACTTCTGAGGGCTTTCCGTCAACATGCCAACCCATACTTGATGGGTTATATGTCGTTTGAACCGAGATCAAATTAGAGTTTAGGAAGTTTATGCCAACGTTCTTGCCGTTATAAAGCATAGTAATTTTATACTTATTTGGAAATTTATAACCGATAGGAACGTTAAAGAATTGATCACTTGCATTAATTGCCTCTGGATACAATTCTGTTCTAAACGTTTTGATAATTTGTTCAATTGCCTCGGCTTCTTCGGCTGAAGAAGCGATCATTTTAAATGAAAATCCAAACGTCCTGAGTTCAACACTGCGAAAGAGTGACTTCGTATTTGGATTTGCTGTAACGCCAAATGCAGATCTAGCAGCGAGCTGGCCAGTCGACCCTGCCGTAGCAGCAAGTCTTACCGCAGCGAGACTTGCCAGGTTTTCCTTCATTCCTGAGCGATTAGTCATAAAGTCCATAGTGCTTTTTGCCGTCTCTTGTCCAGCCTTAAAGGCACTACCAGCAAGACTATTACCTGACTTCAACGCCGCTGCTGCGACTCCACCAACAACTCCAAGATCGATTCTCTCATAGCTTACTTGGTCAGCAACGTTTATTGCCTGTGGAAGATACAATACAACAGTCCCTGAAGTCGACTGTCTATTTGCGAGAATTGAATTGACTTGCTTTTTAGGTCTAACAGCCCGGCCTGCTCCACCAAACGCGTCAAGTCCTTCAGCCGTTGTGAACTGATCGAGCGCTCCTTGTGTTGAACTTACAGCTGCGCTGACCGCAAGGGCAGCATCAACATAGTTCTCTGCAATAGGCGTAAACATGATCTTGCCATTGTATTGCTCTGTGTCACTTAATGGATACCGCATTTTAAACCTTATAAATATCATTGAGTTGTTACAGTTATTTATATGGAAAAGTATGGCGTATTCTGGAAAATATAAGGTTAAAAATCCAAAGAAATATGGAGGAGATCACACGAAGGTCATCTATAGATCTTTGTGGGAAAAGTATTGCTTTCAATGGTGTGATGCAAATCCAGACGTAAAGTTATGGAGCAGTGAGGAGGTGGTAATTCCTTATATGTACGACGTTGATAAAAAATATCACAGGTATTTCATGGATCTTAAGATTACGTTTACTGACGGAAAAACTTTGCTTGTTGAGATTAAGCCAGACAAAGAAACAAAGCCTCCTACGTTTAATGGTAAGAAGACTAAGCGATATATCACTGAAGGTCTCGTGTACGTTAAAAATATGAACAAATGGGCTGCGGCACAAGAATTTGCTGCAGACCGTGGGTGGGGATTTCAGATTTGGACCGAAGATACATTACACAAAATGGGAATCAAGCCAAAGTCAACTAAACCGCTAAAACCATACAAAAAGCCTAAGAAAAAGATATAAATACATTATGAACAATGGAAGTGAAACATGAGTAACCTATTCCACAAACTTGAGATTGAAGCATTTCGTAAGGGTCTTACTCTACGGACAAAGGAGTCACAAGACTGGTTCCGTAAAAGAATTTCATCAATGCGGTCTGTTAATAGGCAAGCGTTAATGAAAGAAGAACCGGTGAAACAAAAAAGCGATCACGCCGTTGGTGGAATGTTCATGTTTTTCTATGACCCTAAACACAAAGACACCTTGCCATATTACGACACGTTTCCTCTCGTGATTGTCGTTGGTCCGGCTGAAGGTGGATTCTATGGATTGAACCTACATTATCTCCCTCCAATGCTTAGAGCAAAATTTCTAGATGCTTTACTCGATGTGACTAACAATAATAGATACGACGAGACAACAAAGTTCCAGTTGTCATATAATCTTTTACAACGTGCATCAAAGATGAAGTATTTTAAACCATGCTTTAAACATTATTTGAGCAAGCATGTTAAGTCAAAGTTCGCTGAAATTGAGGCTCCTGAGTGGGAGATCGCTACCTTTCTGCCGACTGCTCAATTCCAAAAAGCAAGTAAGGCTCAAGTCTATAAAGACTCCAGAAGGAAAATGAATGGCTAATATCGAAGAATTTAAAGGGCATATTTCAGCCGGAGCTGGCTTAGCTGTTGCAAACCAATATATGGTTCAATTGCCGAGCATTCCTGGAAGTAACTTTTCACCCCGCGAAAGAAACATATTGTGTAGGGTCGCTCGGTTACCTGGTAGACAGATTGTAACACACGACAGGCAAATTGGATTAATGAATCAAAAGGTTGCATATGGATATGCAAATGCCGAAGTCGGATTATCATTTCACGTCTTAAACGATTACAAGGCCAAGGCATATTTCGATACATGGCAGAATCTTGTCGTCAATCAGAACACTCAGCAGATTTCCTATGCTGATCAATACAAATATAGTGTAAAGATATTTCAACTTAGAAAGGGTGAATCAATCCAGCTTTTCGATAGAACCTTTAATGTGTTTGGCCTTGATGTCAATATAGACATTGAATCTTTCTCATCAGAAAACGCTATATATGGTGTAGAGCTAGAGAACGCCTTTCCAGTAACAATGAATGGAATTGATCTGACTGATGCGAGTACAGATCAAACAGTAGAAGTTTCAATTGATTTATCATATATGAATTGGAAGCGAATTAAATAATATGGAGAATACAATATGGCATTGCCAGTAATTAATGACGTCCCAAAATATACTTTGACCGTGCCATCAACTGGAAAAAAGTTAGAGTATAGACCCTTTCTAGTAAAGGAACAAAAGGTGCTGTTAATGTCTCTTGAGTCTGAAGACGAGGGAATGATCGTTAGAGCGATTCGTGATACCATCGCTGCATGTGTATTAAGTGATATTAACATTAATGATTTAGCAACATTTGATGTTGAATACATTTTCACGCAAATCCGTTGTAAATCAGCAGGCGAGACCACAGATATTGGAATTCTCTGTAACGAATGCGATAAGCAAAACGAGATTAAAGTAAATTTAAAAAACATTGTTGTTGGCAATGTTCCTACCCCACCTACGGTTAAACTTAATGAAACATATTCAATAAAGCTTAGATATCCAACATATATTAATATGATAGAATCTACCGAAAAAAATGATATGAGTATCACTGACCTATTATTTGAGATGTGTATTGCCTCGTTAGATTCATTAAACAGCGAGGAAGAACAATTTAAATTCGACGATGAAGAATCTGGGGAAAAGATTAAATTTCTTGATGGATTGAGCAATGAGCAATTTAAAACTATTTTAGACTTTGTCCAGAATATACCAAAAATGAGTCACACCATTGAATTTGATTGTGTCTCATGTAACAGTAATAATAAACAGACGCTAGAAGGAATCAACGATTTTTTTCAATAAACCTCTCTCACGATAACTTACTAAACTACTATCAGACAAATTATCAATTGCTTGAAAAACATAACTATTCTTTGTTTGAGATTGAATCAATGATGCCTTGGGAGAGGGAAATATATGTTGCTATGATTACTGCTGATATGCAGGCGGAAGAGCAAATAAGAAAAGAACAACAATTCTCTTAGGATAAGAAATGACCACACTATCAGAAATCAATGAGACGTTAGTTGAGCAGGGTTCCACCCTTAAAAATACTAATGACAGTATAAACAGCCTTGTATCCAAAATTTCATCACAGATGGAAGATGGTGAAAAAATGCGTCTAAAGGGTGTGGAAGAAAAAAGAGAGACTAAAAGAGCGCGAGTTGTGAGTGAGAAAACAACAGGCTTTAAGTCAGGTCTCATGAAAGGATCTGGCGCGGCGGATGTTATGGGCATGCTCAGTAATATGTTACTTGGCACAGGTGTTGGTGTCGGGCTTATGAGCGGCGCGCTAGGACTCGCCTTCGGGAAGTTGCTAAAGGGAGGACTTGTGCTTGCGATATCCGGTGTCATTGGTCAATATTTTAGCGACGAAATTATGTCCTTTGTTAAAAGAAGTTTTGATAAAGACGGCGACGGAAGAGTATCTTTATTCGGTAAAGAAATTAATTTGGATGATTCTAAGGTGCAAGCAGCGATCACTACTGCACTTCCTATCATAGCCGTCCCATTAGTTCTAAGGGTTGCAAAATTTTTAGGTAAGAAAATTGGCGGCTTAAGTGTGGCTGGGTTAGGGCTACTATTTAAAAAAGCTGGGTTCAATAAATTATCAGACTTCTTTAGTAAAGCCCCAATATCACCAACAGCCGCGCGAGGGCTTGGCGGCACAGCCGCGGCTTCTACTGCTTTAGGTGCTACACGCACGGCGGGCTCGGTAGGTTCCACAGCTAGAAAACAAAATAGAGCGATCAAGCAAATTGTTGCAGGAAAGGTCCAAGGAGTTGAAGCAATACAAACCCCAAGTGGAATAAGATATAGAGACACCACTGGAACAGGAAAGCTGATCTCTAAAAATTCAGCCTTTGCCAAAGCAGATAAAGCGCTTAAACTCACTGGAAAGTTCGGCATGCTTTCTAAACTATTAGGCCCACTTGCACTTGGCGCACTTGCTGCAGAGGCACATGGTATTGCAAATTCCGATCTTCCAACAAGAGAAAAGAAAGTTCAATTAACTAGTGTTCTTGGTAGTGGATTGGGTGGTGTTGGCGGGGCTGCGCTTGGTGGTATGATTGGAACTGCCGTGTTTCCTGGTGCAGGCACCCTTGTTGGCGGCGCTCTAGGTGGTCTATTAGGTGCTTTATCGGGCGACAATGTTGGTCGGATTGTCGCCAATTGGTTACTAGATGTTCCTCAGGACGCGTTACCCCCACAAGCAATGAAAAAGTTAAATGACGAAACACGAATAGGATTTAACGATCCCGATAAGATATTGGCAAAAGAGGCCAAGCGCAATAGATCAAGATTCTTAGATTCTATGCCGTCTGCTCAAATAGTGCCGTCTAAAAATAGAACAACCCCACAGGCTCAAGCACTTATTGACGCCGACAGAGAAAAAACCACAAGTGAGATTGATAGATCTATTGCTGAGGTTAATTCAAGAAACAGTAATGGCTCAGTGTCTATGAGTGATAATAGCACAACCACAACAGTCAATCAGTCTACAGGATTTGTTATGCCCCAAGGTCCGTCTACTGATCTATTAGATGGCGGCTTTGCGCTCGGTTTACGATAACTCATATGAAAAGAAAAGGGGCAGCTTTCGCCGCCCCTTTTTAATAATATATGACTAATATATTAGTCGCCGTTTACCAGGCTTGCGAAGTAACTCATAGAGTCGTCTGCCTCGGCACCAGCCGCATCCATAGAACCACCATCTGATGGAAGCTCTGCAGCGGTCTTTGCTGGCATCTCGCGTGGAGTGTACGCAGGAGCTTCAGAACCAAGCGATGATTGTTCCTTCATCGTATGCTGGCTTTCGGCTCCAAGAACCGCATCAAGCTTTTTCTTCAACTCATCATACGATTTATACGTTGACGGATCAATACATTCCTGAATTGGGTGCATAGAATTGTAGATGCCTTCCAAGAAAGCCTCGTCTTCACTAAGCGCTGCAGCGCTAGAAAATTCTGACTTGTCGTAGTTAACCCAACCTTCAACCTTACGAATTTTGATTTTAAAATCAGCACCGTCCCAAAAGTCAAAGGGATTGATAGGTGTCTCGTCAGCATACTGTGGTTTCATTGCATCTTTAATCATATCAAAGATTTTCTTGCCATACTCATAGATGAAGACCTTGCCTTCATTGTGTGGATTGGCAGGGTCAGAAATAACCAACACGTTTGAGACATAGTGCAAGCGACGCTTCTGTGCACGAGCTTGTTTGCGAGTTGGCGAATTATCATCGTCGACCATATTCCATAGACGCGAATTCATTTCACTCACTGGATCGTCTTGATCCAACGATGTAAGTGATTTTTCGATATACCATTTGCCGGTTGGACCCTTAAAACCGTGATCCCAGTATTTTTCGAATGGACTTGCTTGACCTTCACCGGCTGGAAGGAAGCGAATAACCGCGTAACCATTACCCATTTTATCAATGGCTGGTTTCCATTTCCGATCATCTTTAAATTTGTTTCCACCACCAGATCCACCGCTTGAGGCTTCAACTGCTGCAATAAGTTTATCGACTGATCCACGGTTTCGTTTTAGATTTGCAAAAGACATTGTATTTCCTTGTGTTTGCATTGTATTGCGTTGTATTACATTGTATCATAGTATCCCTCGAAAGGACATACTATATATACATCAATCAAAGTGTAATTGATTTTCGGCCGGGATTAAGTTGAGGACCATAGCTTCTGCGGCTATCTTTTCAACTATAATTGGAGACAAGAATTTCTTAACGTCTTCAGGATCAATCTGATGTTTATCACATAGATCCAATACGACATCCATATAGTTATTCTTCTGCTCTAGTACTGACTTCTCAACGAGTTTACCGAACTCGCTTTTTGTTAAAAATTTGCTCATTTGTCTAATACTCTCAGGATGATGGTGTCCTTGTTAATGCGACCGTTAACGTTATCGTTGGTCTTTGTTGTAAGTGTTCCCCATAGCTTGTTGATAACTGCGGGTGTCTTAGTGAGGAATACAGTGAGATGCTCCTCGGGCTTTCGCAAACGAATACTACGAGAAAGGTCGTTGTTTATACCATGGATGGTGCTACCCTTTACTTCAAAGCCACTATGCTTCTCGGTCACATACTCAGTGACTGCACGTGTCTTGACGTTAAACACATATAGACGTGTAGCACCAACAATCATAGAAGGATTGATCGACGTGAGTTTAAACTCTACTGAATCCTTCGCAAAGTTTAGCTTAGCAGTTTGCTTGTCTGCTGATTTTACACGAGGCTTGGATGTCTTGCGAGCAGCCTTTTTAGACAAGACATATTTTTCAGCATCATCAACGATTGCAGTTATGATCTTAAGAAACTTTTTGCGATCACGCACTGTCCAATGGTTATATGCCTCTACAAGATCATCTGTCTTTTTATTCACCAATTCATCAATCTCAGCTTTCAGTGGCTTGTAGTAATCCAACACATGCTTTGCTGAGAATGAATTGAGATCTGCCTTGACCATTTCATTGTAGACAGAATAGTTATCCCAATCAACAGAGATGTCCCCTCCAAACATATCAAGTATTTCTTCAATACAAGCAATAAAGTCGGATGTCTTTTCTTTAACGATTTCCATCGGAGTGCGCTTTGGAACAACTATCACATCATTTTTCTTTAGTGCCAGCTTTTTAGTTGCTGCAGTGCGAAGTCGCTCAATGTATGTCTCAACGTGTTTAGCACCGAGCCAATTGGCATCCCATTCTTTACCGAGGTTTTTCCATGCGATTGTTGCGGCCACACCAGCCTCGGCAGTGTACATATACTCCGGAGCTTCAAGCAAAAGTGCTCGCTCTTTGCCTTTGTAAGTATCTCGGATATAACCCTTGAGCACACCTGAAATATCTTTCTTCTCGACTTCCATACGAATGTAATATGCAAACCAACGGAACGATTCTGTAGGAGCCGCAGCAATTCCAGTTTTCGCGCGGCGGGGCAATACCTTTTTACTTTTAGCCATCTGTGTTTTCCTCATCCAATTTAAGAATCTCGATTTCGTTGTTTTCGTCCAAGACGTATCTAATGAACCCGTTATCACAGAGATATTGAATAGTGCTGCTGATAACCTCATCGCGGCTCATCAATTCGTAAGTACGACCTACCATAAAGGCACAGATAGAAGCCGCTATAAAGGTTACCAGTGTTACTGTGTCCATTATTACATTGTCCTTATATTATAAAACGATTGGATGTGGATGTACACCATTAATTTAGTATTATGGCAGAGATAATGCTATTAATACGAAAAGAACGCCAACCCTGCGCATCGATGTCATAAACCGGAAGTACATCAGGATTCACAACCCGTGGTGACTTACTAACCTTTTGTTCAGCTGATTCTGGAATCAGCTTAGCATCCAAGGTGCATGTCATCCGGCGCTCTTCACCGTTTACTTTTCTAAAGTGAACCAAGCACTTCTTGATCTTAAGCGCCTCAATAAGGTCAGTACGAAATTCATCTTGCAGTGTCATATTAGTAGTCTCCCCAATCGGCATCATGCCGTGTTGTTTCGTAAAAGGTTTCACCGTAATACTGTTGAGCATATTTGCTTGCATCAGTGTAATAGTTTACGTTTTTAGAAGTATCGTCTTGAGCATCCAAAAAGGTTCGTGCAGGCTTCGACGGCTTTGCCGCCGTCCGCATCGTCCGAGCAGCCGCGGCTGACTTCTTCTTGATCAGTTCCATTTTACGTTTACGATCAGCAATTTCTTTGATAAGAGCAACGCGGTCGGACTGAGTTGTGGCGTATTTCATATTGTATCCTTGTTTTGATATATTAAATCTATCATGCGTGGAAGCGTTTGTACATAGTTAATCAGCTGAAAACCAAAGTTTATTCAAAGGTTCCCTCTATAATTGCGGTTACTACAGCAAGTACAAAAAAGAATATTCCGATATAAATGAACAGCATATTAAACCTCTTTGCTTTCGTCTACCATATCCTTTTCGATGCGGTTTGCCACCAACTGGTAGTTCTCTGCATAGTGCTCAAGCTCTTCAAAAATATCTTCAAGACTATAATTGAAGTTGCGAGCTCTACGACCGATTGAGCGAAAGATTGCTGAAACTTCTGTTGCTGATTGTACGTCAAAACCATTCATCATGTATCTCCTTTGATATGAATACTATATCATAGATGGACGTGGATGTAAACCATTATATACGATACTTTCTCTCATTTTTCCATCCTAAAGATACGTTCGATTTCGAGTTCACTTTTGTCTTTTACAGAATTGATGATATTGATCAGTATCGTAAAGCTCGTGTTCAACAAACTGTCCAAACCACTTGCTGTCGCAACTGAGTTCTGGCTCGTCGTATAGTGTTTGGCACGTTGCGTGCATATACCGTATTCATAGACCCATCCAATCTGCATATCCATCTACAACAATGGTGGCATGATTGTAAACGTAATCATGAGCATCATCACCCAGTTGGTTATGCTGGAATAACTTTAACAGACACTTCTACCTCTACTTCTGCACCAACTTCATACAACTTGTCTGTGTTAGGGCTAAACTTACTGTCTTTGTATAGTGCAATAACGTCTGTAACAAACATTAGTTCCTTTCCCGGCCGAACCCAAATATATTGTTTTAGCTGTTCGTCCTTTGTTTTATTTGTTTTATTTGTTTTAAATCTCGTCCAACGTTCTTTCTTCATACAATCATCTTTATTACAAGTGTCGTAGTCATAACTTTCACGTCCGCATGGGCATCCTCTATCATGACTCATTTGATACTTCTCACTTTGTCTTTTGCTTGCTAGATTGTGATTTCCACAGTCCTCTACAAACTGTTGAATGTTAGCATTACTCCTGTTGATAGTATAGCAGTGTCTACCACCAAAGTAAACCAAAAACTCGCCTGTGCGCTGACATTCTAACACAATAGTATATGCTGTACTCATACTTGCCGCCCCAGCGCCGCCGTGTCCTAGTGCTGTGCTGCCCCAAGTTTGTTGGAACATCGCATACACTCCAAAGTCGTATGTGGTAGGGCGACGAGTTTTAGGAACACGGTTGTCTTCACCAGTAGCTCGATATGTTTCCCAGTCTCTGTTTTCATACTCAATATCACTGAAGCCTACATATTCAGCGTGAGCCATAGCATCGTGTAAGTCTTTTAGTGGGTTTTCAGAATAATTCATGTGTCTTCCTCTGCGTTGTCGTATCCGTCTAGCAGTTCTACAATGTTCATTTCGTCTATGATTTGATCCATTTCTTTGCGCCCGTCATCAATCTCTTTTTTTCGATTTTCATTAGCGCCTTTGTGCGTGTGCTTCATACGTGCCTTAAGACAATCGTCACAGATCGCAATGTCAAGATATGATGCATCCATGGGATCAAATACTGTAGAACCATAATGTCCATATGTCCGAAACTGTGTTCCGCCGATAGGATGCACTTGCGCATTACCTTCGGGATATGCTTCATCCCAGTTTTCTACGTCTACTTCACATACGATACAATTTAGTTTCATAATCTTTTCCTTTATACCTTATGCACTAATCTCAATTACTTTTGCCGCAGCAGGATAATCATCTGGCGACTCTTCAAAGTCTTCTTTTGCTATGGTTTCGCCCATATATTCAGTAGCATCTTCGACTACCTGCGCTCCAGCACCACACACTGCCATTGACGTTTGTCCATGATCAGCCCACACTCTCACTTGAATGTCATCGCCATGTTCTGTGCGCAGTTCTTCAAGTTCTTTGATAAAATCAATCAATTTCATTTGTCTTCTCTAAAGTTTTGATATGTTCCAACACACGATCCATACGCTTGGCCACAGTGTAGAATCCTTCGTCCCACATCCAATCACGATCCTGCTGTAACATCTTTTTAATTTTTTCACTATCAGTCGTTTCTTGTTCCATCATTTTGTAATCCCTTTAGTAATTCCTCACGTTGTTTTGCCAACCGTAAACAACCTTTAAGAGCACTGTCATCTTCGTGTTTAATAAACACTTTCATTGCTGCTTTTATTTTACGGTTCAGTTTTGAAATTTCACTCATTTGCGTCAGGCTTCCATAGTTTAGCAAACTTCAATACGTTTGGCAGAGGTTTATCCTCTGCATATGGACATACTACAACACAACTGTCTTTGCCGTCAAGTGTATTCTTTTCGTGTCCCACATAAACGTTGGGCAAGTTTTTCATCTTATCAAACTCTTTTTGATTCACTCGCACGACACATTTCTTGAAACTGTTGTCAATCCAATCGTTGTATTCTAGAATATTCTCAAAGTTTAAATGCGCAGCCAATACGCTATGCGCCACAAGTGTGGGAGTCATATAGTCTGGAAATTCATCTAATACTGCAATATACATTTTCATTCTCTCTCACCTTCGATAATAACATCATTCATAATAGTGTTCAATAGTATACTCTGTTTCGCATTTACATTCATCAAGCGGGTTAGTCAATACTGTATACAGTATTCATAGACCCATCCAATCTGCACAATCGTCCCACTTAGTGTTGGACCCAATCCCCTGCTCAATACGCTTCAAGATCATATCACGACCATCTTTACCCTGAAAGCGACCAAAGACATATGCACAGGCAAACGGGTCATTGCCTTTAATGGTAGGCATCCACTCTTGAGCATAACCTTTACGATCCAATCCACTTGCAACAACACTATCCCAGTAGTGAGAATACTTCTGGAGCACGGCCTCAAGTCTAGAACTAAACCTTGCTTCGAACTCGCGAACACGCTCGGCTTCCTTATCAGGTAGCATAGGCAACAAGTCGTCCATGTCTTCATGAAGAATCAAGTTGACAATGTTGCGGTCAAATCGAATACGATCCATTGCTTTATGAATACGGACATACCAATCGTTTTTGATTTTAACCATATGCCCGTTTGCAAATCGGATGATGTCACCTTCACGATCCTCGGCTTTGCGTTGAGTCATGACGTAATCAGACAGTGTATCTGTGACACACCCGTGTGTTTCAACGAATGTGAATGGGCAGCGCTTGTCCATTGCATATAGGCCAGAGTGGTTATCACGCGTTCCAAGGTAAACTAGATCAGCCTCCGAGTAGTTAAGAACAATCTGATTATCAGGGCTCGTCCACTCAAACAGGGGAGTGATGTTATCATCAACACAATCCCGAAGCCAGGTCTTGAACTCAACTGCTCTGGGGTGTGCTGCAAGCCATTCTTCTGCTTGCATAGAAACAGTCGTCACACCCATCTTAGTGCCAAGTCGTAGGTAACCGTCAACGACCAATGGGCGGATCATAGAACCATCCATTTTCTCCATGACAACGTGATCATCTACCATTACAAAGTCGTGTGCCTGAGTCTCCTCGCGCTCTCCCATGTTAAAGAACTTATGGAAGGGGCGGCTCATGATAGTTCCATCCTTATTGAAGATCAAACCACGACACTCTCGACGGATTGCCCCACCAAGATCATCAGGACCGTCCATATTGAATGTATCCTGCATTGCAACAACATAGTTGATTACTGTGCCCAAATCACGCTCAGCTACAATAAATTCAGATCGACCTTCGATATGAGGAAGAACGTCATCAATAGTGCGAATGATTGGGAATGCGTAGTTCATAATGTTAGCCTCCAAAGGCAGCAGGAAAAATGTAAGGAGCGAGGAATATCATTCCAAACGCCCCAAAGCACAATGCAAACACGAAGACTTCTTTGATCAACTCGATTGCATCTAAAATGGCGTTTTTCATATCGTGTATCTCCTTTTGATATATTAGTTATACCATGCTACATTATGGATGTACACAGTTAAATGATCAATATTACTCTTTTCTTACAAGGTTATATTCAACACCATCAATAGTGATAGTGATAGTTTTATTCAAACAAGGATTAATGCGTTTCTCATGCTCTTCTTGAGTGATTTGAATATCATTGAGATACCAGGACTTATCGCCATCGGCACATTCAACTGCTGGCCCATCTTCGCGATGCAGTTTACCATCGAGTAACCAACACTTGAAACCATCAGCAATAAGTGCTGGTCCATCTTCACGATGCAGTTTACCATTGAGATACCAAGCCGTGATGCCATTACCGTACACTTTTACTGTATATTCAATCATATTAAGAGTCTTTCCTTACAAGGTTATATTCAATGAGACAGCCGTGTATATCGTAATACAAGACACTGTCAAAGCCTTCTTCCGTAGTAGGTGCAACCAGGTTATCAATCATTGAACTCATAATGCTTGGAGGAACCGTTTTACCTGGTCGATTGTTCAACCGATGCTTCCATTCCGTTTGATCACTGATATGAGTATCCTGCGGAGGCAGAATAAAGACACACTCCACATTATATCCAGCCTGCTTCATACGATTAATAATCTTAGAGCGCTTCTTTGTATTCAGATTGGTCTGGTCCCAAATGATATCCGAACCCTCTTCGATTGCAATATCCAGCCGCTGGTTCATGAACAATGTAGCTTGTTTAATATAGTCTAGAAACATTTCATCATAAGTCACACCATTCTGCTGCGCTGTCTCTTCGATAAGAGTGTCTGTGCTATATACAAAGGCGAATGGAGATGTGTCAAGCATGGATTCAGCGATAGTGGACTTACCAGTTCCAGGCAAGCCAACCATAACTGTGCAAATTGGTTTAGTCATTTAAAATTCCTATCTATCAATACATAGTAAACGGGGTGCCACCGATAGCAGGACCACTGTTGATTCCACGGATACCCAAACCACCGTCTTCAAATTGTGTTACAGTTGATGGAGTCCTCGGATTATTTTTCTCATTGTGCTCTCTAATAAAACCAGAAGCGATCACAATCGCAAAAACTACAATAAGACCGAGAGCCGTAATATATGGCTGCATTCTATCTGTGTTTGACATTGCTTATCTCCTTTGTTATATTAGTTATAACATACTACATTATGGATGTAAACCATTAAATGATCAATATTAGGACTCTTTTCTCATATTATGTCATTCGCAGATAAGTGATCTCTCAAAATCTCGGTCTTGTCTGTTACTAGTCCGAAAGAAACAATCTTTACATTGTCATTACTTTGAAGCCATTTCACAGCTCCATCAAATGACGCGAAAGTCATCATCTCAACCGCTGTATCATGATAGTAGCTATTATCCCGTTGATCAAATTTCTTTTTGGAAAGCTCTACCTCAAGCTCATAAATCTCGGATACCTTAGTTTTAACTTCAAATCTATCTGTCATATTACCACCTCACTGATGTGTAGATATTTACGAAATGATCATCTTCGTATACAAATTTCACTTCATAACCAAGCTGTTCAAGTTGTTCAACAGCGAGCTTATATTCAGGTCTGTCGTCACAAACGCTCGTTGTCCAGAAATCGGAATATAAGTTAATGACCCGTTGCTTTTCTTCGGCCGCTAGTTGAATTTTTTCAGATAGTTCACTGAGCGCCGCTTCGGCTTTCTCTTCAACAGTTGGCCCCGCAAGTTCTCTTGCTTCTTTTGCACTAATCATTAGAAGTCCTCCTCACCTTGGTATACATCAAACACAAAGATACCTCGTGCTCGAACAGCCTTTACAACTCGTGGGCGATCATCAAACCACATATTAGGCAGTTGACCGTAGTCATCCACGATGTCATCAATGATCCCATCTTTTACAATCGAATCATTACGGAAGTCACCTTCCTTACGCATGTAGAGTTTAGAAGTGTAGTTCCACAGGTTATTATCCTGAAGCCATTTCATAGTCTCTTCACGGGTTCGATCACTACGACCGCTTGTAAAGATAATGGTGTTGCCCGCGGCCTTCAGGCATTGAAACACCTCAAAAGTCGGTTCGATGCGAGTATCATTTGGAATGCCAGCATCAAATGCTTTCCAGTTCTTGGGCTTTGACCGAACATAATCAAGACGGTGTGTCAGGTCAGCAACGGTTCCATCGATGTCCATTACAATCAAACTCATGGTGTATCCTTTCATTATATAATACTATTATAGACTATTTTTGAGGAAGTGTCAAGAGTTTCGATTGATAGTAAAAGGTTTCATTCTACACAGTTTCCTTCAATAATTTGTTTACCGGCTGCGATACATTCTGATTTAAGCGCACTTGCGTGTTCAATGTCACTTATCATGAGATATCCCATACCCCACATAAAAAATGCGCACAGCGCAATAAAACTAAGTGGGACGATTTCCCTAGTGATATTATTCATTATTAACTTCCTTCATATTCTTTTGATTCTGCGAATACACCTCATACAATACCTTTAATGCATCATACATGTTTCCGCTATCGTGGGTGGATATTCATATCCTGCTTCAACAGCAAGCATTGCCTTCATGTGGGCATTTAAGATTTCTTCAATAGACATGTTGGAAATTCCTTATGCTTGGTAACCAAACGCATCAAAGAGAATGTCCAGAACATCGTCAATGAATTCGCGATCTGTTGACCAGAGCTCCATGGAGTTGGCGTTGAGGCAATGCTTGATGGCGCTGATTTGACTATAGCGGGCTGCGCTGAGGGGAGTATTTGTGGAAACCATTTTGGCGATTTCGTAGCGGGTGATCATAGCACATCTTCTTTTGATATATTAGTTATACCATAATGCCTACAGTTGTCAACCCTAATCCAAATTATTTAATGTTAATGTCTTTCGAACCCACTCGATTTTTTGTTCTCTATCCCAACTACGAAGATAGTCATTGTCTCTATCAAAGAAGGTGATCATTTCATCCTCAGAACACTCATAAATATCGGAGATTTGCTCGCCCATGTGAAGCTGTGAAAACTCATCACATTTTTCCATAGTAACAATATCCATAGCATTCATTGCTTGCAGATCATTTTTGTGCATCACATAACGATGGCGAAAGGATGACACGGTTGTTACAACTACATAATCTTTGGTCATGATGTTATCCTATGTATTAATAAAGGTTGTAAGAGCAAAGGCATATTCGATAAAGTCCATTATACAGCTTTCTCAATCTTAATTTCTTCTTCGGCAATCATGTAGTAATCAGGAACAGACCTGTCCTGAAAATCATTAAATGAATTTATGTGATCCCGAAATTTCTCTGCTGCTTCCATATCATGGAACTCATGCTTCTCGGTTTTTGATCCCCAGCCACTTTCTGATTCAAATGTGGTAACGATAAATGTGCTCATGGTCATCTCCTTTTGATATATTAGTTATACCATAATGCCTTACAGGTGTCAATAGTTAAATGTCCTTATTAAGACTCTTTCCTTACAAGGTTATATTCAACACCATCAATAGTGATAGTGATAGTTTTATTCAAACAAGGATTAATGCGTTTCTCATGCTCTTCTTGAGTCATTTCGATACCATTGAGATACCAGGACTTCTCGCCATCGGCACATTCAGTCGCTGGTCCATCTTCGCGATGCAGTTTACCATTGAGATACCAGGACTTCTCGCCATCGGCACATTCAGTCGCTGGTCCATCTTCGCGATGCAGTTTACCATCGAGATACCAAAACTCGGCGCCATTAGCATGTTCAACAGCCGGTCCATCTTCACGATGCAGTTTACCATTGAGATACCAAAACTTGGTGCCATTAGCATATTCAGTCGCTGGTCCATCTTCGCGGTGAAGTTTGCGATTAAGATACCAATACTTGTTGCCACTGCTGAATACTCTTACTGTGTATTCTATCATTGTTTATCTCCTTTTGATATATTAGTTATACCATATCCAATATTGAATGTACATAGTTAGTTCCACAAATTTTCATAATATTTCCCAAATAGCCTAAAGCCATTGCTCATCCGAGCTTGGTGTGCTTTTCGGCCAGCCTCATCATTTCTAGTCATTTTTAGTTTGAAGAGAGCATCTGGATCATCCTCGAAGTCGTAGTAATCAGCTTCCCAATCATCTTTACACTTTTGTTCGAATGCCCAGATCATTTCATCTAGAATCCAATCCCAACGTTTGAAGTGATTATCATCAGCATCACCTGTCTCATTGGCTTTGTCGATTTGTGCCTTTGTAGCCCTAAGCTCTTTCGGAACATCTTTCATTTCAGTCCAAGGGGCACCCTGCTTTGATTCTTTAAGTTCAATCAACATTGGATGAATAATGTAAGAGAGTGTGTGATCCATACTCCAAACATCTGATCTGTCAATGCGAACACTGATATTTCTAGTAGAACTTCTATCGATGATTCTGTTGATGGTATTATCATAGAATAATTGTAGACACATCTCGATTTTATCAAGGGCAAACTCAAAGCGAGTGCTATTGTCCTCCCATTTGAACTTGCCGCCATATTTGCGATCCATATAGTTCTCATGGATATTGCTTACCACATGACTGCGATATGATCCGATCTTAACTTTCATTGTCATTCCCTTGTGTTATATAATCAGCTAGAAAGTGAGCGAATATTAGAAGAGCAAGTGCGTCCGCGCCTCGGGCTCCTCCATGCACCAGCGTAAAAGTTCTTCCTGCCAAGGTAGCAGCTTGTAATGCTTTGTCAAGGACTCCAAAGAGTCTTTCTCTGTTGTCATAGTCTCTTCCTCCACACACCACTACTACAAATTCAGACATTACGAACAATCTCTACCATATCAAGGTCTCGGTTCGTGAGATTTGTGCCGTCTAAGTTCCAGCAATATTTGTAAACCTCTTCAAAGAAAAAGTCCTCGTTGGTTTCATCTTCCGAAACTGTATATTCCGGACGAACCAATGTTCCGTTGCGAAGTTTAACCCAATACTTGCGCGGCCAAAAGCTTCTCGCGATAATTCGAATGTTGGCAGTAAAGTCGTTGAGTTCGTCGCGGGACGTAGTAGCAGGCACAAGATCACGTTTTTCCATATCAATATCCTCTTGATATAATTACTATACCATATAAAAAATCAAATGTAAACCCCTAAATCACAAACCGAACCATTCTTTCGTGAAAACTACATTACTCGACAGAGAGGCGCAGTTTCGAATTAATTTAAAAATTTCTGCTCTATCATATCCAGCAAGGCCAGTTCCAAATGGAGTAAGGAGAAAAGTATCATCTGGATTATCCGCGGCATATACAATAAATTCAGCGACAAAATCGCCAATTCTATCCAACGACAAAACGTTTAGTTGATATCCTTTCGTCGGTATAGCGTATGCATTGCCAGTGCGACCTTCGCCTACACCATATTTAGCGCCATAATGCTTCTTGGCATAGAGCGCGCCGCCCTTTCCATGTCGACCGGCAAGATTGGAGCCAAAGACAAAAACATTACTCATCTATACACTCTTTCTTTGTAATGCATAAATTTTGATTTGTGGCCAGACAAGCAGTCATTGCATATTACGATGTTTGCTTTAGAGCCATCCATAGGATCAAATACGCTAGAGCCGTAGTGACCGTATGTCACAAATGCTGTGCCGTTCAAAGGATGAAACTCAGGCTTTCCTTCTGGATAGGCCTCGTCTCAGTTAGGTGTTTCTTGCTCACATACAATACAGTGTATCTTCATTTTGAATCAATCCATATGTTATAGTTTAGAATTGCAGAGGAAGCCGATTTGGACCCGTCTTCAAACACAACATCATACTCCCGTGGAAGATCATAGTCATCCACAAACTTTTCTGCCCGTTCCATAGATGTTTGATATGCTCGGCGTGGTTGCTCATCGTGCCATACGGGTAACCAACACCCTTTGATGGCATAGCCTTGCGATTTGATTTGACCACTCAATAGCTCAAAGTCTGCCAGCACCATTACATATTTACCTTCATCCTCAATGGCATATGCTTGCTGCATATCATCCCACCGCCGCTTATCAAGCTTGGCAAGATGTAGTTTCTTTTTAAATGCATAATACAGCGCTTTCATAGAAACTCACTCTCACACATAATAATACGAAGTTCTCGCATAGTGTCCTCGCAAGACCTTCCCTTAACAAATGTCATCACTTCACTTTCCTCTGAGTAATCGGCACGAGGACAGGCATATGCCACGATCTCATGATTGACCATTTCTTCAAGTGAAATCTGAATATCGTTTTTAGTAAAGAATTCAATATCCTCTGGAAAGATGTTTGACATTTCAATCTCACGCATAGCGCCCTTGGGTCGAGCATAGTGTCTGACAGTAAGCGTATTAGTCATCACTCAAATCCTTCAATTCTTTTAATACACGTTCGATTTTTGTTGTTTGATCTACCCGACAAGACCGAATAACAGTAGGACTAAACATTCGTCCTTCATCTGTTTCTTCCCGGTAATCAAGAACCTCAAACAACTCTTTGACTAGTGATTTGTATTTTAAAGCGCTCATTCGTATCCCCTCTTAACTTCATCGGCAAATCCATTTGCGAAATCTTTACCTTCCTTGTCACACGCAAACCAAACACCAAATATTGAAGCAACAGCAAACGCAAGGCGCACTAATAACCACCAGTCAACAGTAGCCAGTTGTGCAGCACTGGGTAAAGTCCAATTTACAAAGGAGGCAAAGGCTGCGAATGTGAGGCCAAGCCCCGCTATAATGAGCATAAAGATCACAGTCATCAAGAAAAATGCCAAAAAGTGTCCAAGTAGTTTCATTCCAAAATCCAATTCATGTTAAGCCAGTCAGTATCTTCTGGCATCATTTCAACTTTGTCACCGTGTATCTCTTGTAGTTGATTCCAAGTGCTCGCTGTATTCATACGGAGACGATATGCATCTTTATAGCAACGATACACCGAACCAGAAAATCCTTCAACGAACCAATAGTCTTCGTGCTCTTCGTCTTGAACAAACTTTGTGATTCCGCTATTCAGTCTCCAAGAGTCGCCAGAGAGATAACCACCAGAAGTTCCTACTAGTAGTCGGTAATGCGGATCGTCACCTTTAATTTTAATAACAACCCAGTTATCACAAGTTCTAATCATCGTAGCCAACCTCGTCTGCTTCATCATTCAAATCACGAACGGCATTCTTAAACTCTTCATGAGTCAACCAACCATTAGACATCTCTTCTTCAAGTTGTTCCATTGTGCTGTCATACCAAGTATTCATAATATATTCTCCATTTGATATAGCTAGTATACCATATTTGAAATAGAATGTAAACCCTTTATTTTGACTTTTTATTCATTTGATCTTGAATTTCACGGGCAGTTGCTACTCGGTCGCTGTCAAGCTTCATCGGCTCATTAAACCAAGGCAATGCCAAGATTGTTTCTTCATCAGGAAGATATTGCGAAATCAAATCAGGATCAAGAACATAGTTGTCACCTTCTGGATCAACATCAAGCAACAGAACACCAAAGACGTAGAACCGCTTACGGTCAGTGAGACAAATGGCATCTGATTTTTGAACACCAGGACCAGCCCATTCACCATAGATGATTACGTTCTTGTCTGTCTTCCAATCAACGTTAGATGCCCAAAGAGCAAATCCAGCATTATCAGAACCAATAGCCAAATCCGAGGTTCGTTTCTGGCAGTCACTTGACCGTCAACAATGCGAATACCAGCATTGGTTCCATGCAACTTGATCTTTGAACGCATAAGCACTTCGCCAATATCAAAGCGCAGCGCTTTATACCATACATCCGAAAACTTTTCAATTGATGTAAATTTCTTAAATTCGTTAGTCATCCATATTCTCCAATACAAGACATTTATTGTAGTCAATCACATAGCCACAAGCTCGTAGAAAGTTCTGAAATTCCTCAAGGACTTCATCGAGGGTAGCATCATTATCAATTTCCATTTCGATTTTATTTACGAACGGAGTGTGTTTACTAAACTTAATCATTTCATTTCAACATCCACAAATTTGCCATCAACAATTTTCATATACTTTACAGGAGCGCTTAGATTACCTACACGCCTCATATACGCACGTCCGCCGTCAACAGCGCAGCCACTTCCTTCGACATTATGAAAGTCGTGACGGTGTTGACTGTATTCCCAACCCTTAAGACCTTCAACCATACCAAACTCAACATCTTCAATGTTATCAGCGTTACTAATCAACAGATGACCGAGAGTGTTTCTAATCAGTCTGAAATAACGATTGCCAAACTCAGGATGAGGGGTTGCACGATAAAAGATATCACCAGCAACCGATTCTCCTCCGATAGCAGAAGTGCAAACGTATTTTACCTCAACGCCATCTTTATCAGTATAAAATTGCTCGATTGCATTGATATCGAAGAGTGGTTTGTGATTAATATTCATAGCTTATACCATTTCTTTTTTCGAGCAAATAGAAACGCCAGAATGGCCTCTTTGCTATGACATAGTGGAAGGAGCCTTGGTGATCAACAGTGTTCATTGATCGTTCTCCATTGAATCTAAATCATCAAGAATAAGACGCTTCATTTCATTGGCTTTACTGTAGGCGTCAATGGTTTTTACATCAACGTAACCATACTCCAAAAGAGTTTGTCGGGCTGAACGTTGCAACTCAACGTATTTCAAGAATTTGCTTTTCAATGACATAGATTACCTCCATTTGATTTAATATACTATACCACATCTTATCTACGATGTACATAATTAAAATGAAAAAAAGGCGCTAAAGTTTCCCCTAGCGCCTTAATTTATCTGCTACCTGATAGCCCATCGGGCATTCGTATGTTGAACAAACATATCCAGTCGAAGCCTTAAACTCCATGCCACAGCTCATACATTTACTAACACCAAAATCAGGATCAATGTCATATGTGGGGCGTGGTGGAAATAAAGGAACCTGCTCGTATTTTTCAATCCAAGTATCGAGTTTCTTGTCGATACGCTCGATGGCAGCAAGAATTCTTTCATGCTCAGTCATTACGTTCTCCCCAGCCCCAATCTGTTACAACAGGAAACCTTGGCATGCCATCTGGCGTAGGTGTAAAGTATCGAACAGTTGCCCAGTCAGGACATTCTTTCTCCATCAAGGCTTTCAGAGTGGCTTGATTACCACGAACACCGGCACCACATTCTCGACCATCATCAAGCTCAATCACAAAGCGCTTGATGTGTCCAGACCAGTTACCTAGACCTTCTTCTACACGCATGACCTTAAACTCTCGATCAAGAAACTCTTTTCGCTTAATCAGAAACTTAGAACGTTTACCTTCATACACTCCATTGACACGAACCATCTGTCCTTCATAGCCATCTTCGAGGTATTGCTCATAGTATTTGTCAATTTCTTCTAGTGACCCAACTCTCCACGTTTCAACAGCTTTAACCATAGTTGTTGCATACATATTGGCCAGTTCGTCCATGATCCACGTAATACGATCACTAAAGAATGGGTCTGTGCCATAGAAGTTTTTCATATCTTCAGGACATACTGCCATATCATATACGTGATACTCTACAACTTCTGCGGACTCTGCAAGGTCTTCTGCGGTTGGTTTAGTCTTACGAACCAGTGATACAATCTTATCGAAGTTGTTTTTCAGATCATGGTTATACAACTCACCATCAAGAACAGCGTCAGGATAATCAACAAAGAATGGTTTGAGTTGCTTAATGATATGGTCGCAACCAAGGATAGGTTTAAAGCCGCGTGTCCATAGACCATCAGCACGAGCAAGGCAGCGAATGCCATCTAGCTTTGGCTGCGTGCAATATTCACTGGTCTCAAAGAAAAGTTTAGCATCTTCAAACTTGATAGCCAACATTGCCTTTACTTTGTCGAACGAATCAATGGCTTTGATGTCGCTAAAATAACCATTCTTGATTTTCTTAATCATTTCTGCATCAGCTTCAAACTCAGCCTGTTGGTTTGCAGTAGTAGCATTTGCCCGGCCGACATTTTTCGGTTTAACAATCTTCCACTCGGATGTAACTTTCTGACCATCTACAAGTCCAGAGATTGTCCGCCAACCTGCTTCGCCTGTATCTAGATCAAAACCGGTCTCATAGTTCCACACACGAACTTTGCCTTTGCTATCTCGTTTGAAATAGCCCTGGCTAATTAGATTTACTTGCATCATAATCTATTCCTTATTTTTCAAAAAGATTTTTAGTGTTTTGCCATCATCTTGAATATCAATTTCAACACCTGTGGCGCCATAGCACGTATACGATCTTCCCATTGAGTCAATAACTTCCACCCGGGTTACCTCTGGAAGGGGTATACTGTATTTGGGATTGCCGCGTTTGCCTAAATTGTTCATTGTGTATCTCCTTTGATATGTTAGTTATACCATAGAAGATACACAATGAACATAGTTATTTCACATATTCTTTAAAATTCAATATCAACAATTTTGCCGGACTTTTTATCCCGCTTATGGCCAACGTCATCATAATACCAACTTCTTTTAGCTGGATCTAGATGGACGTCGGACATTTCGGAACGAGACTTTTTAATAATATTAACTAAATCATCTTTGCGTTGCTGCAATAATTCTAATTTAATCTTAGTTTGATTAATCTCGTGTTCCAGATTTTCTAACTCTCCACACATACTCATATTATACTCCTCTTCCGTGGGCCACTCCATCAGCACCATAACTTGCTGCAAAGCCTTCTGGCTTCAACTTAGGCTCAATGCCTGTCATACCAAGAACATATCCGGCAGCTTCACTTGCGGCACAGTTAGAACCATGTACTGGATCGATATTAATATCGAGGTGGATTTCAGTATCAAACTCATCAACAAAAGGTGCGACCTGTAAATATAGTTCACACACCTTTCGAGCTTCTGTAATCATACGCATCTTAGGACGGTTCTGTTTTAAATCATAATCTGCCTCATGTGATACATTAGAGAAAATGCGGCAACCGCTTTTACCATTCTTGTGAACAATTAGAACAGTAGCGAAACGAGCCATTGGTCTCTCTGTCTTACTGTGAAAATAACGAACAGAGTCGCATCCAAAGTATAGCTTTGTGTTTTCATCTAATGTGATCAATAGATCAACGATTTCTTCAATTTGTGTTTGGGTAAACATTACATTTCCTCACCCTCCTTTGTATTGATCCATGAATGACATGAATATCCCTCGAGCGTCCAACCAATATTCTCAGCTAGAACAGTAGTCACTGCTAAAGATTGATAACATTCAAATTCTGTTTTTGCGAATAGCCCAGAGTTGTAAACCTCACAAAATGATTCGCCGTCTAGGGTTGCGCAAAGCAAAAGAAAACCTGACCACATATTATTCTCCTTTATAAATTCTAGTTAAGTACGATCTGGCCAGTGAAGCCAAAGTCAAATTCATTTGTCATGTATATTCTTCTCATAATCATTATATATCATCTACAGCATAATGTAAACTAAAAAAAGCCCAGATACCGAAATATCTGGGCTTTAATATTGGAGCGGATAGAGAATTTCGAAATCTCGACCTGATGGTTGGAAACCACCTGCTCTGCCTCTGAGCTATACCCGCAATTTGGGATGCCCTATAACCACCGGTTTCCGGAAGTCATTTGATTTCTTCTATGACCGACATCCAATCATAGTATAGATTATTACTACTAATAACAAGGCTCGCACAATCTAACCTTCCTTGTTATATCGCCACAATCGACAATTCTTATTTACTGAGAGGGAGTCCTGCAATCATACCAATAGCATACCAACCAGCAAGATCATTTGCATCTTGAAGATGGCGTAGACTAGACAAATTGACATCAACAGGATGACAAACTCTTCAATATATTTTTCCATTATTGCTTCCTTAGCTTTTCATAAATGTTGTATTCGATAGTGCCAGGTTTTGAGTTGATAACCATATCAACTAGTGTGGTGTATTCTTCGGACGTAAATTCCCTTTCGAACTCAGGATCCTCTTCGGACACCACATATCCTCTGGCTACCATTTCTTCCTGAAGCTCGGAGTCTGTCCATTCGTCAAGATCAACTTCTGTATAGATCACCTTCATAATATTATCCCTTTACGATCTTTACGTTCTTGCCAAGAAGCTTACAAATCTGCTCTAGTGTCATTTCTTCTACGGAATTCATTTTAACACCATATTCTTGAAGAATATACATTCTTCTTCTGTCACCTCTTTGCCATTGAGATACCAAGACTTGTCGCCCTCGGCGTATTCAATCGCTGGACCATCTTCGCGATGCAGTTTACCATTGAGATACCAGTATTTGGTTCCACTGATACATTCAACAGCAGGACCATCTTCACGATGAAGTTTTCCATTGAGATACCAAGACTTGTCGCCATTGGCGTATACTTCTACTTTATATTCGATCATAATATTATCCTTTCAAAACCGCTTGAACTGCACGAGCGGTATCAACATCAATGAATTCAACCCAGAGATATTTTACATCATCATCACGAGTGGTAGTAACCAAACCTTTTTTCTTGAGGTCAGCAAGATTGCCACGCTCTTCCTTAGTGAAGTCCATCAACGCAAGATTGAAACCGTTAACATTGTCATAGTTCTCATACTCAGCTTCTTGGATCATTTTGATATAAAGAATTTGTGAGGCGGAAGTAAGGTTTTGAAACTTTGTCATTGTGTATCTCCATTTGATATAACTACAATACCATAAGAAGATACCATTGTACACCCCCTAAATGAAGTTTTTTAAAATAATTTGAGAGGCGACTATATCTCTCAACATTTTACCCCGCCATGGCGGGTCTGCGCTGTATTGCCATCCTGCCCCGATCCAAATATAATAATGGTACCTCTGGGGAGACTCGAACTCCCACGCCGTAAAGCACTTGATTCTAAGTCAAGTGTGTCTACCAATTCCACCACAGAGGCATTGTATTGCTGGTGCTGGAAGCGACTCCTTATGGCCTGCACCAAGGCCAGAATTGTTTCATTACGGATAAGAACAACTCAAAAAATCCTTCTGGTTATAACGATACCAGCACCGATGGCTAACAAAAGTTTATTTACAAGTGAAGTTGTTCCATGGACTTTCACTTGGTTTTTAGAGTAGCAAACTCTAACTTGGTGCTGCTACGAGGGCTCGAACCCCGGACATCTTCATTACAAGTGAAGCGCTCTACCAACTGAGCTATAGCAGCATTTAAATAGTATGACCATCACATTGCATGGGATATGTGAATCCCTCGTCCTGAACTTCTTACCCCGAGAATCTAGAATCGGAGATGAAGCCCAACGGAGTCTGAATCTTACGTCATACTAACTTGGTCCTCTGCGTGAAGTAACGAACTTCCTCGACGTGATAACTTTTCACGTCTTCAACCTACTCGGTTACAGAGGTTAACTTTGGTGCGAGATGTAGGGATCGAACCTATGACCTGCGGTATGTAACACCGATGCTCTACCATCTGAGCTAATCTCGCAAAATAACTTACTTGGAGCGGATAGAGAATTTTGAAATCTCGACCTTCTGATTGGCAACCAGATGCTCTGCCTCTGAGCTATACCCGCATTATTGGTCAGGGTAAGAGGACTCGAACCTCCGGCCTTCGCATTCCAAGTGCGACACTCTACCAACTGAGCTATACCCTGTTAAAATGAATTTCGAGAACATTTTTACAACTTGTTCAGGTTGATCTTCAACAACATAGCCAAGACCTTAAACGTCATACCCTCGGAGGCTCAGAGGTTGTTGCAAATAATGGCGGTTCCAGCGGGACTTGAACCCGCTTCAACGGCGTGACAGGCCGCTATAATAACCCATATACGATGGAACCAAATCAATATTGAAAAACACACGATCTATTTACACCTTCGAATTCTTGGTTGCGGATGATGGATTTGCACCACCGATCTTCTGCTTATGAGGCAGACGAGATAACTACTTCTCCAACCCGCAAAATATAGTAAACGTTGCACAAACTGTCATAATGGGAACAACCTAATAAGAGATTAGACACCCGAACAATACCTAAACTAGCCGTGTGAGAATGACTATTGTATATTGAACTTAGTGCTCCACAATAAAGCTTATGAGCGACAGACTCAATCTCACTTGATCGCAACGTTATGTGTTTGGCTCTACCCATGGTCACTCTCTGGGCGATTTAATCGGATGTTGATCCTGACCGATACCGTATTTCTATTTGGTTGATTTGCTACGCTGGCTCAACCAATAAAGCCTCGATTAGTCCCAAACATTAGTAAAGGACTCGATAATGGCGGAAGCGTAGGGATTCGAACCCTAGGGCGACATCACTGCCGCCGCCGGTTTTCAAGACCGGTGCAATAAACCAGACTCTGCCACGCTTCCATATTTCTAACTGAGAGCAAATTGTTACAGGAATCGAACCTGTGTCTCCGACCAGACCGGTCAGCATCCTATCCGCTAGACGAAACAATCTACAACCTTTATATACCTCGGCAAAGATATCAACTTGGGTAGTCTCTCAGTTACGGTGAATTGCCGCTCACCTATTCTAATTTCGGCCCACCGTTGACTTTTATTCGCTTTACATCACTTTAGACCTGACACGGTGGGAACACCAGGCGGATGATTTGATGGAATAGTTTATCGCGCGCACCACTAAACTCAACATATTCAAAATGGGTGATTTCTCCATTGGGACTCTTACCCCCGCGTGGCATCCGCCGACCGTCGATACAGCGAAAAATCAAGCTGTATGCAGTGTTCACACTACACAGAATGTCGACCTTCTGCATAGTGAATTTTGGCAACGGTGGTCGAAATCGAAACGACTTAACAGCGCCGCTGTATTATTGGCTCCCACTCCAGGTACCGCCCCTGGCAATCTCTGATTAACAGTCAGGCCCGTTCGCTTGCTCGGTCAGTGGGAATGGATAAAATCATAACACTCATTTATCAATCAAGGCTAATGGATTTATCATCCTGCTCGATCTATGTTTTCATCTCTATTATCGGACGAACCTAAGAGAAAGTTTTAAATTTTCAAAGAGCGTGGATAAGTTATTATCCAGTGTATCTATTTGTTTATCTATAGTTACTATATATCATCCTGGTTTGAATGTGCATAGTAAAAATGAACTTTTTCATTTTATTTTGGTCCTGACGGATGGAATCGAACCATCTTCTCTGAGGCCACAACCCAGCGGAACAACCAGTTTTCCTTCGTCAGACTATTGGCACTTCCGGAAGGACTCGAACCCCCATCTCAAGATTCGTAATCTTGTGTTATTTCCTGTTTCACTACAGAAGTATTATTTTTTATCTCTGGACTCTTGCTCCGAAAAAGCGTGTTCCCAAATCTTATCGGCTTTTTTGTTAGCAGAGGTTTGATTCTTTTCATGCCAGCGGACATATACTTTCATTGCAGCGAGGCGCAATGCAGTAGAATCCATCCATTCATCTTTGTCGCTAAGAACGTTAACTTCTCTCATTAGTGCATCATAACTCATAATATAATCCTATATTTGATAATCGCCGATGAATTCTGGGCTGTCATCGATCAATAGCTTGTTGACAAAAACGATCCCACATCAATGGGTCTCTTGTATACGTGTCATCATAATCTAAACCGATCTTCATGTCAAGTCCTATATTTGGTAGCCCCAACGGGTAGCGATGGCGTTCCTCCTCCTTGAAAGGGAGGTGATCTAGCCAGTAATCTATGGGGCCATTATTTCTAAGCGGTCAGGTATTCTTTTTCATCAAGAACTTCAATGCGTTCTGACCCATCGTATTCTGTAATCTCAAATCGTGTCCCTTCAAGTAGCCATACGACTTCAGCTTGTCCCAATCCGCCAGCATAAGGCGCTTTATCTCCATAATGATCAAGAGGCGGTTCACCGTTCTTACCGTTACGAATCCATTCAACTAGAATAGGATCAAAGCAAACGTTATCATCATCGGCCCATGTCGACCAACCAGCACCAAAACCTGGCGAAAAGATCACTGCAACACGTCCATTTTCTACCACTTTATCCATTTTTATCTAACTCCGTCAAAGGATGATCTTTATATTTCTCTTGAAGCTCAAATGCTTTCAAGTCTCGTTTCCATTCATCTTGCTCAATGCGCGCAATGTGTCTTTTTAGTTTATACTTTACAATAGGACCAAAGAGTTTAAAATCATTTGGCATAGTCCATCTATAAACAAGAGAAGGATTTCGATTTTTAACAACCTGATAATAATGATCATCGAGGCTGTATGCAACTAAATCTGCTTCTGCTCTAGCATGAAAAGAACTGCTATCGTATAGTTCTTTTGAAGAGTAAATCAAGACTTTGACCATAATATAATCCTTTGTCAATTTGGTTGTCTCAAAGAGAATCGAACTCCTATCTAACGGTTATCAGCCGTTTGCTCTACCGTTGAGCTATGAGACAATATTTTGGTGGGCAGGTGTGGACTCGAACCACTCCCTGTTACAGAACGGTTTTACAGTCCGCGTGTCGGAACCCCCGACTTTACCTGCCCAGTGTTTGGAGTTGATGACTGGACTCGAACCAGCATATTACGGATTTGCAATCCGCACCCTAACCATTCGAGGCACATCAACAATTTGGCACGGGTGGAAGGAATCGAACCCTCTACACGCGGGATTGGAATCCGCTGCTCTACCAATGAGCTACACCCATATTATACTTTCAGCTGCACTATTAAAGGAATCGAACCTTTATTTACCCCAAGGCTTTCAACTGGAATCGAACCAGTCTTATCGTTCCCATACCTTCCTTCGGATTTGAACCGATCTTAATGATACCATCATAGTGCATGTGAAAGTATAATTCTATTTTCAGCTACACACTTAAAGATTGTTTCCTATCAGGATATTCTACGTTGGCAATCCGATGACAGATCGGGACCTTTTGAGTAGATCACACCCTAGTGTGTATGTGAAAACAGAATTAACTATTTCTTCTAGGTTCTTGATTAAATCCCCTAGGACGCCCATTCGGTATTTGTTTATAGTGGGGTTACCGCAGTCTCGTTCCGCATATCCACTAGAGGAGATTGATATTATCTCTTCGTCCTCATATTAGTATCTTACCACATAGAAGAAGCAATGTACATGGTTAATCTTGGTAGTATCAGAAAAAATCGAATTTTCCCTAGTTCCTTATGAGAGAACCGTCTGCACCAACAGTGATACCGTATAAAAAAAGCCCTCCGAGATTTTCATCTGGAGGGCTTGACACTTGTTAAAAATAAATTTTATTTAACTAGTCTTGCCCTCCGCACTACCCATATTCCACTCTCCGCGTACAGAAAAGAGATCACAGGCGACTGCGTTCTTAATCGGTTGAGGATATGTGAAATGGATAGTCATCGAAAAGTATATTCCTTGTTTATTAATACTATATATACATCTTAAGTAGGATTTAAACCCCTAAATCAAGATTTTTTAAATTATCTTCGCATATTTGCCGCATCAATAGCAGCCTGTTTATTGTCTTTGCGTATAGGCATAAGATTCGATTTATGAGTTGTCACAATGCCAGCAATTTCTGTTCCAGTATATTTAACAGAATTCTTTGAAACTCCATTACCTGGAATAGCGTCACTCGTCACGCGTTTTGTTTTATAGTCAGGAATACTATTAACAGCAACCTTTTTACCCTTGTTTTTACCCACACCCATTTTTTCTAACCAAGCTTCATGCTCAGCAACTGCCTTAGCATACTTGGCTGTCTTGTTTTTCTTTGCTTTACGTGAGTGTTTTGTGGTGGTCATATGTGGACCAAGAAGGTGCATTGACATAATATAATCCTTTGGTGCTAGTGGCCAGAATCGAACTGACTCGTCCTTACGGAAAAGCGTTATGAGCGCTCAGGTTCCCCATTCACCATCACTAGCGTTATTTGTTACAGTAGTAAATCCATGCTACAATAATAAGCATTACTGAATAAACAATGATTTCCATTTACTAGACCTTATTTTGGTATGGGCGGCGGGACTCGAACCCGCAAAACTTTGATTTTAAGTCAAATATGTATACCAATTCCATCACGCCCACGTAATGCTTATTCGGATGCTGTTTTTGATCCAACACAACCAAATACGATTGCTGCAATAAAGGATACATAAGGCACAAATGAGCATACGATCCACCAAATGCTCAAACCAGCATCACGCAGCCGACGTGTCGTGACAGAAAGGCTCAGCCAAATAGATAGGGCGAACACACCAAAAGCGAGTAGAGGAAGTGCTTCCAGCATCAAAAT